>OBVD01000527.1_pt1 | contig 26240 bp, 19 predicted proteins | sample 1495031 | NCBI WGS metagenome assembly OBVD01 (sample SAMEA2579967, study PRJEB22360) | human gut metagenome
TCTATGCAATATGATGTCTATACCCAGACGGAGGTCAGTAATGGCAAACCATCGAGGCGGTTCCGGCAATTTTGCAGAAGACCGCGAAAGAGCATCAGAAGCAGGTAAAAAAGGTGGACAGCACAGCGGGGGTAATTTCAAGAATGACCCGCAGCGCGCATCTGAAGCAGGTAAAAAAGGTGGCAAGAGCAGTCACGGCAAAAGCGACAACTAGCCGGGCTAATCAATGACGAATGCATTTTTGTCTGTAGCTCGTCAAAAAGCCATCACCGCCGGTAATCCCGGCGGTTTTCTGTTTATGGCTCCTGATGAACAACTTCTGGCGGTGGAACGTCAACCAACTTTCTGCTTAACAACGCATTGAGTAAAATCGCGCCAAAGGTTGCTGTACCAATCCCTCCCAACGTAAAACCGCCCAGCGTGAGAGCAAAATCACCCGCGCCCAGCACTAAGGTTACTGCGACCATAATCAAATTACCGTTCTGGCTTAAATCGACACGGTTTTGTACCCATATCCTTGCGCCTGCGACGGCAATCAGCCCGAACACAACAATTGATGCACCACCAATAACCGCGGCCGGAATGGTATGAATCAGCGCACCAAATTTCGGTGAAAAGCCCAACAGCATGGCGATGACGGCAGCAGCAACAAACACCAGCGTCGAGTAGACTTTTGTCACGGCCATCACACCGATATTTTCAGCATAGGTGGTGACGCCGCTACCGCCGACAGAGCCGGAAAGCATCGTTGCCAGACCATCACCGACGAATGCTCGCCCCATATACGGGTCCATATTGCGTCCGGTCATCCCGGCGACCGCCTTGAGATGACCTAAGTTTTCCGCCACCAGAATCACCGCCACGGGCGCAATCAGCATCATTGCCTGACCATTAAAAGCAGGAGTGGAAAAATGTGGCAAACCGAACCAGGCAGCATGGCTGACGAGAGTAAAATCGACGGCTTTTCCCAGCCCTAAAACGTTGGTCATCACGCCATACAGCAGACAGGCGACAATTAATCCTACGAGAATCAATAATCGCTGGATCATGCCACGGGTAAACACCGCCACCAGCCCAATACACAGCACCGTCATTACCGCCATCCAGCTATCAAAGGCCGAAGCCGATACACTTTTCACTGCGATAGGCGCTAAGTTCAGGCCAATCGCCATCACCACCGCACCCGTCACCACCGGCGGCATTAGCCGTTCAATCCAGCGTGTACCGATTTTCATCACCACCAGGCCAATGACGGTATAAACCAGCCCACAGGCGATAATCCCGCCCAGCGCAATGCTGATATTCGGGTTAATGCCCTGACCGTTAAAGCCCGTCGCGGCAATCACCACGCCGACAAAAGCCGCGCTGGAACCGAGATAACTGGGGACGCGCCCGCCGGTAATAAAGAAAAACAGTAACGTGCCGATCCCCGACATTAAAATGGAAAGATTGGGATCCAGCCCCATCAGAATCGGCATTAACACCGTCGCGCCAAACATCGCCACCGCGTGTTGAACGCCCATTATTGCCGTCTGAGCAAACGGCAATCGTTCATCCGGCGCGACCACGCCGCTCTCTGTAGAGGTCGATTTTAACTGCCAGTGAGGAAATCCGAACATTGCCATCAGCTGTCTCCTTAAGGAGGTTAACAAGCAGGGCGCATCAGCGCGTGATAACTGCGATCGAACCACACCAGCCCGTAGGGTGTGGCGTGACGATGAATCGCTTCAATGGCACAAAACAAAATGTCGTGGGTGCCGACGCTCACCACCTGGCTGATACGGCAGTCAAACGAAACCAGAGCCTCTTCCAGTTGCGGGCATCCGGTCACACCCGTCTGCCAGCGGGCGGCGGCAAAGCGGTGTTCCATGGGCGTTTTGCCGCCAAAAAGATTTGAAAGCGGCTCCTGCCCTGCGCTCAGTGTATTTACACACAGCGTTCGATTTTCATTGAATACCGGCCAGACGGACGCCCCACGATTCAGGCACACCAGTAATGTGGGCGGCGTGTCGGTCACGCTGCAGACGGCGCTGGCGGTGAACCCGGCGCGCCCGGCTGGACCGTCCGTGGTGATGATATTGACCGCCGCGCCCATACAGGACATCGCATCGCGAAAGGTTTGTTGATCAACTATGTTCATAGTTTGCTCCTTACAACAGCCCGCAGGCTTCTTCAAAGGACAGACGTGGCAGGCGCGCATAAAGTTTGCTGCTATCGCCATAGCCGATATTAATCAGCAGATTGCTCTTCAGCGTGCTGCCCGCAAAAAAGGCGACGTCAACGTGTTGACGGTCAAAACCCGACATCGGGCCGGTATCCAGTCCCAGCGCACGGCAAGCGACGATCAGATAGGCCGCCTGCATGGAGCTGTTGCGAAACGCTGTTTCTTCGGCAAGTTGTGGGCTGGAGGTAAACCAACTGCGGGCATCACCGTGGGGAAACAGTAGTGGTAACCGTTCATAAAATTCACTGTCCCAGGCAACGATAGCGGTGACGGGCGCGGTCAGGGTTTTTTGTAGATTGCCGCTGGAAAGCGCCGGGCGCAGACGTTCTTTTCCCTCTGCAGTGCGGATAAACACGATACGTGCCGGAGAACAGTTAGCTGATGTCGGCCCCCATTTCATCAGGGCATAAAGCTCCCGTAACGTCTCATCGCTGACGGGTGTCTCCCGCCAGCCGTTGTGAGTGCGGGCATCGGTGAACAGGGTGCTAAGCGCACCTGGGCTAACGGCTTCGTTCATAGCAATTCCTTACAGGGCGGCTTCACGGTGATGTAACAGGCTGGCAAGCCCGTTGAGTAACAGAGCATTAAACGTTTCGGGATCGGTCACGTTGCAGGCGTGTCCGCCATAGGGCATCACCATTTTCTGGCTATCGGGCAGGGCGGCATGAAGCTCACTGGAACATGCTGATGGCACCAGCAGATCATCACTGGTGCAGATGATTTGCACCGGGCAGCGGATGCGCTCCGCATGGTGACTAAAGTCAGCGCGTTTGAGGGCGTTAAGTCGACGCAGTAAATTATTTTTGCCCTGAAAATGCGCCAGTGCCAGCGCGTCTTCTGCCTCCAAGCGAGGTGCGCGGGCCGCCATCCAGTCGGCGGGATAGAGGAACAACGGCTGCGCTTCCACCCATGCCTGCGCGCCGCCGCTATACAGTAATCGTTCGCGAACCTGAAAACAGCGGCGCGTATGGGCGTTTATTCGTAGCCAGCCGTTAACGCTGATCAGCACAGTTACCGACGCGGGATAATCCAGCGCCAGCTGCATCCCCACCAGCGCACCGAGCGCATGGCCGACCACCGCGTAACGCTCAATCCCTGCGGCTACCAGCGCCTGATGCAGTTCCGCTGCCATCTGGGCGATACTGTAATCTTCTGCCAGTGTGTCGGGATTATTGCCGGTGCCGCGCTGGTCGTAACAGACTACCTGATACTCCTGCTCCAGCACCGCCAGTTGCGGTAACCAGTAACTGCCGCTACCGCCAAGACCCGAAATCAACACCACTACGGGCGCATCAGCATAAGGGGGAGGTGAGAGTGAAAGTTTCATCGCGGCCTCACTTGGCGATATGCGCAATTGTGGCGATTTCCACCAGCGCGTCAGGTTTTACCAGTCCGCACTGAATGCAGAATCGCGCTGGTTTATCACCCGGAAAAAACTCGGCGTAGATTTCGTTAATCGCGGCGTAATTTTTCCAGTCGGTAATAAAGATGCTGTTGAAGGTCACATCCGCCATCGTGCCACCCGCCGTCTCGATCACCTTGCGGATAATTTCCAGAACGTGGCGGGTTTGCGCCTTTGGGTCATCGGCAAACAGCACGTTATTATGTTGATCAAAAGCCAGCGTACCGGAGACATACACCACGCCATCAGCCAGCGTGCCGGGAACGAAGGGGGCCAGCGGTGCGCTGCTGCCAGCGGGAATAATTACGGATTTTGGCATCGTTAAACTCCTTAAGCGATACGAGCAAAGGATGTGGGAGAAAGCGCGTCGCAGAACGTTTCGACGTCGCTGACCCAGCCAAAAAAGGTTTCGATATTGAACAACGCGGCTTTCTGTGCAAATTCCGGCCCCGCCTGGTGTGTTGCGTCTTCCAGCACCACGCCGAAATACTCCAGAAAAAAGCCATCGCGTAGCGTCGATTCGACGCAGACGTTGGTAGCGATACCGGTGAAAACCAGATGGCGTATTCCACGGCTGCGCAAAATGCTGTCCAGCGGTGTATTGAAGAAACCGCTGTAACGCGGCTTCGGCAGCACAATATCGCCAGGCTGCGGCACCAGTTCATCCACCAGTTGATAATCCCAGGAGCCTTTCGCCAGCAATTTCCCCTGCAGCTGCGGCTGCTTACGCATGGTTTTCAGGGCGTTCGATTTATGAAAATTCGGTGAGCCGGGTCCGCCAGCTTCGACATACTGTTCATCCCAGCCATTTTGAAACCAGATGATCAGCATCCCTGCCGCTCGCGCTGCGGTCACGGCGGTTTGAATGTTGGCAATGACCGGGCGAGTGGTTGAGACATCAAACCCGGCGAGATCTAAGTAGCCGCCTGGCGTGGCATAAGCGTTTTGCATATCCACCACGATCAGCGCACTTTGCTGCGGATCGAAGGTAATGGCTTCCGGTCGAGCGGTTAAGGTTGTCATCATGCCACCTCCTGAGTCAGCGCAGGGAGATGGGCGCGGCACTGCATCAGTGGTTGAATGCGCTCGCCGAAGGTTTCGATTCCCGACAGAAAATCATCGAAGGTCAACAGCACGCCTTCGGCACCAGGCACGCTTGCGACTTCATCTAACATGCGCGCGACACTGGCGTAAGAACCGACTAATGTCCCCATATTGATGTTTACCGCCGAAGTGGGATCGGCCATCTGACGGACGTTGGTGTCAGTACCGGAGCGGGTATCTTTCTGACTTTGTTCGGTTAGCCAGCTTAACGCCTCTTCATCCGCGCCCGCTTTGTAGTGTTCCCATTTGGCGCGAGCGGCATCGTCGGTTTCATCGGCAATCACCATAAACAACACATAAGAGCCAACGTCGCGTCCGGTTTGCTCTGCGGCCTGTTTCATCCGCGCAGCGGTCGGGGCGAAAGCCGTGGGTGTATTTACGCCTTTGCCGAAACAGAAGTTGAAATCGGCATACTGGGCGGAGAACGCCATGCCAGCGTCGCTTTGCCCGGCGCAGATCACTTTCATGGGGACACTCGGTTGCGGACTGACGCGACAATCCTTCATGGTGAAAAAATCGCCTTTAAAATCGCTTTTCCCCGTGCCCCACAGGTCGCGCAGCACCTGAACATATTCGGTGAGATAGTCGTAACGACGGGAGAAATAGTCATCGCCAGGCCAGATACCCATCTGCTCATACTCGGGCTTTTGCCAGCCAGTCACGAGGTTGACGCCAAAACGCCCGCCAGAGATGGAGTCGATGGTTGCGGCCATACGGGCGACGATTGCCGGAGGTAACGTTAAGGTGGCAGCAGTGGCGTAAATCTGAATGCGCGAGGTCACGGCTGCCAGACCCGCCATCAAGGTGAACGACTCAAGGTTGTGATCCCAGAACTCAGTTTTGCCGCCAAAGCCACGCAGTTTGATCATCGACAGGGCGAAATCGAAATGGTAATGCTCCGCTTTTTGCACAATGGCTTTATTCAGTTCAAAGGTCGGCATGTACTGCGGCGCGTGGGTCGAAATGAGCCAGCCGTTGTTGCCAATAGGTACGAATACGCCAATTTTCATCATCAACCTCTCTTCGTCTCGTAAAGTGAAAGTCAGACGGGGCGCTGCATCCTGCATATCCTTTTCAGCCGCGTATTGGCTTGTTTGCAAAGCGGATGCCAGTTTTTAAAAAGTGAATGTTATTAATGTGTTAGCATTGTGTTATCTAAAATATCTGGAAAAAAGTGGACTAAACGGTCAAAACAGTTGCACATAAAACATGCATCCGTGCGCGATGAGAGTGCAGAAGGTCGAGGCCGGGCGGGGGTTTTGCTATCCTGTTGCCAATCTACAAGAGGGGAGAGCGCATGACGCAAGGCGCAGTGAAAACAACGGGTAAACGTTCGCGCGCAGTAAGCGCGAAGAAAAAAGCGATTCTTAGCGCAGCACTGGACACTTTTTCACAATTCGGTTTTCACGGCACACGGCTGGAACAGATCGCAGAGTTGGCGGGTGTTTCAAAAACCAATCTGCTGTATTACTTTCCGTCAAAAGAGGCGCTGTATATTGCCGTGCTGCGGCAGATTCTCGATATCTGGCTGGCACCGTTAAAAGCGTTTCGTGAAGATTTCGCCCCGCTGGCGGCGATCAAAGAGTACATCCGTCTGAAGCTGGAAGTCTCACGCGATTATCCGCAGGCTTCACGTCTGTTTTGTATGGAGATGCTGGCAGGCGCGCCGTTGTTAATGGATGAACTGACGGGCGATTTGAAGGCATTAATTGATGAGAAATCGGCGCTGATTGCCGGTTGGGTCAAAAGCGGCAAACTCGCGCCGATTGATCCGCAGCATTTGATTTTTATGATTTGGGCTTCCACTCAACATTACGCCGATTTCGCCCCTCAGGTGGAGGCGGTGACAGGCGCGACGTTGCGCGATGAGATATTTTTCACTCAAACGGTTGAAAACGTGCAGCGGATTATTATTGAGGGGATTCGACCACGTTAAAGATGCCGGAGGAGGTTGTAACATCCTCCGGCCACCTGTTTAACCGATCGTCATTAAACTGGCGTTACCGCCAGCAGCAGCGGTATTCACACTCAGCGAACGTTCGATATACAGCCGTTCCAGCAGGATATTGCTTTCGCCACGGGCAAAACCCTGCACCGAAACAATTGCGCCGTCCCGCGCGGCAACGGCTTCACACAATGCGCGAAGCTGATCTGAATCACCGTGGAAGATCACCGCATCAAAGGGTTGAGCGGTTATATTTTCCGCTTTCTCCAGTTGAATACGTTCGCTAACTGCCGATGGCAATGCCTTCACTAACTGACGATGCAGCGCGTCATCCGGCCACAGTACCTGGCTGCCCACCGCCAGCACGGCGGCGAGCTGAGTCAGCGCATCCTGTTCATCATCCGCGATACACAATACGCGCTCACGCGGCAGCAGCGTCCAGGTGTTGCGTTCACCCGTCGGCCCTGGCAGCAATCGTTGTGTTCCTGCCTGCGCCAGCTCGCCATATTGCGTACATAACGCCTGCAATTCTGGACGATTTGCTGCCCATTCCCGCAGTGCATTTAGCGGCTGAGTCAATGCGGCTTTCAACTGCGCATCGACCGGATACTCTGCATCCTGACGCGCGAGCGTCACTGCCAGCGCACTTTCCGGGCGATTCGCCAGCAGACGGTAGAGATAGAGCGGACCGCCTGCTTTTGGCCCGGTGCCGGACAACCCTTCGCCGCCGAATGGCTGCACACCCACCACTGCGCCCACCATATTACGGTTAACGTACAGGTTACCGACATGGGCCGAGCCAGTGACCTGGGCGATGGTTTCATCAATACGTGTATGGACACCAAGCGTCAGACCATAGCCGGAAGCGTTAATCTGCTCGATCAGCTCCGGCAGCTGGTTACGGTTATAACGCACCACATGCAGCACCGGACCAAAGACCTCTTTTTGCAATTCGGCAAAGTCATCCAGTTCGATCAGCGTCGGGGCGACAAAGGTTCCGCTTTGCCATTCACGGGCATCTTCACTGTTTTCCCGCACCGCCTGGAACACCGGACGGCCTTTGCTACGCATGGTCTGAATATGACGCTCGATATTGGCTTTCGCTTCGCTATCAATCACCGGACCGATATCGGTGGTCAGGCGACCCGGATTACCCATCCGGCATTCGGCCATTGCACCGCGCAGCATTTTCAACGTGTGGTCGGCAATCTCATCTTGCAGGCACAGCACGCGCAGTGCCGAACAACGCTGACCCGCACTGTCGAACGCCGAGGCCAGCACATACACGACGACTTGTTCGGTCAGTGCTGAAGAATCGACAATCATCGCGTTCATGCCGCCGGTTTCAGCGATGAGCGGAATAGGGCGACCCTGAGCGTCCAGGCGGCTGGCGATATTGCGCTGCAGTAACGTAGCGACTTCGGTTGAACCGGTAAACATCACCCCGCGTACGCGATCATCACCCGTCAGTTGCGCGCCCACGGTTTCACCCCGACCTGGCAGCAATTGCACCACGCCTGGCGGTACACCCGCTTCCAGCAAAATGGCGATCCCTTGCGCGGCAATCAGCGGCGTTTGTTCTGCCGGTTTTGCCAGCACGCTGTTACCTGCCGCCAGTGCGGCAGCAATCTGCCCGGTGAAAATAGCCAGCGGGAAGTTCCACGGACTGATACACACCACAGGCCCTAATGGACGGTGGGTTTCGTTAGCGAAATCATCCCGCACCTGTCCGGCATAGTAGTGGAGAAAATCGACCGCTTCGCGCACTTCGGCAATGGCGTTACTGAAGGTTTTTCCGGCTTCACGCACCAGAATACCAATCAGTTGCTGCATCTGGCTTTCCATTAGCACGGCAGCGCGATGCAAAATCGCCGCGCGTTCAACCGGAGGAGTGGCAAACCAGATTGGCGCGTTATTAACCGCACTTTCCAGCGCCTGTTCTACCTCACGCGGCGTGGCTTCACGCACAAAGCCCACAATATCTTTCGGTTCCGCAGGGTTAATAACGGGCGACATCTCACCTGCCGCTACCGGTTGTTCCAGCATTGGCAAGGCCTGCCATTTTTGCAGTGCACTATTGAGCAGGGCAGAAGAGAGCGAGGCCAGCCGGTGTTCGTTAGCGAGATCCAGCCCTGCCGAGTTGTCGCGCCCGTGACCGTAAAGATCGCGCGGCAGGGGAATTTTCGGATGCGGTAATCCAGTTTGCCCTTCCTGTTGCGCCAGTTTTTCTACAGCAGTGACCGGATCGGCGACCAGTTCATCCAGTGGCAAAGAGGTGTCGGCAATACGGTTAACAAACGAGGTGTTAGCACCGTTTTCCAGCAGGCGACGCACCAGATACGCCAGCAGCGTTTCATGTGTGCCAACCGGGGCATAAATACGACACGGTCGGTTAAGTTTACCGTCGGCAACTTTCCCGGTGACCTGCTCGTACAGTGGCTCGCCCATACCATGCAGGCACTGGAACTCGTACTGACCCGGATAGTAGTTCTGACCTGCCAGTTGATAAATCGCTGCCAGCGTATGGGCGTTGTGCGTCGCGAACTGCGGGTAGATTAGATTCGGCACCGCCAGCAGCTTTTTCGCACAGGCGAGATAAGAAACGTCGGTATACACCTTGCGGGTATAAACCGGATAGCCTTCAAGGCCGTCCATCTGCGCACGCTTGATTTCACTATCCCAGTACGCGCCTTTCACCAGGCGAATCATCAGACGGCGACGGCTGCGGGTGGCGAGATCAACCAGGTAATCGATCACCAACGGGCAGCGTTTTTGATAAGCCTGAATAACAAAACCGATGCCGTTCCAGCCTGCCAGTTCCGGCTCGAAACAGAGATTTTCCAGCAGATCGAGGGAGATCTCCAGACGATCGGCCTCTTCGGCATCGATGTTAATACCAATATCATACTGACGCGCCAGCAGGGTGAGTGATTTCAGACGCGGGTAAAGCTCTTCCATTACCCGGTCATACTGGGCGCGGCTGTAGCGCGGATGCAGCGCCGACAGCTTGATTGAAATGCCCGGACCTTCATAGATGCCACGACCGTTAGACGCTTTACCAATGGCGTGAATCGCCTGCTGATAGGAAACCATATACGCCTGTGCGTCTGCGGCAGTCAGTGCAGCTTCGCCCAGCATATCGTAAGAGTAACGGAAACCTTTCTCTTCCAGCTTGCGGGCATTGGCTAACGCTTCCGCGATGGTTTCACCCGTGACGAACTGCTCGCCCATCAGGCGCATCGCCATATCCACACCTTTGCGGATCAGCGGTTCACCGCTTTTACCGATAATGCGGTTCAGCGAGCGGGAGAGGCTGGCTTCGTTATGGGTGGAAACCAGTTTGCCAGTAAACAACAGCCCCCAGGTAGCGGCATTAACAAACAGTGACGGGCTACGACCAATGTGTGACTGCCAGTTACCGTTGCTGATTTTGTCGCGAATTAACGCGTCGCGGGTGGCTTTGTCGGGAATACGCAACAACGCTTCCGCCAGACACATCAGCGCCACGCCTTCCTGCGATGACAGCGAAAACTCCTGCAATAACCCCTGGACCATACCTGCGCGACCACTGGCATTTTTTTGATTACGCAGTTTATCGGCCAGTTGATATGCCAGTTTATGCGCCTGTTCAGCAACTGGCTGCGGCAGGCGGGCTTGTTCCAGCAGCATAGAAACCGCTTCGGTTTCCGGGCGACGATAGGCCGCGGTGATCGCGGCGCGGGAAACCGACTGGGGCAAAATTTGCTCGGCAAAGTCGAGGAATGGCTGGTGTGGTTCCTCTGCCGGAGTCGGTGCTTCATCGCTCTCATTGGCAGCGCCAGAAAGCAGCGCAGGTAGCTCTGGCAGAGTATCGCTGTTTTCCAGTTGTTCGAGATAAGAAAAAATCGCCTGCTTAATTAACCAGTGTGGCGTGCGATCGATACGTGTCGCGGCAGACTTAATACGCTCACGCGTCGCGTCGTCCAGCTTAACCCCCATGGTGGTGGTTCCCATGCCATTACTCCTGTTGTTCTGAAAGGTGCAACTTAACGTTATCGTGAAATATCCATGATGTTGCAACTTTGTGCAATCATGTTAAATGTGACCTGCGTAGCAAGCTTAAAAATGAATGAAATGTTAATAAAAGAAATCGATATGACAGGGATTAAAAAAATAACTCAGACTTTTTCTCTGCGGCAGTTAACATTTTTGAAAGGTGCAACCGCAAAAAATGTGAGAGAGTGCAACCTGATGAAAAATAGTGTCGCTGAGCACTAAAATTTAATGTAAATGGTGTGTTAAATCGATTGTGAATAACCAGCGCTTCCGGCAGGATACGGTCGCCCTGGTAAAAAATAAACTCTGTTACCCCGTTCCGGTGGCAGATATAACGGCAAGTTTCGACATTGCCGATAATAATTTTTTGGAGACTTTAGATGGCTATTAGCACACCGATGTTGGTGACATTTTGTGTCTATATCTTTGGCATGATATTGATTGGGTTTATCGCCTGGCGATCAACGAAAAACTTTGACGACTATATTCTGGGCGGTCGTAGTCTTGGGCCATTCGTGACGGCATTATCGGCGGGTGCGTCGGATATGAGCGGCTGGCTGTTAATGGGGTTGCCGGGCGCGGTTTTTCTTTCCGGGATTTCCGAAAGCTGGATCGCCATTGGCCTGACATTAGGCGCGTGGATCAACTGGAAGCTGGTGGCCGGGCGGTTGCGTGTGCATACCGAATACAATAATAACGCCTTAACATTGCCGGATTATTTCACCGGGCGCTTTGAAGATAAAAGCCGCATTTTGCGCATTATCTCCGCGCTGGTTATTTTGCTGTTCTTCACCATTTATTGCGCTTCGGGCATTGTGGCAGGGGCGCGGCTGTTTGTAAGTAACTTTGGCATGAGCTACGAAACGGCTCTGTGGGCGGGAGCTGCGGCGACGATCCTTTACACCTTTATTGGCGGTTTCCTCGCGGTGAGCTGGACTGACACTGTACAGGCCAGCCTGATGATTTTTGCCCTGATCCTGACACCGGTTATCGTCATTATCAGTGTCGGTGGCTTTGGTGACTCGCTGGAAGTGATCAAACAAAAGAGCATCGAAAACGTTGATATGCTCAAAGGTCTGAACTTTGTTGCCATTATCTCACTGATGGGTTGGGGGCTGGGTTACTTCGGGCAGCCACACATTCTGGCGCGTTTTATGGCGGCGGATTCTCACCACAGCATTGTCCATGCGCGTCGTATCAGTATGACCTGGATGATCCTCTGCCTGGCAGGGGCGGTGGCTGTCGGCTTCTTTGGGATTGCTTACTTTAATGAGCACCCGGCGGTAGCAGGCGCGGTAAACCAGAACGCCGAGCGCGTGTTTATCGAACTGGCGCAAATTCTGTTTAACCCGTGGATTGCCGGGATTCTGCTGTCGGCAATTCTGGCGGCGGTAATGTCAACCTTAAGTTGCCAACTGCTGGTGTGCTCCAGTGCGATTACCGAAGATTTATACAAAGCGTTTCTGCGTAAACATGCCAGCCAGAAAGAGCTGGTGTGGGTAGGGCGTGTGATGGTGCTGGTGGTGGCGCTGGTGGCGATTGCGCTGGCGGCAAACCCGGAAAACCGCGTGCTGGGCTTAGTGAGCTACGCGTGGGCAGGCTTTGGCGCGGCGTTTGGTCCGGTGGTGCTGTTCTCGGTGATGTGGTCACGCATGACGCGCAACGGTGCGCTGGCGGGGATGATCATCGGTGCGCTGACGGTTATCGTCTGGAAGCAGTTCGGCTGGCTGGGACTCTACGAAATTATTCCGGGCTTCATCTTCGGCAGTATCGGAATTGTAGTGTTTAGTTTGCTGGGTAAAGCGCCGTCAGCGGCGATGCAAAAACGCTTTGCCGAGGCCGATGCGCACTATCATTCGGCTCCGCCGTCACGGTTGCAGGAAAGCTAAGGGACTTAGCCTGCGGCGGTTTTGTTTGGCTTCAGCAGCGGGTTGCGCTCCCTTAATGTGCCTCGCCATATAAATTGAATGGTGCAGGGAGCGCGCAGGGGGCGGCCAATCGCCGCGGCCCCCTGCACCCCGGGCTCTGGCGAACAAAATCGCCGCTGCGCGGTACCTTCAGCTTATCCCCTTCGGCTACCGGGTCGGGCGCGAGGTAACGTCCTGTAAGACGCGCCCTCAGCCCACATCCATGTGGGCTGCCCCGGCCTTCGGGGAACGCTTCAGCGATTTTGACGCCACCAACACCCGCGCTGTTCTTATGTTCCGGGCAAAAAGTTAGATTTGATAATCGAGGATGGACGAAATTGCTTGATACACCCGCTTATCAGTTTTACATGGAAGTTTTGATGTATTGAGTCAGGACGGTTTTGTCGGCTGGATACGGCGTTTACGCGGCATCCGGCAAGAACACATGGCTCGTTGTAAACAATCCCATCTTTGTACCTGGAATAATCGTTTATATCCCCTGGCATTACCTCTCTTTGTTTACATTTCAACATCATTTTATAAACATTCCGCTTGTATTTTTCTTTACCGTAATGATAATCGCTATCACTGCGATTTACTTTTCTTTGCATAGATTGACTCAGAAAAACGTTTAAGGGTGGGTGGCATGTTTGTTCCGTTTCTCATTATGTTGCGCGAAGGACTTGAAGCCGCGCTGATTGTCAGTTTGATTGCCAGCTATCTTAAGCGTACCCAGCGAGGCCGATGGATTGGTGTGATGTGGATTGGCGTGTTGCTTGCCGCTGCGTTGTGCCTGGGCTTGGGGATCTTCATTAACGAAACCACCGGCGAATTTCCGCAAAAAGAGCAGGAACTGTTTGAAGGTATCGTGGCGGTGATCGCCGTGGTGATCCTTACCTGGATGGTTTTCTGGATGCGCAAAGTGTCGCGCAACGTCAAAGTACAACTGGAGCAGGCAGTCGATAGCGCATTGCAGCGTGGAAATCATCATGGCTGGGCGCTGGTGATGATGGTCTTTTTTGCCGTTGCAAGGGAAGGGCTGGAGTCGGTCTTTTTCCTGCTGGCGGCATTTCAACAAGATGTCGGGATCTGGCCGCCGCTGGGTGCAATGCTCGGTCTTGCTACTGCCGTGGTGCTAGGCTTCCTGCTCTACTGGGGCGGTATTCGCCTCAATCTTGGTGCATTTTTTAAATGGACCAGCCTGTTTATTCTCTTCGTCGCCGCAGGGCTGGCAGCTGGTGCCATTCGCGCATTTCATGAAGCCGGATTGTGGAACCACTTTCAGGAAATCGCCTTCGATATGAGTGCGGTGCTCTCAACTCACTCGCTGTTTGGCACGCTGATGGAAGGGATTTTTGGCTATCAGGAAGCGCCGAGCGTCAGCGAAGTCGCCGTCTGGTTTATTTATCTCATCCCGGCGCTGGTGGCATTTGCTCTGCCACCACGCGCAGGGGCGACAGCGTCTCGCTCCGCGTAACAAATACGACGCAAACTCTTGCTTAGTTACAACATACTTTAAAGGGATAGTCTCGTCATGACCATTAACTTCCGCCGTAACGCATTGCAGTTGAGCGTGGCTGCGCTGTTTTCTTCTGCTTTTATGGCTAACGCCGCTGATGTGCCGCAGGTCAAAGTGACCGTGACGGATAAGCAGTGCGAACCGATGACCATTACGGTTAACGCCGGGAAAACACAGTTCATTATTCAGAACCATAGCCAGAAGGCGCTGGAGTGGGAGATCCTCAAAGGCGTGATGGTGGTGGAAGAGCGGGAAAATATCGCCCCTGGTTTTAGCCAGAAAATGACGGCGAATTTACAGCCTGGCGAATACGATATGACCTGCGGTCTGCTGACTAACCCGAAAGGGAAGTTGATCGTCAAAGGTGAGGCAACGGCGGATGCGGCGCAAAGTGATGCGCTGTTAAGTCTTGGTGGTGCAATTACTGCATATAAAGCGTATGTCATGGCGGAAACCACGCAGCTGGTGACCGACACCAAAGCCTTTACCGACGCGATTAAAGCTGGCGATATCGAAAAAGCGAAAGCACTGTATGCGCCGACGCGCCAGCACTATGAGCGCATTGAACCGATTGCTGAACTGTTCTCCGATCTGGATGGCAGCATTGACGCCCGTGAAGATGATTACGAGCAAAAAGCCGCCGACCCAAAATTCACTGGTTTCCACCGTCTGGAAAAAGCATTGTTTGGCGACAACACCACCAAAGGGATGGATCAGTACGCTGAGCAGCTTTATACCGATGTGGTCGATTTGCAAAAACGCATCAGTGAACTGGCTTTCCCACCTTCAAAAGTGGTCGGCGGCGCAGCCGGACTGATTGAGGAAGTGGCAGCCAGCAAAATCAGCGGTGAAGAAGATCGCTACAGCCACACCGATCTGTGGGATTTCCAGGCTAACGTTGAAGGCTCGCAGAAAATTGTCGATCTGCTGCGTCCACAACTGCAAAAAGCCAACCCGGAACTGTTGGCAAAAGTCGATGCCAACTTTAAAAAGGTCGATACCATTCTGGCGAAATACCGTACTAAAGACGGTTTTGAAACCTACGACAAATTGACCGATGCCGACCGGAATGCGCTGAAAGGGCCGATTACTGCGCTGGCGGAAGATCTGGCGCAACTTCGCGGTGTGCTGGGACTGGATTAAGCGTTATGCAGTATAAAGATGAAAACGGCGTGAATGAACCGTCACGCCGACGTTTACTGAAAGGGATTGGTGCGCTGGCGCTGGCGGGAAGTTGTCCGGTCGCTCATGCACAAAAAACGCAAAGTGCACCGGGCACGCTTTCACCGGATGCACGCAATGAGAAACAGCCGTTTTATGGTGAGCATCAGGCAGGGATCCTGACGCCACAACAGGCCGCAATGATGCTGGTGGCGTTTGATGTGCTTGCCAGCGATAAAGCCGATCTTGAGCGGTTGTTTCGCTTGTTGACTCAGCGTTTTGCTTTTCTGAGTCAGGGCGGAGCAGCACCAGAAACGCCAAATCCGCGCCTGCCACCACTCGATTCCGGCATTCTTGGCGGCTACATTGCGCCCGATAATCTCACCATCACGTTATCGGTGGGTCACTCATTGTTTGATGAGCGCTTTGGCCTTGCGCCACAGATGCCAAAAAAGCTGCAGAAGATGACGCGTTTCCCCAACGACTCGCTGGATGCGGCGTTATGTCATGGTGATGTGTTGCTACAGATTTGCGCCAACACCCAGGACACGGTGATCCATGCGCTGCGCGATATCATCAAACACACGCCGGATTTGCTCAGTGTGCGCTGGAAGCGGGAAGGGTTTATTTCCGATCACGCGGCGCGTAGTAAAGGCAAAGAGACGCCGATTAATTTGCTGGGTTTCAAAGACGGCACTGCCAATCCCGATAGCCAGAATGATAAGTTGATGCAAAAAGTGGTGTGGGTAACGGCAGATCAGCAGGAGCCTGCGTGGACAATCGGTGGCAGCTATCAGGCAGTACGCTTGATTCAGTTTCGAGTGGAATTTTGGGACAGAACGCCGCTGAAAGAACAGCAGACGATTTTTGGCCGTGATAAGCAAACCGGTGCGCCGCTGGGAATGCAGCATGAGCATGATGTGCCTGATTACGCCAGCGACCCGGAAGGGAAGGTGATCGCGCTGGACAGCCATATCCGGCTGGCGAATCCCCGCACGGCGGAGAGTGAGTCCAGCCTGATGCTGCGTCGCGGCTACAGTTATTCGTTGGGGGTCACCAACTCCGGACAACTGGATATGGGGTTGCTGTTTGTCTGCTACCAACACGATCTGGAAAAAGGCTTCCTGACAGTACAAAAAAGGCTCAATGGCGAAGCGCTGGAGGAATACGTTAAACCTATCGGCGGCGGTTATTTTTTTTCGCTGCCGGGAGTAAAGGACGCGTACGATTATCTGGGAAGGGCGCTATTGCAGGTTTGAACGACGCAAATATGCCCGATGCGCAGGTTTATCGGGCATGAGTTTTGTGCACAAATTATTAATCACTTGTAGGTCGGGTAAGGCGTTCGCGCCGAATCCGGCAAACACGAGGCACATTTTACCAGCCCTACGAATCCTGCGGAAAGCACACAGCTTTTTCCATCACTGTCATCACTCAGTCATCTTTCCAGTAGAAACTAATGTCACCGAAATGGGTGTTTATCGTTAAATATAAGTGAATATATTGTTGCAATGAATGCGAGTTCTGTTGTACTTATTAAGTAGCAGCGGAAGTTCCCGGCAGTGATAGTCAGTCACTATGGAGATCGCGGATGGTAACGTCCTGTTCTGGACAATGTTTTGTTAAGCAACGCTCCACCACTCGCGGAGATTTCTCCTCCGGTAGCAACTTCGTCACTCTGTATTTTTCTCACTTCCTTTCTTTACTCGTGTTACCGACGCCGCAAACGGTGTGCGTAGCCGTTTTTCGGCATTTTATCCAAAAGCAAACTATGGCTTACAAGGAAGCCAACCCTCTGATGTTCGTGCGCATAATCGCGCTGCCAACGGCGCGTGTGATGAATACAAACAACTCAAGGTGCTCTCCATGGGAAGACAAAAAGCAGTGATCAAAGCTCGTCGCGAGGCAAAACGTGTGCTGAGACGGGATTCGCGCAGCCATAAGCAGCGTGAAGAAGAATCGGTCACCTCGCTTGTGCAGATGAGCGGCGTAGAAGCCATTGGTATGGCCCGCGACAGTCGCGATACCTCGCCCATCCTTGCGCGAAATGAAGCGCAATTGCACTATCTGCAGGCTATTGAGAGTAAGCAGCTGATATTCGCCACGGGCGAAGCCGGGTGCGGAAAAACCTGGATCAGCGCAGCAAAAGCGGCAGAGGCCCTGATACATAAGGATGTCGACAGGATTATCGTCACCCGTCCAGTTCTGCAAGCCGATGAAGATCTTGGCTTCTTACCTGGTGATATCGCAGAAAAGTTTGCTCCCTATTTTCGCCCGGTCTACGACGTGCTGGTCCGGCGCTTAGGGGCTTCCTTTATGCAGTACTGCCTGCGACCGGAAATAGGGAAGGTGGAAATCGCGCCGTTCGCCTATATGCGTGGACGTACCTTTGAAAATGCAGTCGTCATTCTTGACGAGGCGCAGAATGTGACTGCCGCGCAAATGAAAATGTTTTTAACCCGCCTCGGGGAGAACGTGACGGTTATCGTCAACGGTGATATCACGCAATGCGATTTGCCTCGCGGCGTGTGCTCCGGATTAAGTGACGCGCTGGAACGTTTCGAAGAAGATGAAATGGTTGGGATCGTCCGGTTCGGAAAAGAGGATTGCGTACGTTCGGCACTTTGCCAACGTACGCTGCATGCATACAGTTAAGTGTATTATCGGTGCAGAGCCCGGGCGAACCGGGCTTTGTTTTGGGTGTTTATGCCCGGACTAGCGCTTTTTCTGAAACAACCATTTTTATTTGCCCCTGGCTGGTGAAGTGTACGCTCATCCTGTGGCTTTTTTGTAGTTGCTGATAGAGCTCATCAGGTATTGCTAAGCTCTCTGCATATTCTTGCGGCGTATATTGGTAGGCTGCATGATGCTGCTGTTTTTGAAAACGCAGCTTATTGTACAGCGCCCAGACAATTAACACGACGGCATTCACCACTGCCAGCAAAAAATAGAACTGAAGTCGGCTTCTGGCCTCGCTTTGCCAGTAATAACCCGTCAGCAGATCCATGGCGAATAAGAATATGAACAAAGCAAATAATGTCCACAAGATGGTTGTGGCAACATAATCAACCAGTAAACGTACTGGTGATTGTCGGGTCGTAATAATTAAATTGTTCATATTAACCTCTCAGAATCCCGCGATCAGGACTTACCCAACGGGCGCGTTGCTTTTTAGGCATCAACATGACTCGTGTAAATGATACCAATGTCGTTGCCAGGCTCAGCATCCAGAAAATAACCGGGAACCAAATAATCCAGAAAAGCGATGAAGTCAGATTATGCTCATAGCGATTCTCGATCATCAGGCTGACAATAAATTGCAGTAAACATAACGTACACAATAATATCCCGGCAGTATGTGTCGCAGCGATATGTGTCAATTCAATATTTAACGGTACACCGGCAAGTTGGACTGCGTAAATAATGAAACCGACCAGGCAGGTGAAGGCCCATATTGTCGTCAGGCAGTATTCAAAAAACAGCGGCCACATTCGAAAGTTTTCTTTGCGCCACAACCTTGTCATATTTTTGAGGAATACTTCTGCACCGCCCTGAGCCCAGCGCAGGCGCTGTTTCCACAGCCCTTTTAACGTTTCAGGCATTAATATCCAGCACAGCGCCCGTGGCTCGTAAAAAATCGTCCACTGATTCAACTGCAGCTTCCAGCTAATATCAATATCTTCGGTGATCATATCGTCACTCCAGTAACCCACTTCTGCCAGGGCGCTGCGACGAAATGCGGCAATAACACCGGAAACGGTAAATACGTTTCCATAGATACGCTGGGTTCGCTTGATCAAACCAATAATTGAGGAATACTCGCCAACCTGAATTTTACCCACCAGGGTAGAACGTGTTCGAATACGAGGATTACCGGTTACGGCACCCACACGCGGGTTGTACAACATCGGTTCCACAATATATGCCGCCGCATCGCGGTCTAATAACGCATCGCCATCAATGCACACCAGATATTCACTTTTCGCCGCGGCAGCTCCGGTTTTAAGCGCAATGGCTTTCCCCTGGTTTTGCGCCAGATGAATGACCCGCAAATGGGGAATTTGTGCAGCCATGCGATCCAGGATGGCACGGGTTTTATCTGTTGAACCGTCATTTACGGCAATAACTTCAATGTTCTCATAACGCTGTGCTAAAGCGGCGTGTATGGTTTCCTCAACGTTTTTCTCCTCATTAAAACAGGGAATGATAATGGAGATAGACGGATTATCTTTCAACTGGGGAGCTGGTGCGTTTTCTCCCCACGGCCAGTGGCGTTCACGATAGACCCAGAAATAGACGCCGCCAACAATCCACATAATGGACATAAAAAACGGCCAGAAGAAAACGAACCTCATCATCAGTTCACCAGAGTGAAAGTACGCTACGCATAGGGGTATGCATAACACCAGACATAATATAAAAAACGATACGATGCGATTAATCATTTTTCGGATACCAGGCTGTTGAAAACTCAGGACGAATAAGGTCTATTTCAGGTTGGTTATGCAGAAAATTGTCGGGATAATAACCATAGTTTTTCACTCCATTCAGTTGTAATAGGCTCATCCAGTGAGCGAGTTGTTGCGAAGAAATAGCCTGATGCTGACCATTTTTCTGCCAGTTTTGTGCCTGTAATTCTAAAATAGATTTGTCTTTAGCCTGAGGGATGTTTTTAATTTGATTGGTCAATTGTATTAACCATTGGTCAGCCGATTTTTCTGCGACACCTTCCATATAAGGCATAGCCATAATAGCGGTCCAGTCATAGCTTTTTAGGAAATCAGCATAATTCTGTGCAAACCAGGCTTCACTTTCAGGTTGTATTACCGGAAGTGCAAAAATATTTCGTGCAGTTTTAATATGTGGACCGCGAATGGCTTTTACGCGCGCACTAAGTTCTAAAGTGAAGTCAGTTAACGCACGACTTTTAAAGCGGGCCCACTGTTTAAATTGCTCCGGGTTTTGTCGAATTTCGCTCAGACTCCCGCTAAAGCCTGCTTGCTGATAAGCCGTGATAGCCGGTGCACTGGCATCTTCATAATCTGAAAGCAAAGCATCATCGTGGAACAATATGCCATCAAAAGCAGCATGTCCGGCAAGATCTTCATATAACATGCCAACTTGTGCTCTGACTCTGTCATCGAAAGGAGAGAGACGGTGATATTGTTCAGGATGAATTTGTGCTTTTTTCTCCCCTGTTGGTAAGTATTTTACTCGCGTTAATGTGGGATCTAAATCCCAGCTTAATACCGGCATCCACGCATAGATGTTTACACCTGAGCGGGTACGTAATTGCCAGGCAACCCGACTAAAAATATCTGCTTTCATTGGTAGCAAACGATTTGGAAACCAGACCTCTTTGACCAGCCCATCACCATCGGGATCAGCAAATGCCTGCAAATACACGGTTGATATTTGCATATCTTTCACCCGCTGAATTAGCACATCAATATTGCGATCCATTTGCTGGCGGTTTTCGTCATAAACGTAATCAAGATCGATATGCATTATCCGTTGTGGTGATTTTTCCTGTACGGTAATAATTTGCTGGGCAAACTCTTTTAATGAGGGATTATTGGCGATTAATACTCGCGGAATGGAATCCAATTGTGACGCATTTGCCAAACCTGATTCAAGGGTGAAAAACATGTCATAACCGAGTTTTTTTAATTCCTCTATCGCTATGCCATTCGCTTCGCCATAAGGCCAAACAAAAACGTGTGGATTTACCTCAGCCTTTGTACGCAGGTATTCCGTCATTTTTACAGCATCCAGACGAATTCTTTCCCGGTATTCTGCTGCGGTTTCATACCGTGCGTGGTCAGTAAAATATGCACGATTTACATATACAGGCATTAAGCTGCCGGTGGAATTAGCCTGAATACCGTAGTGAGAATTCCATGTATGAGAAGCGACCTCAACGAGCCGGGAACGCGCAACTTCTCGCACTTGTTGCCACGTGGCAAAATATTCTCGATCGACCATCTCATCGCCAAATTTTACTTGTTCATCCGCTGGCGTATCGACCCAACTGCCGACGGGGGCCCATACAGCAGGCCACTGGAAGGCCTGAAGAATTGGGAAGACGCGGGTATAAAAACTCTGGTAGCCGTCATCAAAAGTCAGCACTACTGCTTTTTCCGGTAGCGGTTTTCCTCCTCGATGTGCTTCACGAATTTGAGCAATACTGACCGGTTGATAACCGTTCTCGCGCAGCCAGGCAAATTGTTCACGCAGTGCTGATGTCCGCACTGACATAAAACGCTGGTCGGCAGCTTCGTCTTCAACGTTATGCCATGAAATCGCCACAAAACCATTATGCGGCCACGGTTGCTCGGCGAGTAAAGATTCGCGATCCTGTGGCGGTATAAATGATGTTCTTGACTGGCTGATGCACGCGGTGAGCATAATTATACTCACCAGCATCAGGAGATATTTATTTCCATTACGTAACATATTTATCCTTAAAATCTGAATGTCATATCGAATTCAACGTATAAGTTGTGTTCTCTGTCACCGTCATAAGGTCGTTTTTCCCAGCGTAGCGTTGCGCCAGCATCAATCACGTCATTCCAGCTAATGCGTTGCCCGTAGCCGAGTTGGGTGACGACATCCGTGCCATAATGTTTTTGCCAGGAGGCACCAACACCTGCGCTGAAGATTTGCTCCCAGCTATTTTCATAGCTTCGCCATAACAAATGACTTGCCTCAAATGCCGGAACAATATCGAACGTTTTTATAGGGTTGTAGTATGGGGTATCGTGTTCTGTATTTTGTTCGTAATACAGACTGGGTAGGAAATCGACAATCAAATATGGGGAAGACCAGATGCGTTCCTGACCCTCAATTGAGACTTCATGACGCTGGTTACTGTCGGAAAAATCAGTGAAAGCCCAGGAGACACCGTACTTACGCCGCTCATTTTGATACCAGCGAACATAAGCCTGAGCACTGTTGCCTGTAACACCATTTTTCATTGCCCGTAATGGAACGCGGTGAGAGAGGCGTTCCAGTTGCGAACCAATACGCCAGTTATCATTAAAATCATACCAGCCAGACAGGCGCGCGCCGGGTTTATGCTCATGATTGAAAAAGCGTTCAGCGTACTCCGCCTCGAGCCAGATATTACGTGACCGCCACTCAACACCCGCCAGCCAGTCGCGAACAATCCCTTTTCCTTCGCTAAATTGTCCATCGGCATAACCGAATCCAGCAAAACCGCGCCAGTTATCCTTCAGCGGTGGTGAATAAACGATGGTGGTTAAGTCGACATCATGTTTACCACTATCCGGGCCTTCGGCATCAATTCCTGTTGAACCAGCTATACGAAGCTCTGCAAGATTATGTACATCAACCGCACGTTTTAAACGTACAACGCCGGGATCTTGCGGTTCACGTTCGACAACATCGTGCGTTAAGACAGCTGCCTGCTGCCATTCTTGTAACGTTAATGCTGTCCAGGCTTGTTCAACCTCCAGATTAATATTACGTGGCTCGATCACTTCTGCTTTTTTTAATTCATTTTCTGCTGCACGAGGCCAACCGCGGGCTTGTAACACACTCGCGTAATCAATGCGCAGTCCCTGATTTCCTGGTGCGTTATAAGCAAGCTCTCTGGCTGTCATTTCAGCCTGAGGAAGATCATTACTATATTTTGCTACGGTTGAGAGAAACGAATGCCCCTGTAACCAGGTATCATTCGGGATGCTCGTAGGCGTGCCCATTAACCGAAGGAAAGGCGGCGAAGTATTAATGGTATGTTGGGTGACAGTTAGCGCGCCCGGATAATTTTCACTCTCCAGGTGGCTGTAAAAGAGATCCGCAAGTTCTTCATCGGATAAATCCGGGGCAATGGTCTCCTTGTGATAAAAGAGCTCGGTCATTATTGACTGTGCTTTTTTCGGCTGATGATCTTTGAGATAAGCCGATGCAACCCAATATTGCCCCCAGGGCGGAATAATTTGCCCCGTCTTTTTTAATCGCTGATAGTGAGAAATAACGTCTTTATAACGATCGCGAGTTAATAACGCGCCAAGATGATCAACCTGAATACGCTGGTACTGGGCAGTGCGGTCTGGGTTATCGTGCCACAGAATTTCTAATGCAGCGTATTGGGCGAGGGCGCGATCGGCAATGGCATAACGTTCACTTTCACTGCGCGTAGGCATAAACGACAGTCTGACCAGTTCGGCATGAATATCAGCGCGAATATCTGGCGTTAAATTGGCATCGTCAATCGCGGCAGCAAGTTGATTATTACGTAATGCCTGCACGTATTCTGTGGGATATTGTTGCGTAGATGCATTTTCAGGTAATGACTCTGTCATCGCCCGTAATTCATCCTGATGACGCCCCGCCAGTTTATAGATATAGGCTTCTGCGAGTAAATTGGCTTTGTCCGGTGCTCCAGAGTTAAGCTGCTTAAGTTTAACCAGCGCAGTATCATAGTGACCCGCATCTGCCAGGGTTAAAATTTGTCCCCGTTGATAATCCTTATTTTGCGGCTCCAGAGAGAGCGCCTTTTGCCACAGTGTAAGCGAGTTTTGCCATTGTTGCAGGTTACGATAAGCGACGGCGACAGCTGCATAACCACGCGCTGGTAATTGCTGATGACGGTAGCGGTTGTAAACGGTAATAACCTGTTTATCTTGCCCGGCCCATAAGGCAATCTGTAACCAGTCAGCAATTTGGTTATTGCTGAGTGCTGATTTTAGTGCAAACCATGACAAAGCTGGCTGAGTATTACCCTTGCGAGCTTCAATAATCAATGCATCATAGGCGTTATTAACAGCACTCTTCGCCGCGGGACTCGCTGCTAAAAATGCGGCAGTAAGAAGTTTCAAAGCCCATTTGGTTTTCGGGCACCTTTTTCTGCTACTTGAATACATCCTGTATTACTCCATGTATTGCCAAAATCTCTCTCTGTATCTAATTACAGGTAACTGAAAAGAAAGATATTTTTGCACCTCATAATCCGTTATTAAACGCGGAAGAGAGACGTGAATTGTTGATGATGAGAAGAAGAAATGATGAGCAGAGTGTCCATATAAAATCCTTTTCTCGCCCGAAAATCCATTCCAATGATGAGGATCTTCAGGAATACGGCATAAATCCCAATGCCTTTTTCAAAATAAATTAGGATTAAAATAATTAAATCAGTAAATTCCGATGCATGATTTCGGATTTTTCGAAAGTCCTGATGAAAGGCTGCGCTACGGCACTCACGGATTTAATTGTTATTCCTAATGTATCTATGAATTAATGTTTTATAAGGATTTTCTATAACCATTTATAAGTATTTTCAAGCCTGGCTTGTTGCAAACAATGTATAAAGCACTTAGGCAATAATAATTACATTCAGCAACTATCATCATCGGTATTGTTTGTGGGCGGAATTTCATATTGACAACAGTACAGTTCTTATATCTATTAATAATAGAAAGGGATCTACAACCTACAGATTGGTGTAGCTTTATGGAAAAAGACTATTTGAGAATTAGTAGTACTGTATTAGTGAGCTTATTGTTTGGGCTTGCTTTGGTTTTGGTGAATAGTTGGTTTAATCAGCCAGGCGTTGAGGAAGTTGTTCCACGATCAACCTATCTGATGGTAATGATTGCTTTATTTTTTATCGATACTGTTGCATTTATTTTTATGCAGTTGTATTTCATTTATGACCGTAGGCAATTTTCAAACTGTATACTTAGTTTGGCTTTTCTGAGTTGTTTGATTTACTTTGTTAAAACCGTCATTATCATTCAGCAAATTATTGAGGGGCGTTTGACAAGCAGTGTTGTCCAAAATGACATTGCAATCTATTATTTGTTTCGTCAGATGAGTTTGTGCATATTAATATTTCTGGCATTGGTGAATAAAGTTAGTGAAAACACAAAACAGCGCAATTTATTTTCCAAAAAAATGACTTTGTGCATAAGTTTGTTTTTTGTTTTTGGGGGGCCGATAGTTGCTCACATACTTTCTAGTCATTATGAGAGCTACAATTTACACATTGCCGAGTTAACCAATGAAAATGGTCAGGTGGTTTGGAAAGCCTCATATGTTACCATAATGATTTTCATGTGGTTAACCTTGCTTTCGGTTAATCTATACTTTAATGGTTTACGCTATGATATCTGGAATGGAGTGACGGTGATTGCTTTTTGTGCCGTACTGTACAATATCTCTCTGTTATTTATGAGCAGGTATAGCGTGTCCACTTGGTATATTAGTCGCACTATTGAAGTAGTCAGTAAGTTAACCGTTATGGTAATATTTATGTGCCATATATTCAGTGCGCTACGAGTAACAAAGAACATTGCACATCGCGATCCCTTAACCAATATATTTAACAGAAATTATTTTTTTAATGAACTGACAGTTCAATCAGCATCAGCCAAAAAAACGCCTTATTGCGTCATGATTATGGATATCGACCACTTCAAAAAAGTCAACGACACCTGGGGGCATCCGGTTGGCGATCAGGTGATAAAAACAGTGGTGAATATCATTGGGAAAAGCATACGACCAGATGACCTTTTAGCGCGCGTCGGCGGCGAAGAGTTTGGCGTCTTGCTGACGGACATCGATACTGAACGTGCGAAAGCTTTAGCGGAAAGGATTCGGGAAAATGTTGAGCGTTTAACTGGCGATAATCCTGAATACGCTATACCACAAAAAGTGACGATTAGTATTGGCGCTGTTGTGACTCAGGAAAATGCGTTAAACCCGAATGAGATCTATCGACTGGCTGATAACGCACTGTACGAGGCGAAAGAGACCGGGCGTAATAAGGTGGTTGTGAGGGATGTGGTGAATTTTTGTGAGTCACCATAAAGCGGCATTTTGATCCTACCCACGTAATATGGACACAGGCCTAAGCGAGGTTCTTGTTTTCAAATTGTTCCGGACTGAGGCCGCCACACCAACTGTGCCGCCGCCACCGA
>OBVD01000559.1_pt1 | contig 24756 bp, 15 predicted proteins | sample 1495031 | NCBI WGS metagenome assembly OBVD01 (sample SAMEA2579967, study PRJEB22360) | human gut metagenome
CGGTGCTGCCCCGCTCCCCGCGGGCGCTGCCCCGCCACGCTTGTTGCCAGGCTTTAGGGGTCATGCCGGTGACGGATTTAAATAAACGGTGGAAATGAAACGGGCTCATCGCCAGCTGGCCTGCCAGCGCCTCGAGGGTCAGGGGCGCGTCCTGCTCCAGCAGCCGACAGGCCTGCGCCACTTTGTCGACCCTTTGCTGCTGCGGGTAGTCTTTATCCGGTTGGCAGCGTTTGCAGGGGCGGAATCCCGCCGCCACGGCGGCGGCGACGTCGGCAAAAAAGCGTACGTTTTCCCGCCGCGCGCGCCGCGAGCGGCAGGAGGGACGACAGCAGATGCCGGTGGTCAGTACCGCAAAGACGAACTGACCATCGGCCCGGGTATCACGTTCGCAGACCGCCTGCCAGCGGCGATCATCGGTATCGGCAACTATCGGTTTCATGACGGGTCTCCAGCTGTAAGTGTACCCTCAGTCTGTGGTAAAGCCCGCAGTAAAAAACCCGCAATCTTGCTTTTTAATTTTTCTCGCCGACAAGGAAAGTGCGGAACTGCGGCGACATCCAGGTTTTAAAACCCTCTCCTTCTTTAACGATCATGTAGACCGCCAGCCCCTCCTCGCGCACCACCTGCTGCGCTTTTTCCGGCCCCAGCACCATCAGTCCGGTATCCCAGCCGTCCGCCTCCAGCGCCGTTGGCGCAATGACGGTCACGGAGACCAGCTTATGGGTTATCGGCTGCCCGGTCTGCGGATCGATAACGTGCGAGATGCGTTTGCCATCGAGTTCATAGTAGTTGCGATAGCTGCCGGAGGTGCTGATGCCGTGACCATTGATGTCGACAATCGCCTGAACGGCGTTTTCGCGGTCGGTCGGTTTCTGGATCGCTACCCGCCAGGGCTTGCCTTCGCCGTTCATCCCGCGGCTGACCAGCGCTCCGCCCACCGACACCAGATAGCGGGAGATCCCCTCCTGCTCCATCAACCGCGCGAGGTGGTCGGCGGCATAGCCTTCTCCCACAGTGGAGAGGTCGACAAACAGATCGGGAATATCTTTTTGCAGGAACTGCCTGCCGCTCTGATTAATAACCTGCAGATGCTGCAGGCCGGTGCGCGCCTTCGCCGCGGCTATCGCCTCGGCATCCGGGGTGGTGACCGGCTGTTTATCCGGGCCAAAGCCCCACAGGTTGACCAGCGGCCCCACGGTAATATCCATCGCGCCGTGCGTTTTGGCGCCAATCCGCAGCGACAGGGTGACGATATCCGCCATCGCTTCGCTCACCGGCCAGGGTTCGGTAGTGGCGGCATGATTGAAGCGCATCAGCGCGGAGTCGTTTTTCCAGGTCGACAGCAGGCGATCGTCGGCGTCCAGCTGGGCCTGAACCTTGGCGCGCAACGCCTGGGCCTTTGCCTCATCCACGCCAATGACGCTGACCCGCCAGAAGGTGCCCATCGTTTTGCCATCCAGCACGGTGGCCGTCGCGGTGGGGGTCGCAGGAGTGGTAGCTGAATCGCAGCCAGAGAGCAGAACGCAGGCGCCCAGCAGCGCGGCGCGAAAGAAAGTCATATCCATTAATCGAGGCTCCTCTTACCAGGGCGACAAGAGTATACCAGCGAGGTTAAACCGGACATAAAAAAAGGCGCCAGAGGCGCCTTTTTGTTATGCAGCTTGCAACTTAGAACTGGTAAACCAGGCCCAGTGCAACCACGTCGTCGGTAGAGATACCGGCGTTGCGGGTGAAGCTGTTGTCGTCCAGCAGGTTGATTTTGTAGTCAACATAGGTGGACATGTTTTTGTTGAAGTAGTAGGTCGCGCCAACGTCAACATATTTCAGGATGTCCTGGTCGCCGTAGCCGCGCTCCAGATCCTTACCTTTAGACTGCAGGTAAGCCACAGACGGACGCAGACCGAAGTCGAACTGGTACTGAGCAACCACTTCGAAGTTCTGCGCTTTGTTTGCAAAGCCCAGGGAACCGGCGCGAGTTGCGTTGTAGGTCTGGGTGTACTGAGAGGCCAGGTAGATGTTGTTGGCGTCGTATTTCAGACCACCGGTGTAGGTTTCAGCGTTGTCGCCACGACCCAGTGCCGGAACACTATTCTGCTCGTCGGTACGTTTGGAGTGAGAGTACGCGAAACCAGCGCTGATGCCATCCCAAATATCGTAGGTCAGAGAGGTGCCGAAGCCGTCGCCGTTCTGTTTGCTCCAACCACGACCGTTGTTGGTCGCGCCTTCGCCGCTGACGCTGCCGTTTTTACCCTGATACTGCAGAGCAAAGTTCAGGCCGTCAACCAGACCGAAGAAATCAGAGTTACGGTAGGTTGCAACGCCGTTAGCACGGGACTGCAGGAAGTTGTCAGAACCGTAGGTGTCGCCGCCGAATTCCGGCAGAACGTCGGTCCAGGACGTTACATCGTAAACTACGCCGTAGTTACGACCGTAGTCGAAAGAACCAACATCAGCGAATTTCAGACCCGCAAACGCCACACGCGTCCAGGAGTTGTTCTGAGATTCAGGCGCGTTACCCTGAATCTGGTATTCCCACTGGCCGTAACCGGTCAGTTGGTCATTAACCTGAGTTTCGCCTTTGAAGCCGATACGCATATAGGTTTGGTCACCATCAGCGCTTTTGTCATCGGAGAAATAGTGCAGACCGTCGACTTTGCCGTACAGGTCTAATTTGTTGCCGTCTTTGTTATAAATTTCAGCCGCATTCGCTGCGCCTGCTACCAGCAGTGCTGGTACCAGGAGGGACAGTACTTTAACTTTCATGTTATTAACCCTCTGTTATATGCCTTTATTTGCTTTTTTATGCCACTGCATACTGATTAACCCTCATTAATCAGTCGGCAAGTCCATTCTCCCCAAAAATGCAGAATAATCCAACACGAATATGATACTAAAACTTTTAAGATGTTTCATTTATCGCTATAGATGTTTCAAAATGTAAATACAAGGGAACTTTTTAAGATTATTGCGGAATGGCGAAATAAGCACCTAACATCAAGCAATAATAATTCAAGGTTAAAATCAATAACTTATTCTTAAGTATTTGACAGCACTGAATGTCAAAACAAAACCTTCACTCGCAACTAGAATAACTCCCGCTATCATCATTAACTTTATTTATTACCGTCATTCATTTCTGAATGTCTGTTTACCCCTATTTCAACCGGATGCCTCGCATCCGGTTTTTTTTACCCTTCTTTACACAACTTTAATTTATCTGTGCTACGGCTAATGATTCCCTAACGACTATTAATCAATCAATTAGGCCATCAGTGGTGCATATTCTGCCAATGTCTTGTTATTTCGTGCGATTCTTCCCTTTTGTTTCCGTCAATATCGTCGCCGGTTAACCTTCCCGGCGCGGTTTCATTTACGCTTCGTTTCTAAGATAATTCCTGGGCGGCATCGCACCGCTGGCGCCAATCTGTAGTATGGATTTACGCCATTAGCCTTTATACTGCCAGCAGCATCTGCTTTGTTGCCAGTTACTCTGGCGCTACATCCTGTTTACAAACAATGATGAGTCGTTCAGCCACAAGATGACCCCGAAAAAATTCTCCCTGATCCCCGGCAACATCAGCCGCTTCTTCATTTTGATGGTTATTGTCCTGCTGGCGACAATGGGGGTGATGATCCAAAGCGCCGTCAATGCCTGGCTGAAGGAGAAAAGCTATCAGGTGGTTGATGTCTCCCACGCTCTGCACCAGCGCATTGACGCCTGGCGCTATGCCACCTGGCAGATCTACGACAATATCGCCGCCACCTCAGTCAACACCGCAAGCGGCGGTCTGCAGGAGACGCGTTTAAAACAGGACGTTTACTACCTGGAGAAACCCCGGCGTAAAACCGAAGCCCTGATCTTTGGCTCCCATGACAGCTCCACCCTCGAAATGACGCAGAAAATGTCCGATTATCTCGATATTTTGTGGGGCGCGGAGACCATTCCGTGGTCGATGTACTATCTCAACGGCCTGGACAATAGTCTGATCCTGGTCTCCACCCTGCCGTTGAAGGACCTCTCTTCGAGCTTCAAAGAGTCAACGATCAGCAGCGTCGTGGAGTCACGGCGCGCGGAAATGCTGCTGCAGGCTAATACCCTTGATGAGCGCGAGACGTTCTCGCCGTTGCGCCATCTCGCCTGGCAGAACGCGCACTATTTTACGTTACGCACCACCTTCAACCAGCCCGGACACCTTGCCACGGTGGTCGCCTTCGACCTGCCGATTAACGATCTGATCCCCCCCGGCATGACCATCGACAGCTTCCGTATCGAGCCTGACCCGTCGCAAAATCTCGCCACCACGCCGGATAAAGAGAGCGCCGATCATATCGGGATCACCTTTAACGGCATGCAGATTGACATCGCCACCGACATCAGCACCACCGGTATGCAGTTGCTGTGGACGGTACCAATGAGCACCATGCTGCTGGAGTCCATGCAGAACATTCTTCTGCCGCTGCTGCTCAACATTGGTCTGCTGGCGCTGGCGCTGTTTGGTTTTACCACCTTTCGCCACTATAAAGGACGCAGCCATTCGTCTGGCGCCGGGCTCCCCTCCGCCGCCAACAGCGAACTGCGTCTGCTGCGCGCCATTAACGAAGAGATTGTTTCTCTGCTGCCGCTGGGGCTGCTCGTTCACGATCAGGAAGCCAACCGAACGGTTATCAGCAATCCAATTGCCGACCATCTGCTTCCGCACCTGAATCTGCAGAACATCACCAATATGGCGGACCAGCATCAGGGGGTGATCCAGGCCACCGTCAACAATGAGCAGTATGAAATCCGCCAGTATCGCAGCCAGGTAGCGCCGCGCACCCAGATCCTGATCATCCGTGATCAGGACCGCGAAGTGCTGGTTAATAAAAAGCTCAAGCAGGCCCAGCGCTTGTATGAGAAAAACCAGCAGGGACGGGCCGCCTTTATGCAGCACATCGGCAGCGCCCTGAAGCAGCCCGCGCTGACGCTGGCGGCAGAGGCGGCGGCGCTCAGTAGTACAGAGAATCGGACGCTGGCCCAGCGTGCCGATGAGCTGGTCAAACTCATCGATGACATTCAGCTCGCCAATCTGCTGGAAAGCGATGCCTGGAAAACCAACCAGACGTTGTTCTCGGTGCAGGAGCTTATTGACGACGTCGTGCCGGAAGTGCTGCCGGCGATGAAACGCAAGGGTCTGCAGCTGCTCATCAACAATGCGCTCCCGGCCGGCGAGCAGCGCTATGGCGACCGTGAAGCTCTGCGGCGCACGCTGGTGCTGTTAATCCAATATTCAGTGACCACCACGCCTATCGGCAAGATCACCCTCGACGTCTGTCAGGATGAGTCGGCCAGCGATCGCCTGACCTTCCGCATTCTGGATACCGGCAACGGCGTCTCGGCAAACGAGATCGACAATATGCACTTCCCGTATCTCAACGAGACCCAGAGCGACCTGTACGGCAAAGCAAACGCCCTTACCTTCTGGCTATGCGACCGCATGACGCGCAAGCTGGGCGGGCAATTGACCATTAAAGCCCGGGAGTCGCTGGGGACGCGCTATACCCTGCATCTGAAAATGCCGGCCAGCGAAGAGGCGCCAGAGGCGGGAGAGCATTTGCTGGATGACGTTATCGTCCTGCTGGATGTGACTTCCAGCGAAGTGCGGCGGATTGTCACTCGCCAGCTGGAGAGCTGGGGAGCGTCCTGCATCACACCGGACGATCGGGCGACCAGTCAAGCCTTTGATCTTTATTTAACGGATAATCCGTCTAATCTTACTGCTTCAGGCTTGCTTTTAAGCGATGATGAGGTCGGGATACGCAAGATCGGCCCGGGCCAACTGCGGGTCAACTTTAATATTAGCACGGCGATGCAGGAGGCTATCCTGCAGCTTATTGAGCAGCAGCTGGCGGAGGAGGCGGTTCAGCCCGTCACCTCAGGAAACGAGAGTAACGCCGAACTCCATGCCAGCGGCTATTACGCACTGTTTGCCGATACGGTACCGGATGATGTTCAGAGATTGTATACTGAAATCGAAGCGGGCGATTTTGCTGCTCTGGCGCAAACCGCCCACCGCCTCAAAGGGGCATTTGCTATGCTTAATCTGATACCCGGCAAGCAGTTATGTGAAACGCTTGAGCATCTGATTCGCGAAAAGGATGCGCAAGGCATAGAAAAATATATCAGCGACATTGACGCTTACGTCAAGAGCTTGCTGTAGAAGGTAGCCTTATACATGAACACTATGAACGTAATTATTGCCGATGACCATCCGATCGTACTGTTCGGTATTCGTAAGTCACTTGAGCAAATTGAGTGGGTGAACGTCGTTGGCGAGTTTGAAGACTCCACGGCCCTTATCAACAATCTTCCGAAGCTGGACGCCCATGTGCTGATCACCGATCTGTCCATGCCCGGTGACAAATACGGCGACGGGATCACGCTGATTAAATACATCAAGCGCCACTTCCCGGATCTGTCGATCATTGTTCTGACCATGAACAACAATCCGGCGATCCTCAGCGCGGTGCTGGATCTGGATATCGAAGGGATCGTCCTCAAGCAGGGGGCGCCGACCGACCTGCCAAAAGCGCTGGCCGCGCTGCAGAAAGGGAAGAAATTTACCCCGGAAAGCGTCTCTCGCCTGCTGGAAAAAATCAGCGCCAGCGGCTATGGCGATAAACGCCTGTCGCCGAAAGAGAGCGAAGTACTGCGCCTGTTCGCCGAAGGTTTCCTGGTAACCGAGATCGCCAAAAAGCTTAATCGCAGCATTAAAACCATCAGCAGCCAGAAGAAATCGGCGATGATGAAGCTGGGCGTCGAAAACGACATCGCCTTGCTGAACTACCTCTCTTCCGTCTCGCCCCGGCGAGACGGAGCCCCCCATTATTCCCGCCCTTTACGCACCCGCGCCGCATATACCGTCAGCGTTTGCTTCAGTACGTCGAGGGTGACCGGCTTGGACAGACAACTGTCCATCCCCGATTCCAGACAGCGCTGCTTCTCTTCCGCCAGGGCATTGGCCGTTACGCCAATCACCGGCAGCGTCAGGGCACGCTGGCGAATGCGCTGCGTCAGGCGATAACCATCCATATTAGGCATGTTGACGTCGCTGAGCACGATATCGATGTGCTGCTTGCTGAGGACGTTGAGCGCGTCGATCCCGTCGTTCGCGGTCACGCACTGGTAGCCGAGCGAACCCAGCTGATCCGCCAGCAGGCGGCGGTTGATCGGGTGATCGTCGACCACGAGGATCATCATGTCGTCGTTATTTCCGGCCTGCGCCTCCGGGGCCATCAGCGCCGGGCTATTTTCCGCACTGGCGAGCGCAACATGGAAAATACGCCCCAGCAGCGGCAGCAGTTCGTGGGGAGTCGTCACGCTGTGCAGCCATTCGCCGGCGGACCGCTCCTGCGGAATACCGATATGACGGCGACAGAAGATGACCATGGCCCTTCCCTGCCATCCGTTCAGCGCCTCATCGTCAGTGAGTAAGACATCCTCGGCGTCCGGCGTTTCGCCGGCATGGCGGCGGACCGTCAGGCCGTGGTAGCTGAGCAGCGAGGTGACGAACATCGCCAGCGAAGTGTTATGAATCGCCAGCCAGCAGGTCTTGCCAGCGAAACCGTCTCTGCTCACCGGTGAGGTATTCTGCACGCCATACAGAGGAATACGGATGGTAAAGCGGCTACCCATCCCCGGCTCGGTTTCGACAGCAATATCGCCATCCATCATGCTGATCAGTTTTTCACAGATCGCCAGGCCAAGGCCGGTGCCCTGAAAATTGCGCTGCACGCCGGTCCCCACCTGGAAGAAAGGATCGAAGAGGCGCAATACCTCTTTCGCCGGGATCCCCTCTCCGGTGTCGCGAACGCTAATCTGCAGATAATCCCCCGCGCACTGGACGTGCAGGACAATACAGCCGGTATCGGTGAACTTTATCGCATTGCTGAGCAGATTTGAGATCACCTGCTGCAGGCGCATCGGGTCGCCGGACATTTGTTCCGGAACGTCCGGCTCGATAAAGCAGTACAGGCCCAGCTGCTTGCGCACCACCAACGGCAGATAGTTAGCGGAGATATGGTTCATGACTTCGCGCGGAGAGAACTCCCGCGGCTCGATCTTCAACTGCTCGGACTCGATTTTCGAGAAATCAAGAATATCGCTGATGATTTTCAGCAGCAGGCTGGAGGAGTTGTTCATCGCCGTCACAAGGCGATCGACGCCTTTCGGCAACGCTTTGGTCTGCAGCAGATCGAGGTTACCGATGATGCCATACAGCGGGGTACGCAGCTCATGGCTAACGGTCGCCAGGAACATCGATTTCGACTGGCTGGCCTGCTCCGCCGCCTGGGCCATCTCCTGCAGCGACTCCTCCATTTTCACGCGGGCGGAAACGTCCACCAGCACGCAAATGGCGACGTTTTCATTGCGATAGCGTGAATGAACAAAGCTAATCTGCAGGTTGGTATGGTTGCTGGTCAGCACGTCGACAAAATTGACCTGCTGGCCGCAGATGATCTGCGTCAGCCGCTGGCGGTCCTCGTGGGTCAGCATGTTCAGGTAGTTGTGCGCCAGTTCATTACTGAGAATATTGGTCCCGTCGGCAGTGCGCAGAATACAGATCCCTACCGGGGCAGAAGCCACAATTTTGCGGTTGAACTGCTCGTGCTCTTCCAGGCGCTGGGCGTCATTCTCCGCGGGGATAAAAATGCGCCGCTCATACATCCGCGCCAGCGCGAACAGCATCGCGCCGCTGAGGATATTAAGAACGATAGCATTGATGATCAGCATACGGATCCGCTCCAGCACCTGATCTACCGAGACGGAATAGACGATGCTCAGGGAGGACGGCGAGAGGCTTTTTTTCAGCACCAGCTCGCGGAAACCCGAACTGTAGCCAAACCACATCCGCTCCTGCATCCACTTCGCTTCGCTCTGGATTTTACCTTCCGCACCGGCCAGCGAAATCAGCGGCTGGGCGGTATCGTCAAAGATCGTCACGCTCATCGGCAGGCTGCCCGGCGTAAAGAAGCTTTCCATGCGGATGGTCTGCTCCACGCCCAGCATCGCCTGCAGGCGATTGGCCATATAGACCGGCGTCAGGGCGTAAAAATAGCCCACCCCGGGGCGAACGCCCTGGCTTATCCAGAACAGGTTGTTGCCGCGCTCATTTTGCGGCGCGTTGCGATATTGCTCTATGCGCTGATGCAGGACTTTCAGCGCCTGATCGCGCTCAATCGGCACGTCCCGCAGGCCAAAGTTGGCCATGCAGAGGTTATCGCTGCCGATGAGAAAGATGCGGTTAAGGTCGTAGGCGGCAGTAAAATTATCCCGCCAGTAGCGCATAAACCATGCCAGCGACTGCAGCGAATTACGCCAGGTGGCGCTCATCGCGCTGCAGTCGGAATCGGGGTACAGGGGTTCAAAGTTGGGCACCGCCATATCGCCGTTTTGCCCTTGCGCTACCGCGTCCCCTGCCGACAAGCGATTACCGGCGACATACTTCAGCTCTTTCATTACATCCGCGGTACGCTGGATATAGCGCTGGGCCTGATCGGCGTTGAGATTAAGCTCCTGATGGATTTCGGCTTCCCGCTCGTGCAGCGCGTTGACGATATAAAACACAGAGACAAACGCAATAAGCAGCCACAGCAATACCGCCAGCGCTCTGAACAGATAACGTGAAACCTTCAGGGTTGTATGAAAAGAGGCAAGATATTTCAATGTGGCGATGCTCGGCCGTCAGGGACTCAACAGAATGCGGTTAAGGTAGCGGTAAATGCCCGGCGTCGCAATGCCCTCTCTTGATGGGAATATGATACATCCCCGAGAAACCTGTGCTGCGACCCTCGATAATCGACATTTGCATGAGAAGAACTACATGGATGTCTATATGCACTGGTTAAAAAGGATATACCCACGTCGCTTACGCAATCAAATGATTCTGATGGCTATCCTGATGGTCATTGTGCCGACGCTTTCTATTGGTTATATCGTAGAAACCGAAGGCCGATCAGCGGTGTTATCTGAAAAAGAGAAAAAATTATCGGCCGTCGTACACCTGCTCGACGAGGCGCTGGGCGAACGCTTCAGCCAGCATAGTCAGCTGTCGCGCGCTGAACGGATCCGCATGCTGAATGCGGAATTGTCGCCAGTCACCGAACGCATCACCCACGCGTTTCCGGGGATTGGCGCCGGCTATTACAACAAGGCGCTGGACGCCATTATCACCTACGCCCCTTCGGCGCTGTATCAAAACAACGTCGGGGTGACTATCGCCGCCGATCATCCCGGACGGGAGGTTATGCGCGCCAACGCCCCGCGGGTGTTTTCCGGCAGGCAGGTGCGCGGCGATATCCTCAATTCCATGATTCCGATAGCGCGCCATGGCGAAGTTCTCGGTTATATCTGGGCCAATGAGCTGACGGAGGATATTCGCCAGCAGGCCTGGAAGATGGATGTCCGGATCATTGCTGTTCTGGCGGCCGGGCTTATCAGCAGCCTGTTGCTGATCGTCCTCTTTTCGCGCCGCCTGAGCGCCAATATCGACATCATCACCGACGGTCTGCCTACGCTGGCGCAAAAAATTCCCGCGCAGTTGCCCGATCTGCCCGGCGAACTGGGGCAGATCAGCCGCAGCGTCAACGCGCTGGCGCAAACATTGCGGGAGACCAAAACCCTTAACGACCTGATTATTGATAACGCCGCCGACGGCGTTATCGCCATCGACAGAGAGGGGAATGTCACCACCATGAACCCGGCGGCGGAGGTCATCACGGGCTACAAACTGGATGAGCTGGTCGGGCAACCCTATGCGACCTTATTCGCCAACACCCACTTTTATAGCCCGGTGCTGGATACCCTGGCGCACGGCACAGAGCATCTGGCGCAGGAGGTCAGTTTTCCTGGCCGTGACCGCACGATTGAGATCAGCGTCACCACCAGCCGCATCCATAACGCCAACGGCGAACTGATCGGCGCGCTGGTTATCTTCTCCGATTTAACCGCCCGCAAAGAGGCGCAGCGTCGCCTGGCGCAAACGGAGAGACTCGCCACGCTGGGGGAGCTGATGGCGGGCGTCGCGCATGAGGTGCGCAACCCGCTCACCGCCATCCGCGGCTACGTGCAGATTATTCGCCAGCAGACGACCCTGCCGGTGCATCAGGAGTATCTGTCGGTAGTCCTTAATGAAATTGATTCGATCAATAAGGTCATCCAGCAGCTGCTGGACTTTTCCCGCCCACGGCAAAGCCAGTGGCAGCAGGTGCAGCTCAAAGCGCTGATTGAGGAGGCGCTGATCCTGGTGCAAACCTCAGGAGTCCAGGCGCGGATCGACTTTAGTACGCAATTCGACGCCGAGCTGCCCGCGATCGTCGCCGATCGCGAACTGCTTAAACAGGTGCTCCTGAATCTGTTAATCAACGCGGTACAGGCGATCGGCGCGCGCGGTGAAATCCGCATCCGCACCTGGCGCGATACGTCAACGCATCTGGCGCTGACCATCGAAGACAATGGCTGCGGTATCGACAGCGATGTGCAAAAAAAGATCTTCGATCCGTTCTTCACCACCAAAGCATCAGGAACTGGTCTCGGGCTGGCGCTAAGCCAGCGCATTATCAACGCGCATCAGGGCGATATCCGTGTGGCTAGCCAGCCGGGATGCGGCGCGACCTTTACCCTTATTTTACCGATTAACCCGCAGGAAACCTCGTCAGAATGAAAACCAGCTACCGTATTCTTATCGTTGATGACGAAGATAACGTTCGCCGTATGCTTGCCACCGCGTTTTCGCTACAGGGGCATGAGACCCACTGCGCCAGTAACGGTCAGGCGGCGCTGCAACACTTTGCCGACACGCCGCCCGACGTGGTGCTGATGGATATCCGGATGCCGGAAATGAACGGAATTGAGGCGCTGAAAGTGATGCGCGCGCAGCAGCCGCGGATCCCCATCATTCTGATGACCGCTTACGCCGAAGTGGAAACCGCAGTCGAAGCGTTGCGTAGCGGCGCATTTGATTATGTGATTAAACCATTTGATCTTGATGAGCTTAACCTGCTGATTCAGCGGGCCTTACAGCTACAGGCGATGAAGCAGGAGATCCGCAGCCTGCATCAGGCGCTGAGCACCAGCTGGCAGTGGGGACATATCCTGACCAACAGTCCGCGGATGATGGATATCTGCAAAGACACGGCGAAAATCGCCCTTTCGCAGGCCAGCGTGCTGATTTGCGGCGAAAGCGGCACCGGAAAAGAGCTGATTGCCCGCGCCATTCACTACAACTCCCGGCGGGCAAACGGCCCCTTTATCAAGATAAACTGCGCCGCCCTGCCCGAATCGCTGCTGGAGAGCGAACTGTTTGGCCACGAAAAAGGGGCGTTTACCGGCGCACAAACGCAACGTCAAGGGCTGTTTGAACGCGCCCATCAGGGAACGCTGCTGCTGGACGAAATCGGTGAAATGCCGCTGGTGTTGCAGGCTAAGCTGCTGCGGATCCTGCAGGAAAGAGAGTTTGAGCGTATCGGCGGGCAGCAAACCATTCAGGTGGATATCCGTATCGTTGCCGCCACCAACCGCGATCTGGCGGCGATGGTAAAAGAGGGAACCTTTCGTGAAGATCTGTTTTACCGGCTGAACGTGATCCATCTGCTGCTTCCGCCCCTGCGCGAGCGGCGGGAGGATATCGCCCTGTTAGCCAACCACTTTCTACAGAAATTCAGCGCGGAAAATCAGCGCGATATGATTGAGATCGATCCCGCCGCCATGTCGCGGCTTACCGCCTGGCCGTGGCCGGGCAACATCCGCGAATTATCCAATGTGATTGAGCGCGCGGTGGTAATGAGCACCGGCGCAGTAATTTTCGCTGAAGATCTGCCCGCCCCATTCCGCCAGCCGGTGAGCAAAGGCGGCGAAGTAAAAGCCGCGCAGCCAGGGGAGCGCAACCTGAAAGAGGAGATTAAGCGTGAAGAGCGGCGAATTATTATGGAAGTGCTGGAACAGCAGGAGGGAAACCGCACGCGCAGCGCATTAATGTTAGGCATCAGCCGACGCGCGTTGATGTACAAACTGCAAGAGTACGGTATCGATCCGGCCGGCCTTTAGTACCAGAATCTGCTATGCAGAATTTTGCACAGTGCGCAAAATTCTGCATAACGCCCGCCAATATTCCTGCGCACCGCAGGGAAAATAAAAGTTTATATTCAGTAAGTTAACGAATTTCCTTCCGACGAATCAATCCTGGCATCCCGCTTGCTATTCCCTCTGCGTACCCAAAATGGAGTATGCAAAGGGAAACATAATGAAAACAAAACTGATTAGCTTACAGAACGCCTCTGGCTTCTTTCGTGACGGCATGACCATCATGGTTGGCGGTTTTATGGGGGTAGGCACCCCGCCCCGCCTTGTGGAAGCCCTGCTTGAATCCGGCGTCAGAGACCTGACGCTCATCGCCAACGATACCGCATTTGTCGATACCGGCGTCGGCCCGCTGATCGTTAATGGTCGGGTGAGCAAAGTCATCGCTTCTCATATCGGCACGAATCCGGAAACCGGACGGCGGATGATAACCCAGGAGATGGAGGTTCAACTGGTTCCGCAAGGCACCCTGATTGAACAAATCCGCTGCGGCGGCGCAGGGCTGGGCGGGTTTCTCACCCCGACCGGCGTCGGCACCGTGGTGGAGGAAGGGAAGCAAACGCTCCAGCTTGACGGTAAAACCTGGCTGCTGGAACGCCCACTGCGTGCGGATTTGGCCCTTATCCGCGCCCATCGCGCCGACCCGCTCGGCAACCTGACCTACCAGCTCAGCGCCCGTAATTTTAACCCCCTCATTGCTCTCGCCGCCGACATTACGCTGGTTGAGCCTGACGAAATGGTGGCGACAGGCGAGCTGCTTCCCGACCAGATCGTCACCCCGGGCGCCGTTATCGACCACATCGTCATTCCACAGGAGAGCAAATAATGGATGCGAAACAACGTATTGCGCGCCGTGTGGCGCAAGAGCTTCGTGATGGCGACGTCGTAAACTTAGGGATTGGCCTGCCGACGATGGTCGCCAATTACCTGCCGGAAGGAATTAACATCACGCTGCAATCGGAGAACGGCTTTCTCGGGCTGGGTCCCGTCACAACCGTCCACCCGGATCTGGTGAATGCTGGCGGACAGCCCTGTGGAATAGTGCCCGGGGCGGCGATGTTCGATAGCGCGATGTCGTTCGCGCTGATTCGCGGCGGTCACGTCGACGCCTGCGGCCTCGGCACATCCGCCCGGCGGGCTGCAGGTGAATGAACAAGCCAACCTCGCCAACTGGGTAGTGCCCGGCAAAATGGTGCCCGGCATGGGCGGCGCGATGGATCTGGTGACCGGCTCGCGCAAAGTAATCATCGCCATGGAACACTGCGCCAAAGACGGTTCCGCGAAGATCCTGCGCCAATGCACCATGCCGCTGACCGCCCAGCATGCGGTTCATGTGCTGGTCACTGAACTGGCGGTATTCCGCTTTATTGATGGCCGGATGTGGCTGACTGAAATCGCCGAAGGGTGCGCCCCTGAAACTCTGCGGGCGAAAACCGAAGCACGCTTCGACATTGCCGCAGATCTGCTGATCCAGCGGGGTGGCGCATGATTGGCCGTCTCTCACGCTTTATGACGCGGGTCGTCAGCCGCTGGCTTCCTGATCCGCTGATCTTCGCGATGCTGCTGACCCTGCTGACCTTTGGCATTGCCCTCTGGCTGACGCCGCAAACGCCAATCAGTATGGTGAAATTCTGGGGCGACGGCTTCTGGAACTTGCTGGCGTTCGGCATGCAGATGGCGCTGATTATCGTCACCGGTCACGCGCTGGCCAGTTCCGGCCCGGTTAAAAGCCTGCTGCGCGCCGCCGCTTCCGCCGCGAAAACGCCCGTTCAGGGCGTGATGCTGGTGACTTTCTTTGGCTCCGTCGCCTGCGTGATCAACTGGGGATTTGGCCTGGTGGTCGGGGCGATGTTTGCCCGTGAGGTCGCCCGTCGCGTGCCCGGCTCCGATTATCCGCTGCTGATTGCCTGCGCCTATATCGGTTTTCTCACCTGGGGCGGCGGCTTTTCCGGCTCCATGCCCCTGTTGGCGGCGACGCCGGGCAACCCGGTCGAACATATTGCGGGCTTAATCCCGGTCAGCGATACCCTGCTCACCGGATTCAACATCTTCATCACGCTCGGGCTTATCGTGGTAATGCCGTTTATCACCCGCATGATGACGCCAAAACCGTCCGATGTAATCAGCATCGATCCGAAACTGCTGCTGGAAGAGGCCGATTTTCAGAAGAAACTGCCGGCTGACGCCCCGCCGTCGGAAAAGCTGGAAGAGAGCCGCATCCTCGCGCTGATCATTGGCGCGTTGGGGATTGCTTATCTGGCGATCTACTTCGCCGAAAAGGGATTCAACATCACCATTAACACCGTCAATCTGATGTTTATGATCGCCGGTCTGCTGCTGCACAAAACGCCGATGGCCTATATGCGCGCCATCAGCGCCGCCGCGCGCAGCACCGCCGGTATCCTGGTGCAGTTCCCCTTCTACGCCGGGATCCAACTGATGATGGAACACTCCGGCCTCGGCGGTCTTATCACGGAGTTTTTCATCAACGTCGCCAACAAAGACACCTTCCCGGTGATGACCTTCTTCAGCTCCGCGCTGATTAACTTCGCCGTGCCGTCGGGCGGCGGCCACTGGGTTATCCAGGGGCCGTTTGTGATACCTGCCGCTCAGGCGTTAGGGGCCGACCTCGGTAAATCGGTGATGGCGATCGCCTACGGCGAGCAGTGGATGAACATGGCGCAACCGTTCTGGGCGCTGCCCGCGCTGGCCATTGCCGGACTCGGAGTACGCGACATTATGGGCTACTGCATCACCGCCCTTCTCTTCTCTGGGGTCATTTTTGTCATTGGTTTGACCTTGTTCTGACGGCCCCCCTCACTTTTAAGGAATTAAGATGAAAAATTGTGTCATCGTCAGCGCGGCGCGTACCGCAATCGGCAGTTTTAACGGCGCGCTGGCGACCACCAGCGCCATCGACCTCGGCGCTACGGTAATTAAGGCAGCCCTTCAGCGCGCGCAGCTCGATCCTCAGCGCGTGGATGAAGTGATTATGGGCAACGTCCTACAGGCCGGTCTCGGGCAAAACCCGGCCCGCCAGGCGCTGCTCAAAAGCGGTCTTGCCGAGACGGTATGCGGCTTTACCGTTAACAAAGTGTGCGGCTCCGGCCTCAAAAGCGTGGCGCTGGCCGCGCAGGCGATTCTGGCCGGACAGGCGCAAGCGCTGGTCGCAGGCGGTATGGAAAACATGAGCCAGGCGCCGTACCTGCTGGACGCTAAAGCCCGCTGGGGCTACCGTCTCGGCGACGGGCGGCTCTCCGACGTGATCCTGCGCGACGGTCTTATCTGCGCCACTCACGGTTATCATATGGGGATCACCGCAGAAAACGTTGCTAAGGAATACGGCATCAGCCGGGAAATGCAGGATGAGCTGGCGCTGCTTTCACAGCGTAAAGCGCTTGCCGCCATCGATTCCGGCGCATTCCGGGCCGAAATTGTGCCGGTCAGCGTCACCTCCCGTAAAAAAACGACCATTTTTGAACGTGATGAGTTTCCTAAAGCCGACTCTACGACAGAAGGGCTTGCCGCTTTGCGTCCGGCCTTCGACAAGTCTGGCACAGTAACGGCAGGTAATGCTTCCGGCATTAACGACGGCGCGGCGGCGCTGGTGGTGATGGAAGAATCCGCAGCGCTGGCAGCGGGATTAAAACCTCTTGCACGGATCAAAGCCTGGGCCAGCGGCGGCGTCGCGCCGGCGTTAATGGGGATGGGGCCGGTTCCCGCTACGCAGAGAGCGCTGCAACTGAGCGGACTGACACTTTCTGATATCGATCTGATCGAAGCCAACGAAGCGTTTGCCGCACAGTTCCTTGCCGTGGGTAAGACGCTGGGTTTCGATCCGCAGAAGGTGAACGTCAACGGCGGGGCAATCGCCCTTGGACACCCTATCGGCGCCAGCGGTGCGCGTATTCTTGTGACCCTGCTGCATGCCTTGTCAGCGCACGATAAAACGCTCGGTCTGGCCACGCTGTGCATCGGCGGCGGTCAGGGCATCGCGATGATTGTGGAAAGGATAAATTAACCCCCCTTTGCCGAATGCTTTGTCATTCGGCAGCCCATCGTTACGCAGTATATTCAGAACGAAAAAAAGGGAGGCCAGGCCTCCCTTCTGTGCGATATCACAATACGGAATTACTCGTCGGCGTCATCCGCGACATCGTCATCGGTATCCGCTTCCGGGGCGATATCGTCATCGCCTTCCGCCGCGCTACCGTCGATGGCATCCAGCTCTTCATCATCCACCGGCTCAGCCACGCGCTGCAGACCCACCACGTTTTCATCTTCCGCGGTGCGGATGAGGATCACGCCCTGGGTGTTACGGCCCACGATGCTCACTTCGGAAACGCGGGTACGCACCAGCGTCCCGGCGTCGGTGATCATCATGATCTGATCGCAGTCATCCACCTGCACGGCGCCGACCACGGAACCGTTACGCTCGGTGACTTTGATCGAAATAACGCCCTGGGTGGCACGCGACTTGGTCGGATACTCCGCCGCCGCGGTACGTTTACCGTAACCGTTTTGCGTCACCGTCAGGATCGCGCCTTCGCCGCGTGGAATAATCAGCGAGACGACGCTGTCGTTTTCCGCAAGCTTAATACCGCGTACGCCGGTGGCGGTACGGCCCATGGCGCGAACGGCGTCTTCCTTGAAGCGTACAACCTTACCGGCCGCGGAGAACAGCATCACTTCATCCTGACCAGAGGTCAGATCGACGCCGATCAGCTCATCGCCTTCGTTCAGGTTGACCGCGATGATACCGGCGGAACGCGGACGGCTGAACTCGGTCAGCGCGGTTTTCTTCACGGTACCGCTGGCGGTCGCCATAAAGACGTTGACGCCCTCTTCGTACTCGCGGACCGGCAGGATGGCAGCAGGTTGACGATCGGACGACCGCGCGCGCCGCGGCTGGCTTCCGGCAGCTGATAGACCTTCATCCAGTACAGACGGCCGCGGCTTGAGAAGCAGAGGATGGTGTCATGGGTGTTAGCCACCAGCAGGCGGTCGATAAAGTCTTCTTCTTTAATGCGCGCTGCCGATTTGCCTTTACCGCCACGACGCTGTGCTTCGTAGTCGGTCAGCGGCTGATACTTCACATACCCCTGATGCGACAGGGTGACCACCACATCTTCCTGGTTGATCAGATCTTCGATGTTAATATCAGCGCTGTTGGCGGTGATTTCGGTACGACGTTCGTCGCCGAACTGGTCGCGGATCAGCTCCAGCTCTTCGCGAATCACTTCCATCAGACGGTCGGCGCTGCCGAGAATGTGCAGCAGCTCCGCGATCTGCTCCAGCAGCTCTTTATATTCGTCGAGCAGTTTTTCATGCTCAAGGCCGGTCAGTTTCTGCAGACGCAGATCCAGAATCGCCTGAGCCTGCTGCTCGGTCAGATAGTATTTACCGTCGCGTACGCCGAACTCTGGCTCCAGCCATTCCGGACGCGCGGCGTCATCCCCGGCGCGCTCCAGCATCGCCGCGACGTTACCAAGATCCCACGCCTGGGCAACCAGCGCCGTTTTCGCTTCTGCCGGGGTCGGCGCGCGACGGATCAGTTCGATAATCGGGTCGATGTTGGCCAGCGCAACGGCCAGCGCTTCGAGGATATGCGCCCGGTCGCGCGCTTTGCGCAGTTCGAAAATCGTACGACGGGTCACCACTTCACGGCGGTGGCGTACAAACGCGGCGATAATGTCCTTCAGGTTCATGATCTTCGGCTGACCATGGTGCAGAGCTACCATGTTGATGCCGAAGGAGACCTGCAGCTGGGTCTGGGAATAGAGGTTGTTAAGCACCACTTCCCCTACCGCATCGCGCTTCACTTCAATCACGATGCGCATCCCGTCTTTATCAGACTCGTCACGCAGCGCGCTGATGCCTTCCACGCGTTTTTCTTTGACCAGCTCGGCGATTTTCTCGATCAGGCGCGCTTTGTTCACCTGATACGGAATTTCGTGCACGATGATGGTTTCGCGGCCGGATTTCGCGTCCACTTCCACTTCCGCGCGCGCGCGAATGTACACTTTACCGCGACCGGTGCGGTAGGCCTCTTCGATGCCGCGACGGCCATTGATAATGGCGGCGGTCGGGAAATCAGGGCCAGGAATATGCGCCATCAGCCCTTCAATGCTGATGTCTTCATCGTCAACATACGCCAGACAGCCGTTAATCACTTCCGTCAGGTTATGCGGCGGTATGTTGGTGGCCATCCCTACGGCGATCCCGGAGGCGCCGTTCACCAGCAGGTTAGGAATTTTGGTCGGCATGACGTCCGGAATACGCTCCGTACCGTCATAGTTGTCGACGAAATCGACCGTCTCTTTTTCAAGATCGGCCATCAGCTCATGAGCGATTTTCGCCAGACGAATTTCGGTATAACGCATCGCCGCGGCGGAGTCGCCGTCGATGGAACCAAAGTTACCCTGGCCGTCCACCAGCATGTAACGCAGCGAGAACGGCTGCGCCATACGCACGATGGTGTCGTATACCGCGGAGTCGCCGTGCGGGTGGTATTTACCGATTACGTCACCAACGACACGGGCTGATTTTTTATAGGCTTTGTTCCAGTCATTGCCCAATACGTTCATGGCGTAAAGTACGCGACGGTGTACCGGCTTCAGGCCATCTCGGACATCTGGCAGCGCACGGCCAACAATGACCGACATCGCATAATCCAGATAGGAGCTCTTCAGCTCTTCCTCAATGTTGACCGGTGTAATTTCTCTCGCAAGGTCGCTCATCTAACCGCTATCCCTCTACTGTATCCCGGATTCAAAGGTCGCAAATTATAACACAGCCGCGCTAATAGAGGTAAAGCAATACGGTTTATTCATGGCGCGCTGCTGATATACTCGCAGGTCTGAACAGAAAAGGAGTAAAAGCGCCCATGAATGCCGAAAAAACGTCGGTAGCCCCTAATGTCGATCATGCTGAAATCGCCAAATTCGAAGCCGTCGCCTCGCGCTGGTGGGATCTGGAGGGCGAGTTCAAACCGCTCCACCGCATCAACCCGCTGCGGCTGGGCTATATTGCCGAACGCTCCGGCGGCCTGTTCGGTAAAAAAGTCCTCGATGTCGGCTGCGGCGGCGGCATCCTCGCCGAGAGCATGGCGCGCGAAGGCGCGACGGTCACCGGGCTGGACATGGGGGCCGAACCGCTGCAGGTCGCCAGGCTGCACGCCCTGGAGAGCGGTATTCAGGTAGACTATGTTCAGGAAACAGTTGAGGAACATGCCGCGAAGCACCCGCAGCAGTATGACGTCGTGACCTGCATGGAGATGCTGGAGCACGTCCCCGACCCGCAGTCGGTGGTGCACGCCTGCGCGCGGTTAGTGAAGCCCGGCGGCCAGGTCTTCTTCTCCACCATCAACCGCAACGGCAAGGCCTGGCTGATGGCGGTAGTCGGGGCGGAATATGTCATGAAGATGGTGCCCAAAGGCACTCATGATGTGAAGAAGTTTATCAAACCGGCCGAGCTGCTGGGCTGGGTAGATCAGACTACTCTGAAAGAGCAGCATATCATCGGTCTGCATTACAATCCGCTGACCAATACCTTCAAGTTAGCGCCAGGGGTTGATGTTAACTATATGTTGCATACCACCGCCAAACAGGACTGAGGTCAACACCTCCGCTTATGATGATTGCGCGGCATCAAGCCGCGTGATTATTTCTTCCGATGAAGAAATCAGCACTCGATCAAATTTTCATTTTTTTTTCTGTTTTATTGACTTCTTCTCCAGGCCTTATGCGACGTGGACTTGCGGATTATTACCCTTCCGCAACCTCAATTTAACGTCAAAATCAACCCTTGTACTCAAAAGATTCCTTACTAAAATACTCACCATATAGCGTTTCTTTTATCGACAACCCCCTACATATAGTATTTATCCACAGAGTTAGTCACAACGGCCTTCTGTGGATAAACGGGGGATATTTTCTTTCACGGACAGGTAAAATCCACATGAATCAGAGTCTGCTGGTGACAAAGCGCGACGGGACCACCGAGCGCATCAATCTCGACAAAATCCATCGCGTACTGGATTGGGCGGCAGAAGGACTGAATAACGTTTCGATTTCCCAGGTAGAGCTGCGCTCCCATATCCAGTTCTATGACGGCATCAAAACCGCGGACATCCACGAAACCATTATTAAAGCCGCTGCGGATCTGATCTCCCGCGACGCACCGGATTACCAGTACCTCGCCGCGCGTCTGGCGATTTTCCATTTGCGTAAAAAAGCCTTCGGTCAGTTTGAGCCGCCGGCGCTCTACGATCACGTGGTGAAGATGGTCGAGAAAGGTAAATACGATCATCATCTGCTGGAAGACTACACGGAAGAAGAGTTCCAGCAGATGGACGGTTTCCTCGACCACTGGCGCGACATGAACTTCTCCTACGCAGCCGTTAAGCAGCTGGAAGGCAAGTATCTGGTACAAAACCGCGTCACCGGCGAAATTTATGAGAGCGCGCAGTTCCTCTATATTCTGGTCGCCGCTTGCCTGTTCTCGAACTATCCGCGCGAAACGCGTCTGGACTATATCAAGCGTTTCTACGACGCGGTGTCCACCTTTAAAATCTCGCTGCCGACGCCGATCATGTCCGGCGTGCGTACCCCAACCCGTCAGTTCAGCTCCTGCGTGCTGATCGAGTGCGGCGACAGCCTGGATTCCATCAACGCCACCTCCAGCGCGATTGTGAAATACGTTTCCCAGCGCGCCGGCATCGGCATCAACGCCGGGCGCATTCGCGCGCTGGGCAGCCCGATCCGCGGCGGCGAAGCCTTCCACACCGGCTGCATTCCGTTCTACAAGCATTTCCAGACCGCGGTGAAATCCTGCTCGCAGGGCGGCGTGCGCGGCGGCGCGGCAACCCTCTTCTACCCAATGTGGCATCTGGAAGTGGAAAGCCTGCTGGTGCTGAAAAACAACCGTGGTACCGACGCCAACCGCGTTCGTCACATGGACTACGGGGTACAGATCAACAAGCTGATGTACACCCGTCTGCTGAAGGGCGGCGATATTACCCTGTTCAGCCCTTCCGACGTCCCGGGCCTGTATGACGCCTTCTTCGCCGATCAGGACGAGTTTGAGCGCCTGTACACCCAGTACGAGCAGGACGACAGCATTCGTAAGCAGCGTATTAAAGCCGTTGAGCTGTTCTCGCTGATGATGCAGGAGCGCGCCTCTACCGGCCGCATCTATATCCAGAACGTCGACCACTGTAACACCCACAGCCCGTTCGATCCGGTAGTCGCCCCGGTGCGTCAGTCTAACCTGTGCCTGGAGATTGCTCTGCCGACCAAACCGCTGGAAGATGTCAACGACGAAAACGGCGAAATCGCGCTGTGCACCCTGTCGGCCTTCAACCTCGGGGCTATCGACAGCCTCGACGAGCTGGAAGAGCTGGCGGTGCTGGCGGTGCGTGCTCTGGATGCGCTGCTCGACTATCAGGATTACCCCATCCCGGCGGCTAAACGCGGTGCGATGGGGCGTCGTACGCTGGGTATCGGCGTGATCAACTTCGCTTACTATCTGGCGAAGCATGGCAAACGCTACTCCGACGGCAGCGCCAACAACCTGACGCACAAAACGTTCGAAGCGATTCAGTACTATCTGCTGAAGGCCTCTAACGAGCTGGCTATCGAGCAAGGCGCCTGCCCGTGGTTCAACGAAACCACCTATGCGCAGGGCATCCTGCCGATCGATACCTATAAGAAAGATCTGGACGGCATCGTCAGCGAACCCCTGCACTACGACTGGGAAGCATTGCGCGAATCCATTAAAACCCACGGCCTGCGCAACTCAACGCTCTCCGCGCTGATGCCGTCCGAGACCTCGTCGCAGATCTCCAACGCCACCAACGGCATTGAGCCGCCGCGCGGCCACGTGAGTATCAAAGCGTCCAAGGACGGTATCCTGCGCCAGGTGGTGCCGGATTACGAAAACCTGCAGAACGCCTACGAGCTGCTGTGGGAGATGCCGAACAACGATGGTTATCTGCAGCTGGTGGGTATCATGCAGAAGTTTATCGACCAGTCGATCTCTGCCAACACTAACTACGATCCGACGCGCTTCCCGTCCGGAAAAGTGCCGATGCAGCAGTTGCTCAAAGACCTGCTCAACGCCTATAAATTCGGCGTCAAAACGCTGTACTATCACAACACCCGTGATGGCGCTGAAGACGCCCAGGATGACCTGGCCCCGTCCATCCAGGACGACGGCTGCGAAAGCGGCGCTTGTAAGATCTAAGGTATTTTTGCCGGGTAACGCTACGCTTACCCGGCCTACGTTTGTGTAGGCCCGGCCAACCCATTCCTGCCGGGCAATACAGTTCAACAGGACTCACTTCAATGGCATACACCACTTTTTCACAGACGAAAAACGATCAGCTGCTGGAACCCATGTTTTTTGGCCAGCCGGTTAACGTGGCCCGCTACGATCAGCAAAAATACGACATCTTTGAAAAGCTGATTGAAAAGCAGCTCTCCTTCTTCTGGCGCCCGGAAGAGGTTGACGTTTCCCGCGATCGCATCGACTACCAGGCGCTACCGGAACACGAAAAACATATTTTCATCAGCAACCTGAAGTACCAGACGCTGCTCGACTCCATCCAGGGCCGTAGCCCGAACGTTGCTCTGCTGCCGCTGATCTCCATCCCGGAGCTGGAGACCTGGGTAGAAACCTGGGCCTTCTCCGAGACCATTCACTCGCGTTCGTACACTCACATCATCCGCAACATCGTCAACGACCCGGCGACCGTGTTCGACGACATCGTCACCAACGAGCAGATCCAGAAACGTGCGGAAGGCATCTCTCACTATTACGATTCGCTGATCGAAATGACCAGCTACTGGCATCTGCTGGGCGAAGGCACCCACACCGTCAACGGCAAAACCGTGACCGTGAATCTGCGCGAGCTGAAAAAGAAACTCTATCTGTGCCTGATGAGCGTTAATGCCCTGGAAGCGATCCGCTTCTACGTCAGCTTCGCCTGCTCCTTCGCCTTTGCCGAACGCAAACTGATGGAAGGCAACGCCAAAATTATCCGCCTGATCGCCCGCGATGAAGCGCTGCACCTGACCGGCACCCAGCATATGCTGAACCTGCTGCGCTCCGGCAGCGACGATCCGGAAATGGCGGAAATCGCCGAAGAGTGCAAGCAGGAGTGCTATGACCTGTTCGTGCTGGCGGCGCAGCAGGAGAAAGAGTGGGCGGACTACCTGTTCCGCGACGGCTCGATGATCGGCCTGAATAAAGATATTCTCTGCCAGTACGTCGAGTACATCACCAATATCCGCATGCAGGCGGTGGGCCTCGATCTGCCGTTCCAGACCCGCTCCAACCCGATCCCATGGATCAACACCTGGCTGGTCTCCGACAACGTTCAGGTGGCGCCGCAGGAAGTGGAAGTCAGTTCTTATCTCGTCGGCCAGATCGATTCTGAAGTCGATGCCGACGATCTGAGTAACTTCCAGCTGTAATGAAGCGGATCTTCCTGAAAATCTCTGACACTCGCCTTGAGTGTCAGGATGAACACCCTTCCCTGCTGGCGGCGCTGGAGTCGCATAATATCGACGTCGAATATCAGTGCCGCGAAGGCTACTGCGGCTCCTGTCGCACGCGCCTGGTCTCCGGCCAGGTTGACT
>OBVD01000572.1_pt1 | contig 24154 bp, 23 predicted proteins | sample 1495031 | NCBI WGS metagenome assembly OBVD01 (sample SAMEA2579967, study PRJEB22360) | human gut metagenome
GCACGACCTTGCCAAGGTCGGGGTCGCGAGTTCGAGTCTCGTTTCCCGCTCCAAAATTTGAAAGTGCTGTAAGGCACAGACCACCCAAGCGGGAATAGCTCAGTTGGTAGAGCACGACCTTGCCAAGGTCGGGGTCGCGAGTTCGAGTCTCGTTTCCCGCTCCAAATTTTCTTCCATCTCTTATTTATCCACAGTGCAATCCAGCGCCGGGGATGATTTTCGTTTGGTCTGCAGAAATACTGTGAACAGAGTTATCCACAGGTTGTCGTTCCGTCACTGGCGGCGCAAATGCTTCGCTTTGTAAATAGTATCTTTGTATGTAATTGAAATTTAAGAAATAAATTTCATTTCAAAATGTTAATCCGATCACTTGACCTTGGTCTGCGCCTTGAAACGCAATGTGTTTTAGATTTTATTCACAGCCTGTGAATGAATCAGGCGTCGCGCGGCAAGCCTTTCTCTACCACTCTGACCAGACGTAATTTTTTCGGCAGCTGTACTTCAACGGCGTCGGCGTTCCGCTTTTTCAGTTGCTGGGCAATCGCCCACTCAATGTGTTCGTCGAGAAGCGGGTGCTCGCCCCGGCGGCTCTCCAGGGCGCGAAGATGGGCTTCATCCCAGGGCGCATTGCCCAACGCGACGGCGATATTGCGCAGCCAGCGCAGGTGGCCAATGCGACGAATCGCCGACCCTTCGGTCACCTTCAGAAACCACGCTTCGCTCCAGGCGAACAGCTCCACCAGCGGCGGGGCATGCAGCGCTTTGCGTGGGCTGAAATCCTCTTCATCGGTGAGCTGTGAGAAACGGTTCCACGGGCAGATCAGCTGACAATCATCACAACCGTAAATACGGTTGCCGATTAGTGGACGGAACTCCTCGGGGATTGCACCTTCCAGTTCAATGGTGAGATAGGAGATGCAGCGCCGGGCGTCGACGGTATAGGGCTCAACGATGGCCCCGGTGGGACAGATGGTCATGCAGGCGACGCAGCGCCCACACTCCTCCGCAACCGGGCTGTCGACCGGCAGGGGCAGATCAATCAGCAGTTCGCCGAGGAAAAAGAACGATCCGGCGTCGCGGCTTAAGATTAGTGAGTGCTTACCTGTCCAGCCAAGGCCCGCTTTTTCTGCGATTGGCCGTTCCAGGATAGGCGCGGAATCGACAAAAGGTCTAAAATTGAGCGAAGCACACTGTTCCTGAATCTTCTCCCCCAGCTTTTTCAGGCGATTACGTAGCAGCTTATGATAATCACGCCCGAGGGCATAACGGCTGACGTAACCCAGCGTGGGATCTTTCAGGGTGCGGGCAAAGGCGGCGTTAGCGGGCAGATAGTTCATCCGCACGCTGATGACGCGTAACGTACCGGGCAGCAGTTCGTGGGGACGGGCGCGCATCATACCGTGACGGGCCATCCATTCCATTTCGCCGTGGTATTGTTTATCCAGCCATGCCTGCAGTTTGGGTTCACTGGCGCTGAGGTCGGTATCGGCGATCCCCACCTGCTGGAACCCAAGCTCTGTGCCCCATTGTTTGATTTGTTGCGCTAACTGAACGAGATCGAGGGGCTGTGACATGATGGACCATACAATGACGAAAAACCCTGACAGTATACCATACAACATTTGGCCTGCGGAGGCGCTGCGCCTGGCCGAACGAGAGGCGGCGGACAGCCTGGGGCTGACGCTGTTCGAACTCATGCAGCGCGCGGGCGAGGCGGCGTTCCAGCTGGCCAGCGGTGCTTATCCTGCCAGCGCGCACTGGCTGATCCTCTGCGGACATGGCAACAACGGCGGCGACGGATATGTCGTTGCGCGTCTGGCACAGGCCGCGGGGCGGCGGGTGACGCTGCTGGCGGTGGAGAGTGACAGCCCGCTGCCGGAAGAGGCGCAGGCGGCGCGGGAGGCGTGGCTTAACGCCGGCGGCGTGATCCATGCGGCGACCATCCCATGGCCCGACGATATCTCACTGATTATTGATGGCCTGCTCGGCACCGGTCTGCGCAGTGCGCCGCGCGATCCCGTTGCGGCGCTCATCCACCAGGCGAACCACCACCCGGCGCCGGTGGTGGCGCTGGATATCCCTTCCGGCCTGAATGCGCAGACGGGCGCGACGCCAGGTGCAGTGGTACAGGCCGACCATACGCTGACCTTTATCGCCCTCAAGCCGGGGCTGCTGACCGGCAAGGCGCGGGATGTCGTCGGGCAACTCCACCATCATGCGCTGGGGCTCGAACGCTGGCTCGCCGGACAAAGCACTCCTCTGACGCGGTTTTGCGCCGCCCACCTCGCCGACTGGCTGCCGGCGGCGCGGGGGGCCCCCCCCGGCCAATCGCGGCAAGCTGGTGATTGTCGGCGGCGATCGCGGCACGGCAGGCGCTATCCGTATGTGCGGTGAAGCGGCCCTACGCAGCGGCGTGGGACTGGTGCGAGTACTTACTCACCCGGAGAACGTGGCGCCCATTGTCACCGTGCGGCCGGAATTAATGGTAGATGAACTGACGCCGCAGACTCTGAAAGCCGCGCTGGAGTGGGCTGATGTGGTGGCGATTGGCCCTGGCCTGGGGCAGCGCGAATGGGGGCGCAGCGCCCTGCGCACGGTGGAAAGTTTTAACAAACCGATGGTCTGGGACGCCGACGCGCTGAACCTGCTGGCATTCAATCCCGATAAACGTCACAATCGCGTGCTAACGCCGCACCCCGGCGAAGCGGCCCGTCTGCTGAACGTCAGCGTGGCAGAAATTGAAAGCGATCGCTTACTTTCTGCGCAGCGTCTGGTAAAACGGTATGGCGGCGTGGTTGTGCTGAAAGGCGCGGGCACGGTGGTGGCCAGTGAAAGCGGGGCGATGGGCATTATCGATGCCGGCAATGCCGGGATGGCCAGCGGCGGGATGGGCGATGTGCTCACCGGCATCATCGCCGCGTTGTTAGGACAGCACCTGACGCCGTATGATGCTGCCTGTGCCGGGTGCGTCGCTCATGGCGATGCCGCCGACCGACTGGCCGCCCGCGAGGGCACCCGCGGCATGCTGGCGACCGATCTCTTTTCCACGCTCAGGCGTGTTGTTAACCCGGATGTGATTGACGTAGACCATGATTAACCGAGTGATTCCTTTACCCGATGAGCAGGCCACGCTGGCCCTTGGCGACCGCATCGCGCAGGCCTGTACCGGCGCCACCGTGATTTATCTGTATGGTGATTTAGGCGCGGGGAAAACGACCTTCAGCCGCGGCTTTTTGCAGGCGCTCGGTCACCGCGGCAATGTCAAAAGCCCAACTTATACCCTGGTGGAGCCCTATACCCTCGAGAACCTGATGGTGTATCACTTCGATCTCTACCGTCTGGCGGATCCTGAGGAACTCGAATTTATGGGGATCCGTGATTATTTTGCCGACGATGCCATCTGCCTGGTGGAATGGCCGCAGCAAGGCGCAGGTGTCCTGCCTGACCCGGATGTTGAAATTCACCTTGATTACCAGGCACAAGGGCGTGAGGCGCGTATTACCGCGATCTCCTCACGGGGTGAATCTTTACTGGCGCGTTTAGCCTTTTAGCCTGAAGGATGACGGGATGAAGTATCGCATAACCACCTGGCTTGCCGCTGCGCTGATGCTGTCGAGTCTTCACGCCACTGCGGCGAGTTTATCCGATATCCAGGTCTCTAACGGAGACCAGCAGGCCCGTATTACCCTAAGCTTTGTCGGTGAGCCGGAGTACTCCTTTACCCCACAGGGTAAACGTCTGGTGGCGCTGGATATCAAGCAGACCGGCGTATTGCAGGGACTACCGCTGCAGTTTAGCGGCAGCAACCTGGTGAAGAGTATTCGCGCCGGCACGCCGCAGGATACGCAGACGCTGCGTCTGCTGGTGGATCTGACGGAAGATGGCAAAACCCGGGCGGTAAAGCAACAGAACGGGGCGAATTACACGGTGGTCTTTACCATCAACGCCGACGCGCCGCCGCCGCCGCCTCCGCCGCCCGTGGTGGTGAAACGGGCCGACCCGCCGCCGGTGATGCCTTCCCGGACGACGACGTCAGGGCGTAACCCGTTCAGCTCGTCGGGTCATGAACGGCAGACGGTGATGACCTCCTCTCAGCCGGCGATGACCAACAATCAGACCGTGACTCGCCCGGCGGCCCGCACGGTGTCGGCGGATGATAAAGTCATTATCGCCATTGATGCCGGGCACGGCGGCCAGGATCCTGGCGCGATTGGCCCGAACGGCACCAAAGAGAAAAACGTGACTATCGCTATCGCGCGCAAGCTGCGGGCGTTACTGAACGCCGATCCGCAGTTTAAGCCGGTGCTGACCCGCGACGGGGATTACTTTATTTCGGTGATGGGCCGCTCTGACGTGGCGCGTAAGCAAAACGCCAATTTCCTCGTCTCTATCCATGCTGACGCCGCGCCAAACCGCGATGCCACTGGCGCCTCGGTGTGGGTGCTCTCGAACCGTCGCGCCAACAGCGAAATGGCCGGTTGGCTCGAGCAGCATGAGAAGCAGTCTGAACTGCTCGGCGGGGCGGGCGATGTGCTGGCAAACAGCCAGGCCGACCCCTACCTGAGCCAGGCGGTGCTGGATCTGCAGTTTGGTCATTCCCAGCGCGTCGGCTACGATGTGGCGACCAACGTGCTGAGCCAGCTGCAGCGTATTGGCAACCTGCACAAACGCCGCCCGGAGCATGCCAGCCTTGGAGTGCTGCGCTCGCCGGACATCCCGTCGATCCTCGTGGAAACGGGCTTTATCAGTAACAACGGCGAAGAGCGGCTGCTGGGGAGCGATGATTACCAGGAGCAGATTGCGGAGGCGATTTATAACGGCTTACGCAACTACTTTATGCAGCATCCGCTGCAGTCGGCGCCTCGCGGCGAGGCGGCGCAGACCGCCAGCGCCGCGGCGCCGGGCGGGATGTTGATTAACTAAGGAGCAGGGGATGCCGATTCAGGTTCTGCCGCCGCAGCTCGCCAACCAGATTGCCGCCGGCGAGGTGGTGGAGCGGCCCGCGTCGGTGGTGAAAGAGCTGGTTGAGAACAGTCTTGATGCGGGCGCCACGCGGATTGACATTGATATCGAACGCGGCGGCGCGAAGCTCATTCGCATCCGCGATAACGGCAGCGGCATCAAAAAAGACGAGCTGGCGCTGGCCCTGGCTCGTCATGCGACCAGCAAGATCGCCTCGCTTGACGATCTGGAGGCCATTATTAGCCTCGGCTTTCGCGGCGAAGCGCTGGCCAGTATCAGTTCGGTAGCGCGCTTAACGCTGACTTCGCGCACGGCGGAGCAGCAGGAAGCCTGGCAGGCGTATGCTGAAGGCCGCGATCAGGCGGTGACGGTGAAGCCGGCGGCGCACCCGGTCGGTACCACTCTGGAAGTCCTCGATCTGTTCTATAACACCCCGGCGCGGCGCAAATTTATGCGCACCGAAAAGACCGAGTTCGGCCACATTGACGAGGTGGTGCGCCGCATTGCGCTGGCGCGCTTCGACGTCACTATCAACCTCAGCCATAACGGCAAGGTGATGCGCCAGTATCGGGCCGTCGCTCAGGATGGCCAGCGCGAGCGCCGGCTGGGGACAATTTGCGGCGCCGCTTTTCTCGAACATGCGCTGGCGATCGAGTGGCAGCATGGCGATCTGACCCTGCGCGGCTGGGTCGCCGATCCGCTGCATACCACCCCGGCGCTGGCGGAAATTCAGTATTGCTACGTTAACGGGCGGATGATGCGCGATCGGCTGATCAACCATGCTATCCGCCAGGCCTGTGAAGACAAGCTAGGGGCCGATCAGCAACCGGCGTTTGTGCTGTATCTGGAGATCGATCCCCATCAGGTGGATGTAAACGTCCACCCGGCCAAGCATGAGGTGCGTTTCCATCAGTCGCGCCTGGTGCACGACTTTATCTACCAGGGCGTACTGAGCGTACTGCAGCAGCAGCTTGACGCGCCGCTGGCGGAAAAAGACGACCCGCCGGCGCCGCGCCCGATGCCGGAGAACCGCATCGCCGCGGGAGGCAACCAGTTTGCGCGGCCAGCGGAAGCGCGGGAGCCTGCGACCCGCTTCAGCATCACGCCATCGCGTGAGCCTGCGGCCTCCAGCGGCAAACCGGGCGGCGCGAGCTGGCCGCATGCGCAGCCGGGTTACCAGAAGCAGCAGGGAGCGCTTTATCGTCAACTGCTCGACACGCCAACGGCGCCAAAGCCAGCGTTGCAGCCTCTGGCGGCGGCAGAGTTGGCCGGTCACAGTCAGAGCTTTGGCAGAGTGTTGACGATTGTTGGCGGCGACTGCGCGCTGCTGGAGCGCGAGGGCGGTCTGGCGCTGCTGTCGTTGACCGTTGCCGAGCGCTGGCTGCGCCAGGCGCAGTTGACCCCGGGAGCGGAGGCGGTATGTGCTCAGCCGCTGCTGATCCCGCTGCGGTTAAAAGTTACGGAAGGGGAAAAACAGGCGCTGGCCGCCGCTCAGCCGGCGCTGGCGCAGCTAGGGATCGATGTGCATACCGATGCCCTGCACGTGACGGTGCGCGCGGTCCCTTTACCCTTAAGACAACAAAATTTACAAATCTTGATTCCTGAACTGATAGGCTACCTGGCGCAGCAAAACGCATTCGACGTCGGCAATATCGCCCAATGGATGGCGCGTAATCTGACGAGCGAACAGACGTCATGGAATATGGCGCAGGCGATTGCGCTGCTGGCGGACGTTGAGCGTCTTTGCCCGCAGCTGGTGAGAACGCCGCCGGGTGGCCTGTTACAACCTGTAGATCTCCATTCGGCGATGAATGCCCTGAAAGATGAATGATGTAACCGAGGCGAGCCTGCCCAAGGCAATTTTTTTAATGGGCCCGACGGCCTCCGGCAAAACCGCGCTGGCGATAGCCTTACGTAAAGTTTTGCCAGTAGAGTTGATTAGCGTTGATTCCGCCCTCATTTATCGGGGAATGGATATTGGCACCGCCAAACCGGATGCTGCGGAGCTTAGCGCTGCGCCGCATCGGCTGCTGGATATTTTGGATCCTGCGGAGGCCTATTCCGCGGCGGATTTTCGCCGCGATGCGCTGGCGGCGATGGCGGATATAGTCGCCGCCGGGCGAATTCCGCTGTTAGTCGGCGGAACGATGTTGTATTTCAAAGCGTTGCTGGAAGGATTGTCGCCCTTACCGTCGGCTGACCCAGAGGTCAGAGCGCGGATTGAGCAGCAGGCCGCAGAGCAGGGGTGGAATGCGTTACATCAGCAATTACAGGAGATCGATCCCGTGGCTGCTGCGCGTATTCATCCAAATGATCCGCAAAGGCTTTCCCGGGCACTGGAAGTTTTTTTCATTTCGGGTAAAACTTTAACGGAACTGACGCAAACGTCAGGAGACGCTCTACCGTATCAGGTGCATCAGTTCGCCATCGCCCCGGCGAGCCGTGAACTGCTCCATCAACGCATAGAACAGCGTTTTCATCAGATGTTAGCTTCAGGTTTTGAAGCAGAAGTACGGGCGCTTTTTGCCCGCGGAGATTTGCATACGGACATGCCTTCCATCCGTTGTGTCGGATACCGCCAGATGTGGTCATATCTCAATGGCGAGATCCCGTATGATGAGATGGTTTATCGAGGTGTTTGCGCCACGAGACAGTTAGCCAAACGTCAGGTCACCTGGCTGCGCGGTTGGGAAGGTGTGCACTGGTTAGACAGTGAACAACCTGAACAAGCGCTCAACAAAGTATTACAGGTTGTTGGTGCGAGCCAGAACTGAACGTGTACAATTAAACGGTATCGTGCGTAATTTTTTTTGAGAATCGTAAGGTTCTGAGTACAAAACAAGCATACATATAAGGAAAAGAGAGAATGGCTAAGGGGCAATCTTTACAAGATCCGTTCCTGAACGCATTGCGTCGGGAACGTGTTCCAGTTTCTATTTATTTGGTGAATGGTATTAAGCTGCAAGGTCAAATCGAGTCTTTTGATCAGTTCGTGATCCTGTTGAAAAACACGGTCAGCCAGATGGTTTATAAGCACGCGATTTCTACTGTTGTCCCGTCTCGTCCGGTTTCTCATCACAGCAATAATGCCACCGGCGGCACTGGCAGCAACTACCATCACGGTAGCAACGCGCAAGGTTCATCTGCGCAACAGGACAGCGAAGAAACCGAATAAGGTTATTAGCTGTTTTACATACGGGGAGCCAGCGATCCTGCGTTCCCCGTTGATTTATATTAAGGGGTTGACGCTTGTTTGACCGTTATGATGCCGGTGAGCAGGCGGTACTGGTACACATCTATTTTTCGCAAGACAAAGATATGGAAGATCTCCAGGAGTTTGAAACTCTGGCCTCTTCCGCCGGTGTCGAAGCAATGCAGGTGATTACCGGTAGCCGTAAAGCACCGCACCCGAAGTATTTTGTTGGTGAAGGTAAGGCAGTCGAAATTGCGGAAGCCGTTAAAGCGACCGGCGCTTCGGTCGTGCTCTTCGATCATGCCCTGAGTCCGGCGCAAGAACGTAACCTGGAACGCCTGTGCGAATGCCGGGTTATCGATCGCACCGGTCTTATTTTAGATATTTTCGCCCAGCGCGCGCGCACCCATGAAGGGAAATTGCAGGTCGAGCTGGCGCAGCTGCGCCATATGGCGACTCGCCTTGTCCGCGGTTGGACCCACCTTGAAAGACAGAAGGGCGGGATTGGTTTGCGTGGCCCGGGTGAAACCCAGCTCGAAACCGACCGCCGTTTATTGCGTAACCGTATCATGCAGATCCTGTCGCGGCTGGAAAAAGTCGAGAAACAGCGCGAGCAGGGGCGGCGGTCGCGTGCGAAAGCCGATATTCCTACCGTGTCGCTGGTGGGCTATACCAACGCCGGAAAATCAACGCTCTTTAACCAGATCACTGCCGCCGAGGTCTATGCCGCGAACCAGCTGTTCGCCACCCTGGACCCGACGCTGCGCCGCATTGACGTCCCTGACGTCGGCGAAACGGTGCTGGCCGATACCGTCGGCTTTATTCGCCATCTGCCGCACGATCTGGTAGCCGCGTTTAAAGCGACGTTGCAGGAGACGCGTCAGGCGACGCTGCTGCTGCATGTGATTGACGCGGCGGATGTCCGCGTGCAGGAAAACATTGATGCGGTAAATACGGTTCTCGCTGAAATTGAGGCCGATGAGATCCCGGCGCTGCTGGTGATGAACAAAATCGACATGCTTGACGATTTTGAACCGCGCATCGATCGCGACGATGAAAATAAACCGATTCGGGTCTGGCTTTCAGCCCAGACCGGGGTTGGCGTACCACTGCTTTTTCAGGCATTAACGGAGCGTCTTTCCGGTGAAGTGGCCCAGCATACGCTGCGCTTACCGCCGAAAGAAGGGCGACTGAGAAGCCGTTTCTATCAGCTTCAGGCGATAGAAAAAGAGTGGATGGAGGATGACGGCAGCGTGAGTCTGCAGGTGCGCATGCCGATCGTTGACTGGCGGCGCCTCTGTAAGCAAGAGCCAACGCTTGTTGACTATGTGGTTTAACCTTGCAGCTTGCCTGAAGATATTGACCCCTGTGGGGATATCAAAAACAAATATGGAGCATATACATGGCGTGGAATCAGCCCGGTAATAACGGACAGGACCGCGACCCGTGGGGGAGCAGCAAACCTGGCGGCAACTCTGAGGGAAATGGCAATAAAGGCGGTCGCGAGCAGGGGCCGCCGGATCTGGATGATATCTTCCGCAAGTTAAGTAAAAAACTTGGCGGGCTCGGCGGCGGCAAGGGCGGACTGGGCGGCGGCAATAGCGCGCAGGGGCCTCGCGGACCGATGGGCGGGCGTATTGTCGGCATCGTTGCCGCGGCGGCAGTGATTATCTGGGCGGCCAGCGGTTTCTATACCATTAAAGAGGCCGAGCGCGGCGTGGTCACCCGTTTTGGTAAGTTCAGCCATCTGGTTGAGCCTGGCCTGAACTGGAAACCGACCTTTATCGATAACGTTCAGGCGGTGAACGTGGAGTCGGTGCGCGAACTTGCGGCTTCCGGCGTCATGCTGACCTCTGACGAAAACGTGGTGCGCGTTGAGATGAACGTGCAGTACCGCGTCACCGATCCGGAGCGCTATCTGTTTAGCGTGACCAGCGCGGACGACAGTCTGCGTCAGGCCACCGACAGCGCGCTGCGCGGCGTGATCGGCAAATACACCATGGATCGCATTCTGACCGAAGGTCGTACCGTGATCCGTAGCGATACCCAGCGTGAGCTGGAAGAGACGATTCGCCCGTACAACATGGGTATCACTCTGCTGGACGTCAACTTCCAGACGGCGCGTCCGCCGGAAGAGGTGAAGGCCGCGTTTGACGATGCCATTGCCGCGCGTGAGAACGAGCAGCAGTACATTCGTGAAGCGGAAGCGTATACCAACGAAGTCCAGCCGCGGGCGAATGGTCAGGCGCAGCGTATCCTCGAAGAGGCACGCGCCTATAAGACCCAGACCGTTCTGGAAGCCCAGGGTGAAGTGGCTCGCTTTGCGAAGATCCTGCCGGAATACAAAGCCGCGCCGGAAATTACCCGCGAGCGTCTGTATATCGAAACCATGGAAAAAGTGCTGAGCCACACCCGTAAAGTGCTGGTCAATGACAGCAAAAACGGCAATCTGATGGTTCTGCCGCTGGATCAGATGCTGAAAGGCGCCGCTGCGCCGGCAGCAAAGAGCGATAGCAGTGACGCCAGCGATCTGCTGCGCCTGCCGCCAGCATCCAGCTCAAGCAGCGCCAGCACCTCATCAACCTCGAGCTCAACCGGGGGTAGCATTATGGACCAACGCCGCGCTAACGCGCAGCGTAACGACTACCAGCGTCAGGGGGAATAACGATGCGTAAATCTGTTATCGCGATCATTGTCATCGTGCTGGTAGTGCTCTACATGTCTGTCTTTGTCGTAAAGGAAGGCGAGCGCGGTATCACGCTGCGTTTCGGTAAAGTTCTGCGCGACGACGAAAACAAGCCGCTGGTGTATGCGCCAGGCCTGCACTTCAAGATCCCGTTTATCGAATCGGTGAAGATGCTGGATGCGCGTATTCAGACCATGGACAACCAGGCTGACCGTTTCGTTACTAAAGAGAAGAAAGACCTGATCGTCGACTCCTATATCAAGTGGCGCATCAGCGACTTCAGCCGTTACTACCTGGCAACCGGCGGCGGCGACGTCTCCCAGGCCGAGGTGCTGCTGAAGCGTAAATTCTCTGACCGTCTGCGTTCTGAAATTGGTCGTCTGGATGTGAAAGATATCGTCACCGACTCCCGTGGTCGCCTGACCCTGGAAGTGCGCGATGCGCTGAACTCGGGTTCGGCCGGTACGGAAGATGAGGTTAGCACCCCGGCGGCTGACGACGCGATTGCTAAAGCGGCAGAGCGTGTGGAAGCCGAAACCAACGGTAAAGTGCAGGTGATCAACCCGAACAGTATGGCGGCGCTGGGTATCGAAGTTGTCGACGTACGTATCAAACAGATCAACCTGCCGGCAGAAGTGTCGGAAGCGATTTATAACCGTATGCGCGCGGAGCGTGAAGCGGTTGCTCGTCGCCACCGTTCACAGGGTCAGGAAGAGGCGGAAAAACTGCGCGCGACTGCGGACTATGAAGTCACCAAGACGCTGGCGGAAGCCGAGCGCCAGGGCCGTATCCTGCGTGGTGAAGGTGATGCGGAATCAGCGAAACTGTTTGCCGACGCGTTCAGCCAGGATCCAGGCTTCTACTCCTTTATCCGTAGCCTGCGTGCCTATGAGAAGAGCTTCCAGAGCAATCAGGATGTGATGGTCCTGAGTCCGGACAGCGATTTCTTCCGCTATATGCGTTCACCGGATTCGGCGCGTAAATAAGCCGGAGAAGGTGTAAACCTGAAGTAATAATGCGAAAAGGCGCCTGAAACAGGCGCCTTTTTTCATGCTGCGAGGGCGGGAATTAGTTGCCGAGTAGCTTGTTCAGCAGGCCGCCGATCACCGGCAGGCCTGCCAGCGCACTTTCGATGGTGCCACCGATAGTCGACCCAACGCTTTCGCCCAGGGTTTTGCCCAGGTCCGGCGCCAGGTCGGCCAGATTGAGGGTGCCAAGCAGTGGCAGGTTAATGCTCAGGGCATCGGTGCCCATCGTCCATGCGGCTGCGCCGACCTTGCTGCCTAAGGCCGCCAGGCCATCCTGTAACCAGCCTGCGCCGCTCACATTTTCGATTTCAAATGCGGTTAATTCTCTCATCATAATCTTCCTGATTAAGTAGACGTACCGGGTTGTAGTACGCGATGGCATAGTTACAATTTAAAAAATATGCAGCAATACAATTAGTTGTGAATTTTGTTTCACCTTTCCGGTTCATAATGAAGCTGAAATACGGGACAATGTGAAATGAGGGAATGAATTCACCATGCTGGCCGATGACGCCCGCGAGGGCGGCAATGATACTTTTCAATTAGGGTTGACGATGAACTCCACCATTTGGCTGGCGCTGGCGCTGGTTTTAGTACTTGAAGGGCTTGGCCCGCTGCTTTATCCGCGCGCCTGGCGCAAAATGGTCGCCAGCCTGAGCCAGCTACCGGATAATTTATTGCGTCGTTTTGGCGGCGGACTTGTGGTTGCCGGGATTGTGATCTACTACATGTTGAGGAAATCGATTGGCTGATCAAAAAGTGGTCGGATTTGCCTTATTTTGGATGCAAAAAGTGCTGTAACTCTGAAAAAGCGATGGTAGAATCCATTTTTAAGCAAACGGTGATTTTGAAAAATGGGTAACAACGTCGTCGTACTGGGCACCCAATGGGGTGACGAAGGTAAAGGGAAGATCGTCGATCTCCTGACTGAACGGGCTAAATATGTTGTGCGCTACCAGGGTGGTCACAACGCCGGCCATACTCTCGTAATCAACGGTGAAAAAACCGTTCTCCATCTTATTCCATCAGGCATTCTGCGTGAAAACGTCACCAGCATCATCGGTAACGGCGTCGTGCTGTCTCCGGCCGCGCTGATGAAAGAGATGAAGGGCCTGGAAGACCGTGGTATCCCGGTTCGCGAGCGTCTGCTGCTCTCTGAAGCCTGCCCGCTTATCCTTGACTATCACGTGGCGCTGGACGTGGCGCGTGAAAAAGCGCGTGGCGCGAAAGCGATCGGCACTACCGGTCGCGGCATTGGCCCGGCTTACGAAGATAAAGTCGCTCGTCGCGGTCTGCGCGTTGGCGATCTGTTCGATAAAGCAACCTTCGCCGATAAACTGAAAGAAGTGATGGAATATCACAACTTCCAGCTGGTGAACTTCTACAAAGCAGAAGCGGTTGACTACCAGAAAGTGCTGGACGATGTGATGGCGATTGCCGACATCCTGACCAGCATGGTGGTGGACGTATCCGACCTGCTGGATCAGGCGCGTCAGCGCGGCGACTTCGTGATGTTCGAAGGCGCGCAGGGTACGCTGCTGGATATCGACCACGGTACCTACCCGTACGTTACGTCCTCTAACACCACCGCAGGTGGCGTGGCGACCGGCTCCGGCCTGGGCCCGCGTTATGTGGATTACGTACTGGGCATCATTAAAGCGTACTCAACTCGCGTCGGTGCAGGTCCGTTCCCGACCGAGCTGTTTGATGAAACTGGCGAGTTCCTCTGCAAGCAGGGTAACGAATTCGGCGCCACCACCGGCCGTCGTCGTCGTACCGGCTGGCTGGATGCGGTCGCAGTCCGTCGCGCGGTGCAGATTAACTCCCTGTCCGGCTTCTGCCTGACTAAACTGGACGTCCTCGACGGCCTGAAAGAAGTGAAAATCTGCGTTGGCTACCGTATGCCGGATGGCCGCGAAGTGACCACCACTCCGCTGGCTGCCGATAACTGGGAAGGTATCGAGCCTATCTACGAAACCATGCCGGGCTGGTCCGAAACCACCTTCGGCGTGAAAGAGCGCAGCGGCCTGCCGCAGGCAGCCCTGAACTACATCCAGCGTATTGAAGAGCTGACCGGCGTGCCGGTGGATATCATCTCTACCGGTCCAGACCGTACCGAGACTATGATTCTGCGCGATCCGTTCGACGCGTAATCACTCTCAAGGGGCGCCGTTCGGGCGCCCTTGTTTTTGCTGTTCGCCCGCCCCATTTCAAATAAATTAGCGGCCTGAGCGCTGGCTGGTTTATCATCAATAATAATGATGTCGCTCGACATACCCTGTTTTCTTTTCCCTGAGGTTTATGTGCAGTTAACGAGTTTCACCGATTACGGACTACGCGCGCTGATTTATATGGCGTCGCTGCCGGAAGGACGAATGACCAGTATCTCGGAAGTGACCGAGGTCTATGGCGTCTCCCGTAATCATATGGTTAAAATAATCAATCAGTTAAGTCGCATGGGCTACGTGACTGCCATGCGGGGGAAGAACGGGGGCATTCGCCTCGGCAAACCAGCAGGACAGATCCGCGTCGGTGACGTGGTGCGTGACCTTGAACCCTTATCGCTGGTCAACTGCAGCAGCGAGTTTTGCCACATTACACCAGCCTGTCGTCTGAAACAGGCACTAGCTGAAGCCGCGCAGAGTTTTCTCAAGGAACTGGATAACTATACGCTGGCTGATTTGGTTGAGAAGAATCAACCGCTTTATAAATTATTGCTGGTGGAGTGACGCCACTCTGCCGGAGATGACAACGGAGGAACCGATATGTCACAAGATCCATTCCAGGAACGCGAAGCTGAGAAGTACGCGAACCCTATCCCGAGCCGGGAATTTATCCTCGAACATTTAACTAAACGGGAAAAGCCTGCCAGCCGCGATGAGCTGGCCATCGAGTTAAATATCGAGGGCGAAGAGCAAACCGAAGCGCTGCGCCGCCGCCTGCGCGCGATGGAGCGCGACGGTCAGCTGGTCTTCACCCGCCGCCAGTGCTATGCCCTGCCGGAACGCCTCGATCTCCTCAAAGGAACCGTTATTGGCCACCGCGATGGCTATGGTTTCCTGCGCGTTGAAGGGCGCAAAGACGATCTGTACCTGTCGTCAGAACAGATGAAAACCTGTATTCACGGCGACCAGGTGCTGGCTCAGCCGCTGGGCGCGGACCGTAAGGGCCGCCGCGAAGCGCGCATCGTCCGCGTCCTCGTGCCGAAAACCAGCCAGATAGTTGGCCGTTACTTCACCGACGCTGGCGTCGGCTTTGTCGTCCCGGACGACAGCCGCCTGAGCTTTGATATCCTGATCCCGCCGGAAGAGATAATGGGCGCGCGGATGGGCTACGTGGTCGTGGTCGAGCTGACCCAGCGACCAACCCGCCGCACCAAAGCGGTGGGTAAGATCGTCGAAGTGCTGGGCGACAACATGGGCACCGGCATGGCCGTCGATATGGCGCTGCGTACCCATGAAATTCCGTATGTCTGGCCGCCGGCGGTGGAAAAACAGGTTTCCGGTCTCAAAGAACAGGTGCCGGAAGAGGCGAAGGTCGGACGCGTCGATTTACGCTCGCTGCCGCTGGTTACCATTGACGGCGAAGATGCCCGCGACTTCGATGACGCGGTGTACTGCGAGAAGAAACGCGGCGGCGGCTGGCGCTGTGGGTAGCCATTGCCGACGTCAGCTACTACGTGCGCCCGGGGACGCCGCTGGATGCGGAAGCGCGCAGTCGTGGCACCTCGGTCTACTTCCCGTCGCAGGTAGTGCCGATGCTGCCGGAAGTGCTGTCTAACGGTCTATGCTCGCTGAACCCGCAGGTCGATCGCCTGTGTATGGTGTGCGAGATGACGATTTCGTCAAAAGGCCGTCTGACCGGTTATAAATTCTATGAAGCGGTGATGAGTTCACATGCTCGCCTGACCTATACCAAAGTGTGGCATATGCTGCAGGGTGACCAGGAACTGCGCGAACACTACGCGCCGCTGGTGAAGCACATTGAAGAGCTGCATAACCTCTACAAAGTGCTGGAGAGCGCCCGCGAAGAGCGCGGCGGTATCTCATTTGAAAGTGAAGAAGCTAAATTCATCTTCAATGCCGAACGCCGTATTGAGCGTATCGAACAGACTCAGCGTAACGATGCGCATAAGCTGATTGAAGAGTGCATGATCCTGGCGAACATCTCCGCCGCGCGCTTCGTTGAGAAGGCGCAGGAGCCGGCGCTGTTCCGTATCCATGATAAGCCAACCACCGAAGCGATTACCTCCTTCCGTACCGTGCTGGCTGAGCTGGGACTGGAGCTGCCCGGCGGCAACAAGCCGGAGCCGCGTGATTACGCCGAGCTGCTAACCTCCATCGCCGATCGCCCGGATGCGGAAATGCTGCAGACGATGCTCCTGCGCTCCATGAAGCAGGCGGTCTACGATCCGGAAAACCGCGGTCACTTTGGCCTGGCGCTGCAGTCATACGCCCACTTCACCTCGCCGATTCGTCGTTACCCGGACCTGTCGCTGCACCGCGCTATCAAGTATCTGCTGGCCAAAGAGCAGGGACATAAAGGCAACAGCACCGAGACCGGCGGCTGGCACTACAGCATGGAAGAGATGCTCCAGCTGGGTCAGCACTGTTCGATGACCGAGCGCCGTGCCGACGAAGCGACGCGCGAAGTGTCTGACTGGCTGAAGTGCGACTTCATGCAGGATCAGGTGGGCAACATCTTCTCCGGCGTGATCGCCAGCGTGACCGGCTTTGGCTTCTTCGTCCGCCTGAACGATCTGTTTATCGACGGTCTGGTGCATGTTTCCAGCCTGGATAACGACTATTATCGTTTCGATCAGGTGGGGCAGCGTCTCATTGGTGAGTCCGGCGGCCAGACCTATCGCCTGGGCGACCGCGTGGAAGTCCGTGTGGAAGCGGTCAACATGGACGAGCGGAAAATCGACTTTACCCTGATCTCCAGCGAGCGTGCGCCGCGTAATGTCGGCAAGACCGCCCGTGAGAAAGCGAAAAAGAGTACCTCTGGCAAGCCGGGCGGCCGTCGCCGCCAGGTGGGTAAGCAGGTAAACTTCGAGCCGGACAGCGCTTTCCGTAAAGAGAAAGAGACCGCCCGACCGAAGAAAGAGAAAAAAGCGAAAAAACCGTCGGCGAAAACACAGAAAATCGCCGCCGCGACGAAAGCCAAGCGCGCGGCAAAGAAGAAGATCGCCGAGTGATTGACCTCCCTTCACCCTGAAGTCTGCTGACGCAGGATGGGGTGAAGGGGGCAGATAACAGAACCTAAAACGAGTACATCAATGAGTGAAATGATTTACGGCATCCATGCGGTGCAGGCACTGCTGGAGCGCGCACCTGAGCGTTTTCAGGAAGTTTATATTCTGAAAGGCCGTGAGGATAAGCGCTTGCTGCCGCTGATCCATGCCCTGGAAGCGCAGGGCGTGGTGATTCAGCTGGCCAACCGTCAGTTTCTTGATGAGAAGAGCGAAGGCGCTGTGCACCAGGGGATCATTGCCCGCGTGAAGCCGGGGCGTCAGTATCAGGAGAACGATCTGCCGGATCTGCTGGCGCAGCTCGATCAACCGTTCCTGCTGATCCTCGACGGCGTAACCGATCCGCACAACCTCGGCGCCTGCCTGCGTAGCGCCGACGCCGCCGGCGTGCATGCGGTGATCGTGCCAAAAGATCGTTCCGCTCAGTTGAATGCGACGGCGAAGAAAGTGGCCTGCGGCGCGGCGGAGAACGTCCCGCTGATCCGCGTCACCAACCTGGCGCGCACCATGCGTCTGCTGCAGGAAGAGAACGTCTGGATCGTCGGAACCGCAGGGGAAGCCGACCATACGCTGTTCCAGAGCAAAATGACCGGCCCGATGGCGCTGGTGATGGGCGCGGAAGGCGAAGGCATGCGTCGTCTGACCCGCGAACACTGCGATGAATTGATCAGCATCCCGATGGCGGGCAGCGTCTCCTCGCTGAACGTCTCGGTGGCTACCGGCATCTGTCTGTTTGAAGCAGTACGCCAGCGCAGCTAAGCTGAACCATCGACGAATCAAAAAAAGCCATCCTCCGGGATGGCTTTTTTGTGACCGCTCTCGCGGGCGAGTATCCCTCCGGATAACCATACTTATGGCTATCGCCATTGATGGAGGGAGACACGATGCACTGGCAAACGCACACCGTTTTTAATCAACCCACCCCGCTGAATAACAGCAATCTGTTTCTGTCCGATACCGCTCTGCGTGAAGCCGTGGTCCGCGAAGGCGCCGGCTGGGATGGCGATCTGCTCGCCAGCATTGGCCAGCAGCTGGGGACAGCCGAATCGCTGGAGCTGGGACGCCTGGCCAACAGCAATCCGCCGGAGCTGCTGCGCTATGACGCCACCGGCGCCCGGCTGGACGACGTGCGCTTCCATCCCGCCTGGCACCTGCTGATGCAGGGGCTGTGCGCGAACCGGGTACATAATCTCGCCTGGCAGGAGGATGCCCGCGAAGGCGCGTTTGTCGCCCGCGCCGCCCGCTTTCTGCTCCATGCCCAGGTGGAGGCCGGGACGTTGTGCCCGATTACCATGACCTTCGCCGCAACGCCCCTGCTGCAGCACGCCCTGCCCGCGCCCTTTCGCGACTGGCTGTCGCCGCTGCTGAGCGACCGTTACGATCCGCACCTTGCGCCTGGCGGCCAGAAGCGCGGCCTGCTGATCGGCATGGGGATGACCGAGAAGCAAGGGGGGTCTGATGTGCTGAGCAATACCACTCGCGCGGAGAAAACGGCGGAAGGGTTTTACCGACTGGTGGGACACAAGTGGTTCTTCTCGGTGCCGCAGAGCGATGCTCACCTGGTGCTGGCTCAGGCTCCGGCGGGGCTCTCATGCTTCTTTGTGCCGCGTCTGCTGCCCGACGGGCAGCGTAACGGCGTGCGTCTTGAACGCTTAAAAGAGAAGCTCGGCAACCGCTCCAACGCCAGTAGCGAAGTGGAGTTTTATGATGCCTGCGGCTGGCTGGTGGGCGACGAAGGCGACGGCGTGCGGCAGATCCTCAGGATGGGCGGCCTGACCCGCTTTGACTGCGCGCTGGGCAGCCATGCCCTGATGCGTCGCGCCTTCTCGGTGGCGCTGTATCACGCGCTACAGCGTCAGGCGTTTGGCAAAAACCTGGTCGAACAGCCGATGATGCGCCAGCTGCTGGGGCAAATGGCGCTCCGTCTGGAGGGGCAGACCGCGTTTCTGTTTCGCCTGGCGCGGGCCTGGGACCGTCGGGATGATGCCCGGGAAAGCGCCTGGGCGCGCCTGTTTACGCCTGCGGCCAAGTTTGCCATCTGTAAGGCCGGTATCCCGTTTGTCGCCGAGGCGATGGAAGTGCTGGGCGGCATCGGCTATTGCGAGGAGAGCGAACTACCGCGGTTGTATCGCGAGATGCCGGTCAACAGCATCTGGGAAGGCTCCGGCAATATTATGTGCCTCGATGTGATGCGGGTGCTCAGCAAGCAGCCGGCGGCGATGGAGCTGCTGGCCGCGGAGTGTGCGGAGGTGAAAGGGCAGAACCGCCATCTCGACCGCGCATGGCGTCAGCTGCAGCAACTGCTGAAACGACCCGCCGAAGAGCAGGGGAGAGAGATTGCCCGGCTGGTCTATCGTCTTGGCGCGGGGGCGCAGATGCTGCGCCATGCTTCGCCGCCGCTGGCCGAAGCCTGGTGCCGGATGATGCTCGACACCCGCGGCGGCATACGTCTTGACGCGCCGACCCTCGACGACCTGCTGCTGCGGGCTATGGGGCGCGGGCGCCAGGCGCCTCAGGCGTAGAGAATGGCCTGCACGCGCCAGCTGTCCGGCTGTTGTTCCTCGTACATCTGAATAATGCGATACCAGGAGGCGCCTTGCTCGTCTGCTTTGCGGGCAATGGCGTGCTCTACATCCTGTTGGCTACCGGAAAGATTAGTGACGGAGATCAGACCGATTTCATTCAGGCCAGTGACGCAATCCGCGCTGGCGAATTCGGCTGACTGCGCGGACGTATTGGCCGTCGCAGCGGTTAACAGCAGGCTGGATAGGGTAAAAGATCGTTTCATCGTCAGCTCCATTTCACGTAGTCCCAAGGGCAGTCCGTTGCTAACGTCCTGCCAGGTGGCTGGCCGAACGTTATTATGCACAGGAGAACGTGAATGGACGCAAAGCTGTGTAAAGCAGATTTAAAGACGCCGCCTCGTTATCGACGATAGAGGATCGCCTGCGAATACCACTGGCCGGGTACCATGGTGTCATCGATCATGATGATGACGTAGTAATCGGCTTTGGCCGCTTCTGCTTTGGCCTTCAGCGCCGCTTCGACATCCATCGGCGAACCGTACATCAGTACGCTTACCGTGGCCATTTTCTGCAGGCCAGCAGTCTGGTAGCGCTGGATCTCCTGCGGATGGTCGGTGGCGGGCGGCGGGGCTTCCGGCGTTCCCTGCAGGGCGCTACACCCGCTGAGGACGATAGCCAGTAACCACGGTGAAAACCTGCGCATAACCATATCTCGTTTCCTGATAGTGATAGTGTAGTGGTAGCCTTAACAGGATTGCCGGGGAATGTTCCCGAACTGTTATCTCTGACGCGATTTTCGAATGAAAATGTTGTGAAAGCGTAACCGGGTTCTCAACATTATGAATCGTAGCAAACTGGGTTGCCTGGTGAATGAATTTTCCCATGACGCCTAACCACGATAGAGAAGGAAGACGATAAATGATTGCACTAGAAATGCGCAACCTCGGCGGTGGTGAAATTTTACATGCCTGTCCGCAGGAGAGTCTGGATAAGCCCTTGCCCTGTATCGTCTTTTATCATGGCTTTACCTCGTCGAAGCTGGTCTACAGCTACTTTGCGGTGGCGCTGGCCGAGGCCGGATTCCGGGTGATCATGCCGGACGCGCCGGAGCATGGGGCGCGCTATCAGGGCGATGAGGCCGGGCGGATGCAGCGCTTCTGGCCGATTCTGCAGCAGAATTTCAGGGAGTTTCCTGCGCTGCGCGAGGCGATAATCGCTGAAGGATGGCTGGAAGGGGAGCGGCTGGCGGTGGCGGGCGCTTCGATGGGTGGAATGACGGCGCTGGGCATCATGACGCATCACCCCGAGCTGAACAGCGTCGCCTGTCTGATGGGGTCGGGCTATTTTCGTTCCCTGTCGCAAACCCTGTTCCCCTCGCCTGATTTTGATGTCGATAGCCTCAACGAATGGGATGTCAGCCATCAGCTGGCGTCCCTTGCCCGGCGACCGCTGCTGCTCTGGCATGGCGATGCCGATGACGTGGTGCCGCCGGAAGAAACCTTTCGACTAGAACAGGCGCTCCGGCAAGGCGATCTTGCCGCCAGGCTGACCTGTGTCTGGCAGAAAGGCGTCCGCCATCGCATTACGCCAGAGGCGCTGGCTACCACGGTCGCCTTTTTTCAGCAGCACCTTTAAACGCGGATTACGCTGACGCCTTGATCCTCAAGCTGTTTGAGGATCGCGGCATCGGCCTGTTTGCCGGTGATCACCACGTCTATTTGTCCGGCCTGGCTGAATAGCATCCCGGCGCGCTCGCCGATCTTGCTGCTGTCGACCAGCACCGCCAGTTTGCCGACCACGTTAAGCATTTTTTGCTCGGCCATGGCGGTCAACATATCCGTTTTGTAGAGGCCTTCGGCGGTGAGCCCTTTGCCGCTGGTAAACATCCAGTGTCCGGCATAGAGGCTGTTCTCGCTACCGTGGGGGCTGAGGGTGATGGCGTGGCTGCGGTTGTACTGGCCGCCCATGATAATCACGCTGTCATGCTCCTGGTCGATCAGGTAGTTAGCCAGCGGCAGATAGTTGGTGATGATCTGCACCGGTTTGCCGCACAGTTCCCGACCCAACAGAAAGGCGGTGGAGCCGCAGTTAATGACGATGCTCTCACCCGGCGCGATCAGTTGCGAAGCGGCGCGTGCAATACGCACTTTTTCATCCAGATTTTGCGCCTGGTGGATGTTCATCGGCGTCCAGCGGGGGCGCTGTTCGCTAATGGCTTCCGCGCCATTACGAACCTTTTTCAGTTTGCCGCTTTCATCCAGCTTGTTGATATCACGTCGGGCGGTAGCGGGTGAGATCCCGAGCCGCGACATCACCTGCTCCACGGTAACAAACCCCGTTTGGGCGAGCAGATCCAGCAGAATTTGGTGCCTTTGCGCTTCCGTCATGAGCGAATCCGATTAAAAGTGAACGGCAAAGATGATATTTGAAATCATGTGAAAATACTAACCCTGCGGCGGGGTATTTCCGGCAGGCAGGGCCTGCCGGCGGCGACTTACAGGAAGGATTTGAAAGGCAGATCCGGCTCAATGGTGAAGCAATCGTCGAAACCGCGCGGGTAGTGATATTCGAAATTGTCTTTATCCAGCGGCCAGGTAAATTTGCCGCCGACCTGCCAGATAAACGGCTTGAAGCCGTACTTCAGACGATCCTTTTTCATCTCCCACAGAACGCGGATCTCCTGCGGATCGGCCTGAAAGTTTGACCAGATATCATGGTGGAACGGGATCACAACTTTGGCGTTGAGCGACTCTGCCATGCGCAGGATATCGGCGCTGGTCATTTTGTCGGTGATCCCGCGCGGGTTCTCGCCATACGAGCCGAGGGCGACGTCAATCTGATGCTCGTTGCCATGCTTCGCGTAGTAGTTGGAGTAGTGGGAATCGCCGCTGTGGTACAGGTTGCCGCCCGGTGTTTTAAACAGGTAGTTGACCGCGCGCTGGTCCATGCCGTCCGGCAGTACGCCAGCGGCTTTTTGGTCCGCCGGGAGGGTGATCAGCGCGGTGCGATCGAACGCATCGAGCGCATGGATCTCAATGTCTTTGATCTTCACGACATCGCCAGGTTTCATGACGATACAGCGCGCTTTCGGCACGCCCCAACCGATCCACAGGTCGACGCAGGTTTTCGGGCCGATAAACGGCACATCGGCCGGGCAGTTCTGCATGACGGCGGCGGCGACGTTGACGTCAATATGATCGTTGTGATCGTGGGTCGCGAGGACCGCGTCAATCTGGCGAATGGCGAACGGATCCAGCACGAACGGCGTGGTGCGCAGGTTAGGCTGTAATTTTTTCACGCCTGCCATCCGCTGCATCTGGTGGCCGGTTTTCATCAGCGGATTGCCGTGGCTCTGTTTGCCAGTGCCGCACCAGAAATCGACGCAGACGTTAGCCCCGCCTTCGGATTTTAACCAGATACCGGTACAGCCGAGCCACCACATGGCGAAGGTGCCGGGCGCAACCTGCTCCTGCTCAATCTCTTCATTCAGCCAGCTGCCCCATTCCGGAAAGGTGTTCAGGATCCATGATTCACGGGTGATGGTCTGTACTTTACTCATCGTGCTCTTCCTCGTATTTTCAATAGTAATCAAATTTTGATTGGTTTTGATTTATGTTGTCACTGGATTTTCAAGATTGCAATCTTGTTTTCCATCAATTTTACGAAGAGATGCGCATCATCTCTCAGGGGGTCCAGCATCCATAAAGGTTGTGCTTTGTTTTATCTATATGATTTGAAAATGTTTAATTATGTTTCGGCGCTACTGATCGGCAATAGTCACAATAAAATAGAGGATTATTGCGGCGCGCGTCACATTTAATCAAATTCAATCTTGTTGTGATTATTTTTGATTATTAGAGTGGGCAGCGAGAAATGCTGAGCGTAAGGCGCGTTCAGCGCCTTCACCATCGGGAGTGTGTTATGGCAATCCTCTACAACATCTTTACCGTTTTCTTTAATCAGGTGATGACCAATGCCCCGCTGCTGCTGGGTATCGTCACCTGTCTGGGCTATATCCTGCTGCGCAAAAGCGTCAGCGTGATTATTAAAGGCACGATCAAAACCATTATCGGCTTCATGCTGTTACAGGCCGGCTCCGGCATCCTCACCAGCACTTTTAAACCGGTGGTGGCGAAAATGTCAGAGGTGTACGGCATCAACGGCGCGATCTCTGACACCTATGCCTCGATGATGGCGACCATCGACCGGATGGGCGAGGCCTATAGCTGGGTGGGCTATGCGGTGCTGCTGGCGCTGGCGCTCAACATCTGTTACGTCCTGCTGCGCCGGATAACCGGCATCCGCACCATCATGCTGACTGGCCATATCATGTTTCAGCAGGCGGGGCTGATCGCCGTCTCGTTCTTTATCTTTGGTTACGGAATGTGGACGACCATCATCTGTACCGCCGTGCTGGTCTCCCTGTACTGGGGTATCACCTCCAACATGATGTTCAAGCCGACTCAGCTGGTCACCGACGGCTGCGGCTTCTCCATCGGTCACCAGCAG
>OBVD01000585.1_pt1 | contig 23636 bp, 20 predicted proteins | sample 1495031 | NCBI WGS metagenome assembly OBVD01 (sample SAMEA2579967, study PRJEB22360) | human gut metagenome
CGGACACGTGCCTCCCAGTGACCGTTTGAACATTGCTGCCGTAGGTATCGGCGGTATGGGACACACCAACATCAACCATGTGAAGGCTACGGAAAATATCGTGGCGCTTTGTGACGTAGACTGGCGCTACGCGAAAGGTGTGTTCGATGAGCTTCCCAATGCGAAGAAGTATTGGGACTATCGTAAGATGTACGATGAGATGGGTAAGGACATCGATGCCGTTATCATCGCTACTGCCGACCATACACATGCCATCATTACTGCTGATGCCATGACGATGGGCAAACATGTATATTGCCAGAAACCGTTGACGCACTCCGTATATGAGTCCCGTCTGCTTACCCGCCTGGCCGCTTCTACGGGAGTAGTTACCCAGATGGGTAACCAGGGTTCTTCGGACGAGGGTACCGACTTGGTATGCGAGTGGATATGGAACGGCGAAATCGGTGACGTGACGAAGGTGGAATGTGCTACCGACCGTCCCATCTGGCCGCAAGGATTGAATGTTCCCGAAAAGGAAGACCGCATTCCCAAAACCCTGAACTGGGATTTGTTTACCGGTCCTGCCAAGATGAATCCATATAACGAAATCTATCATCCCTGGAACTGGCGCGGATGGTGGGATTATGGTACGGGTGCTTTGGGCGATATGGCTTGCCACATCCTGCACCAGCCGTTCAGAGCTTTGAAGTTGCTGTATCCTACCAAGGTAGAAGGTTCATCTACATTGTTGCTCAATGCCTGCGCTCCGCAAGCACAGCATGTGAAGCTGACTTTCCCCGCACGTGAGAATATGCCGAAGGTGGCTATGCCCGAAGTGGAAGTTCACTGGTATGATGGTGGCATGATGCCCGACCGTCCGAAAGGCTTCCCCGAAGGAAAGCAACTGATGCAGAGCGGTGGCGGTCTGACTATCTTCCACGGAACGAAGGATACGCTGATTTGCGGTTGCTACGGACAGAACCCGTGGTTACTTTCTGGCCGCGTGCCCAATGCACCGAAGGTTTGCCGCCGTGTGCCGAAGGCTATGAATGGCGGTCATGAGATGGATTGGGTACGTGCTTGTAAGGAAAGTCCTTCCAGCCGCGTGATGCCTAAGTCTGATTTCTCCGAAGCCGGACCGATGAACGAAATGGTGGCAATGGGTGTATTGGCCATCCGCCTGCAGGGCCTGAACAAGACACTGGAATGGGACGGAGCCAACATGCGCTTCACCAATATCGGCGACGACGAGACATTGCGTACAGTCATCAAGGACGGCTTCAAGATACACAACGGCCATCCGAGCTTCGACAAGACATGGACAGACCCGGTAAATGCCAAGGCTTTTGCAGAAGAGCTCATCAAGCACAACTACCGTGAAGGCTGGAAGTTGCCCGATATGCCCAGATAAACATTAAAAAGAGCACCGGAAACCAGGTTCCGGTGCTCATAAACGAATACTAATCATTTAATTTTTCAGATTATGAAGAAAATATATTATCCTTTGGCTTGCTGCCTTATTGGCGGTATACTCGCTTCTTGTGGCGGCGGTGCAAAAAAATCGAACGCTACGGAGGAAGCAGTGGCTCCTACTACTACTGCGGTGTCTTATTCCAAGTCTCTGAAAGCGCCTGAAACGGACAGCTTGAACCTGCCGATTGATGCGGACGGTTATATCACTATCTTTGATGGAAAGAGCTTGGACGGATGGCGTGGATACGGTAAGGACAAAGTGCCTTCCAGATGGATTATTGAGGATGGTTGCCTCAAATTCTGTGGAACCGGTACCGGCGAAGGACAGACCGGTGAGGGCGGTGACTTGATTTTCGCCCATAAGTTCAAGAACTTTGAGCTGGAACTGGAATGGAAGATTTCCAAAGGTGGTAACTCCGGTATCTTCTATCTGGCTCAGGAAGTTACTTCAAAGGACAAGGACGGCAACGAAGTGCTGGAACCCATCTATATCTCTGCTCCCGAATTCCAGGTGCTGGACAACGCCAATCATCCGGATGCCAAGCTGGGTAAGGACAACAACCGTCAGGCTGCTTCCTTGTACGACATGATTCCTGCCGTTCCGCAGAACGCCAAACCTTTCGGCGAATGGAACAAGGCCAAGATTATGGTATACAAAGGTACTGTAGTTCACGGACAGAACGATGAAAACGTATTGGAATATCACTTGTGGACTAAGCAATGGACTGAAATGTTGCAGGCAAGCAAGTTCAGCGAAGAGAAGTGGCCCTTGGCTTTCGAACTGTTGAACAACTGTGGCGGCGAAAACCACGAAGGCTTTATCGGTGTGCAGGATCATGGCGACGATGTTTGGTACCGCAACATCCGTGTAAAGGTTCTCGACTAATTCCTTCTAAAAAGATAGTACTATGAGAATCAAACATATGATGATTTTGTCGGCACTGTGCTTATCCATGATGGCCACAAGCTGCAGCAGCCACAGCACGGAAACGGCGCCGGAAACGACGAAAAAGGAAGTAGCCATCCAGCTCTATTCTGTAAGAGACTTGGTGAAGGACGGCAGTAACCTCGACCAGATTCTGAAGGATTTGGCTGATATGGGCTATACCAGTGTGGAGGCCGCCAACTACAATGACGGTAAGTTCTACGGCAAGACTCCTCAGGAGTTCAAGCAGATGGTGGAAAAGAACGGTATGACCGTGCTTTCTTCGCACACTACCCACGGGTTGTCGGACGAGGAACTGGCTTCGGGCGATTTTACGGAAGCCTTGAAATGGTGGGACCAGTGCATTGCTGCCCATAAGGAGGCCGGTATGGAGTATATCGTGACTCCGTATCTCTCCGTTCCCAAGACATTGAAAGACTTGCAGACCTACTGCGACTATTACAATGAGGTGGGCAAGCGTTGCCAGGCTGCCGGTCTGAAATACGGTTACCACAATCATGCCCATGAATTCCAGAAAGTGGAAGACAAGGAGCTGATGCTGGACTACATGCTGCAACACACCAATCCCGAATATGTATTCTTCCAGATGGACGTTTACTGGGTAGTGCGTGGCCAGAACAGCCCGGTGGATTACTTTAACAAGTATCCCGGACGTTTCACCATGCTCCATATCAAGGATCACCGCGAGATTGGACAGAGTGGTATGGTAGGTTATGATGCTATCTTCAAGAATACGGATACTGCCGGCGTGCGCCACATCGTAGCTGAGATTGAGAAATACAGCTGTCCCGTAGAAGAGAGTGTGAAGCAGAGTCTTGACTACTTGCTCGATGCTCCTTTCGTGAAAGCATCGTATAGCAAATAAAACATGATGGCGGCTATTCATTCATAAGCTCGGCCGCATCATTTTCTTGACGCGGGCACCACCGGATGAAGAATCCGGGGTCCCGCGTTTTTTTACTTCCTTCCGAAGTCGGCCGGAATCTCTCCCCATTGTTTTGTCTCCCATTTCAGGATGCGGGTGGTGTAGGTGTTTTCGCGCAACCACTTTTCCGCACGTTCTATTAGGCAGAAAAGCTCTTCGGTCTTGGCGTCGCGCGGCAGTTTGGTTTTGCATTTTTTCTGTTTTATCCAGTTGATGGCGTTCACGCTGTCACTGTAGATGGGCATGTCGAAACCTTTCTGTTTCAACAAGGCAAGTCCGTGGACAATGGCGAGGAATTCGCCGATATTGTTGGTTCCATACATCGGCCCGAAGTGAAAGATTTCCTGACGGCTGGCGACGTGTACTCCCCGGTACTCCATGGCACCGGGATTTCCGCTGCAGGCGGCGTCTACGGCAAGGCTGTTTTCTGCGACGGCGGCAGGAAGGGGAGCGTCGGCGCCGGGAATAGTCTTGGCAGGAGAAGGGGCCGACCGCTTGATGTACGCGTACGGCGAAGAGGCAAAGGCTTTTTCCGCTTCCTCGCGTGATTCGAACGACTTGTATTTTGCTCCTTCGTAGCCTTTGGTCTGTAGTTGGCAGTCTGTCCAGGAAGTGTAGATACCCGGGCTGACTCCCGCCCATACGACGTAATATTTTTCTTTCTTCATAACTGCGGACAAAGGTAAAAAAGAAAATCCGAACAACTTAACTCTTTTATTTGTTTCTTTGTATGGCGGATATAAAATAAATAAGAGAAAACTCAATAAAAAAAGAAAGGACAAAAAATGAAGAGAACATTTGCAGAAGCCATGGCGCATCGCCGTAGTTATTACTCTATCGGCAGCGATTCGTCGGTGCTGGATGAAGAAATAGTACACATTATTCGTGAAGCCGTAAAGAATGTGCCGTCAGCTTTCAATTCACAGTCTACAAGAATTGTATTGCTGCTGGGCGACGAACATAAGAAATTGTGGAACATCGTGAAGGAAACCCTGAAAGCACGCATCTCTGCCGAGGCTTTTGCCAAGACGGAAGCCAAGATTGACGGCTGTTTTGCTAGCGGACACGGTACTGTGCTCTATTTTGAAGACACTTCTGTAGTCAAGAAGCTGCAGGAAGCATTCCCTTCCTATAAGGATAATTTCCCCACTTGGTCACAGCATACCTCCGCTATGCACCAGTTTGCCATCTGGACTATGCTGGAAGATATGGGGTTGGGCGCCTCCCTGCAACATTATAACCCCTTGATTGACGACGAGGTACGTCGCACCTGGAACCTGCCCGACGACTGGATGATGATTGCACAGATGCCCTTCGGTACACCCACCGGTGAACCGGGAGAAAAGGAATTCGAAGATTTAAGTAAGCGTATCAAAATTTTTCTCTGATACAGAGGCGTTTTCAGCTTGGAATTGCTACCTTTGCAGGAAACCTGTAACTCGTAGCAGATATGATACGTATTTTCTTGACCGGCTACATGGGAGCCGGTAAAACTACTTTAGGAAAGGCTTTTGCCCGCGAAATGAATGTGCCGTTCATTGATTTGGACTGGTACATCGAAGAACGTTTTCACAAATCAATCCGTGAATTGTTCACCGAGCGGGGAGAAGCCTCTTTTCGTGAATTGGAGCGAAACATGCTGCATGAAGTAGGGGAATTTGAGGATGTCGTGGTCTCTACCGGTGGCGGTACTCCTTGTTTTTTTGACAATATGGAGTATATGAACGGTTGCGGGCAGACGGTGTTTCTGGATGTACACCCCGATATTCTGTTCCGCCGGCTCCGGGTGGCGAAGCAGCAACGCCCCATCCTGCAAGGCAAGACGGACGAAGATTTGCGCACCTTCATTGTGGAGGCGCTGGATAAGCGTGAGCCTTTCTACTCGCAGGCCCGTTATCGCTTTGATGCCGGTTATCTGGAAAGCCGCAGCCAGATTAGCGAATCCGTGCAACGGTTACGCCAACTTTTAGGACTTTAATCCCTTGTAAATGTGTATTTTTCAGTCCGAGGAGCTGGATATATTAGATTTATGTGTATTTTTGTTGCCCCCTTTATAAGACACACTATAGTGGGAAAATAGTAAATTGTAAATAGTCTAATAGTAAATGTACTGATGAGAAAATGGCGTATTGAAGATTCAGAAGAGCTGTACAACGTAACTGGTTGGGGCACTTCGTACTTTGGTATCAATGACAAAGGTCATGTTGTGGTGACACCGCGTAAGGATGGGGTTGCCGTCGATTTAAAAGAGTTGGTGGACGAGTTGCAGTTGCGCGATGTAGCGGCTCCGGTATTGGTGCGTTTTCCCGATATTCTGGACAACCGCATCGAGAAGGTGTCCTGCTGCTTCAGACAGGCAGCCGACGAGTACGGGTATAAAGGAGAGAACTTTATTATCTATCCCATTAAAGTGAATCAGATGCGTCCCGTGGTAGAAGAGATGATTAACCATGGGAAGAAGTTCAATCTGGGGCTGGAAGCGGGTTCAAAGCCGGAGTTGCATGCTGTGATAGGGGTCAATACAGACCCGGGTTCCCTCGTGGTTTGTAACGGATATAAGGACGAGAGCTTCATTGAACTGGCACTGTTGGCACAGAAAATGGGCAAACGCATTTTTCTTGTTGTAGAGAAACTTAATGAGTTGAATCTTATTGCCAAGATGGCGAAGCAATTGAAGGTGAAACCTAATATCGGCATTCGCATTAAATTGGCTTCCAGTGGAAGTGGCAAATGGGAAGAAAGCGGAGGAGATGCCAGCAAGTTCGGACTGACATCCAGTGAACTGCTCGAAGCGCTGGACTTCTTGGAGAAAAAAGATATGAAGGACTGTCTGAAGCTGATACATTTCCATATCGGCAGTCAGATAACCAAGATACGCCGCATCAAGAATGCTTTGCGTGAAGCTTCGCAATTCTTTGTGCAGCTGAACAAGATGGGCTTCAACATCGAATTCGTGGATACCGGTGGCGGTATGGGAGTTGATTATGACGGTACACGCTCTTCAAGTAGCGAAAGCTCCGTCAACTATTCCATCCAGGAATATGTCAACGATGTGGTGTCGACTTTCGTCGATGTTGCCGACAAACACGGGTTCCCTCATCCCAATATCATTACCGAGACGGGACGCAGCCTGACTGCCCATCACTCCGTGCTTATCTTCGAAGTGCTGGAAACGGCTTCCCTGCCCGAAATGGATGACGACTGGGAACCGGGAGAGGATGCTCACGAACTGGTGAAGGAACTGTATGACATCTGGGATAATCTGAGCCAGCGCAGTATGCTGGAACCTTGGCACGATGCGCAGCAGATACGCGAAGAGGCACTCGACCTTTTCAGCCATGGCATCGTCGACCTGAATACGCGTGCACAAATAGAGAAACTCTACTGGAGTATCTGCCGCGAAATCAACTCCATTGCCAGCGGCATGAAGCACTGCCCCGAGGAATTCCGCAAGTTGAGCAAGCTGCTTGCCGACAAGTATTTCTGTAACTTCTCGCTGTTCCAGTCATTGCCCGATTCCTGGGCTATCGACCAGATGTTCCCCATCATGCCCATACAACGGCTGGATGAAAGACCCGACCGCGAGGCTACCTTGCAGGATATGACTTGCGACTCGGACGGCAAAATTGCCAATTTCGTCAGCTCGCGTGCCGATACGACCACCCTGCCGCTGCACTCGTTGCGCGACAAGGAACACTACTATCTGGCGGTTTTTCTGGTCGGAGCTTATCAAGAGATTCTGGGAGATATGCACAATCTGTTTGGTGATACGAATGCCGTGCATGTGTCTGTCAATTCCAAAGGCTACACCATCGACCAACTGATTGACGGCGAGACGGTGGCTGAGGTGTTGGACTACGTGCAATATAATCCTAAAAAACTGGTACGTACGCTGGAAACTTGGGTGACGCAGTCCGTCAAGGAAGGGCGTATCTCTGTGGAAGAAGGGAAGGAATTCTTGTCTAATTACCGTTCCGGACTGTACGGATATACTTATTTGGAATAAAATGGAGAAACTGACTGTAATAAAGGTGGGTGGCAAGATTGTAGAAGAGGAAGCCACCCTCTATAAGTTATTGGATGACTTTGCAGCCATCGAAGGCTACAAGGTCTTGGTACACGGAGGCGGACGCTCGGCCACGAAGCTCGCTGCCCAACTGGGTATTGAAAGTAAAATGGTGAATGGCCGCCGCATCACTGATACCGAAACGCTGAAGGTGGTGACCATGGTGTATGGCGGACTGGTGAATAAGAATATCGTTGCCGGCTTGCAGGCGCGTGGTGTCAATGCACTGGGCTTGACGGGAGCCGATATGGATGTAATCCGTTCGGTAAAGCGTCCCGTGAAGGAGGTGGATTATGGGTTTGTGGGCGATGTGAAGCAGGTGAATGATGCTTTCTTGGCAGACCTCATTCATAAGGGTGTGGTTCCCGTGATGGCTCCGTTGACACACGATGGAGACGGGCACATGCTGAATACGAATGCCGACACCATTGCCGGAGAGACCGCCAAGGCTTTGGCGGGCTTGTTCGATGTTACTTTGGTATTCTGCTTTGAGAAGAAAGGGGTGCTGCGTGACGAGAACGACGATGATAGCGTGATTCCACAGATAACGCCGGAGGAATTCAAGCAATATGTGGCAGATGGTGTGATTCAAGGTGGCATGATTCCAAAATTGGAGAACTCTTTCGAGGCGTTGAATGCGGGTGTGTCCGAAGTCGTAATCACTTTAGCATCAGCCATCAACGGGAACAGTGGAACCCGTATCCGAAAATAATTCAAAAAAAACGGCAATAGGCTGTAACTTTCTGAATACTTAACCGTCAATTTATTAGAGATGCAAGAACTCAGCTTTCGCAATGACATTCTCCCGCTGAAGGATAAGCTTTTTCGGTTAGCCTTGAGAATTACGTTTGATAGGGCAGAGGCAGAGGATGTCGTGCAGGAAACGCTGATAAGGGTTTGGAACAAGCGTGACGAGTGGTCGCAGTTTGGTTCTATTGAGGCCTATTGCCTGACAGTGGCAAGAAATCTGGCGATAGACCGTAGCGAGCGAAAAGACTCCCGTACCGTGGAGCTGACCCCCGAAATGGAGCAGGCCTCCGATGCATCGGGCCCTTACGAGAAGCTGGTGAACAAGGAACGGATGGCGTTGATACACCGGCTGATGAACAGACTTCCCGAAAAGCAGCGGCTGATTATGCAGCTTAGGGATGTGGAAGGTAAAAGCTATAAAGAAATAGCAGCAGTCCTGAACTTGACCGAGGAGCAGGTAAAAGTGAACCTCTTCAGGGCGCGACAAAAAGTGAAACAAACGTTTATTGATATAGAAGGTTATGGACTCTAAATATATAGAACAACTCCTGGAGCGCTACTGGCAGTGCGAAACTTCTTTGGAAGATGAGGCTGAATTGCGTGCTTTCTTTAGCGGAAGCGATGTGCCCAAGCACTTGCTTCGCTACAAGGATTTGTTCGTATATCAGCAGCTTCAGCAGGAAGTGCATCTGGGTGAGGATTTTGATGCCCGGGTGCTTGCCGAAGTGGAAGTTCCGGTGGTCAAGGCAAAGCGCCTGACACTGGCCGCACGCTTCATGCCGCTGTTCAAAGCCGCCGCAGTAGTGGCAGTGGTTCTTTCGCTGGGAAATGTGATGCAGCATTCATTCTTTTCGGATGTAGAGGAAGTAGCCGCAACCGATACTATCGGTAAACAGATTTCCGCACCGTCGGTAGCTCTTTCGGGAGATGTGCCCGTGTCTCATGAGAAGCAGGTGATGGACAGCCTGCGCCGGGTGAACAAGGAGCTGGAAATCAAGGAATAGATATTTTCATTTGCTTTTAAAATAACATTTTCATTTGCTTTAAACATAATAATAGTTAGTGTGCTTTATTAAAACAACTTGAGGCTGTGAAGTTTCAATTCTCTCAAAATCTTATAAAAACTAACTAAAATAGAAGGGACGCCGCGTGATGCAGCGTCCCTTTGTTGTTCTTGCCTGTGGGTTACAAGGCTTTTTATTTAAGGGAGTTATTATTTACAGTATATATAGTTTGGAGTCTGCCGTTTTTTTTCTCAACTTTACTCACTGCAAATATATACAATGGAGAAGATGAGAAACATACTATACATCTGTATTATGCTTTTAGGCATTATGTGCTTTGTAGGCTGTAATGACTGTCATGGCAACAAAAAACTTTTGGCGCAGACCGACTCTTTGTTGCAGAGCCGTCCGGACAGTGCGCTGAAGTTGCTTAATTCCATAGAAAAGGATGTCGGGTTTTCAGAAGCGGAGTGGATGCAGTTCGTTTGGAACTGTGCGCAGGCCCGCTACCGTATGGGTATGTCATTGGCGGAAGATTCGCTGCTTCCTGAAGCGATACACTACTATCGTGAGCGGAAAGACTCTTCCCGTATGCTTGATGGCTACCTGCTTGAAGCCTCCTATTATAAATGGATGAAGCAGGAGGAACGCATGGATGAAGCGATTGAGAATGGCTTGGACTATGCCATAGCCCGGAAAGACACCTTCTGGCTTCTTCTTTTTTATCGGGGAAAGGCAGAGATAGCTTATCTGAGAAATGACCACTCCCAGGCGATAGAGTTGATGGAAAAGATATTGCAATATGCTGATAAGCTATCTGTCCGGGAACATTGCTCCATACTCTATGACCTGGGACTCAATATGGCGCTTGCCAACCACCCTTCTTCTTCGGATTACCTGGAACAGAGTATTGACATGGCATTGGCGGCAGCCGATACAGCCTCGGCCCGTCACTATCTGAGGAATTATGCCGCTTTTCTTGCCAACAGCCATGAATATACCAAGTCCAATGAACTGCTTCACCGGGTTAGACGGCTGATGCCTATGACCGACAACTATCCCATTCTGCAGGTAATCTTTGCTGAAAACTTCCTGAACCTTCATCAGTTGGATTCTGCCCGTTACTATTGGGAGCAGGCGTGGAACAATGAATTGAAGCAGGAAGAAAAGAGAGCCGAGGGCTTTTCTGTACGCAGTGCGCTGGCACAGTTGAAAACAATTCTGGACTATACTTCCGGGGCACCTTTGGACATTGTCACTTTCGGTAGGTTTGCTGATTCTGTCAGGAATGAGATGAGGGACCAGAATAGCGTGATAGAGCAACAGCTGGTGACCAGGAACAAGCTTCAACAGTTGAACTATGAGTTGATAATCAAACGGCAGAAGACACGGATGTATTCGATGCTGGTTGTTGTTGTGTTTGTCGGGGTACTTGTTTCCCTTACCTTTTATATCCGTAACAGACGGAAGCGCCTTGCCGAAGCCGAGGAACGTATTGATGCACTGACCCGCCTGCTGGAAGATGCCCAGAAGGTATCGGACAATCAGGAAGAGAATAGCGGTGCTTTCTTCAAGAAGCTGCTTCTTCAGCAGCTGGGTATCATACGGCTTGTTGCCAATACGCCTACCTCACAGAACCAGGCGTTGCTGAAACTTATTTCGGGCATCGGCAATAAGGAGATTCCGGTGGAAGGACTTCTTGCCTGGGCAGACCTTTATCCGGTAATTGATAAACTATACGATGGCTTTTATTCCCGCATGATGGAAAAGTTCGGACAGGTATTGTCTGATAAGGAAGTGCAGATATGCTGTCTGCTCTGTGCCGGTTTCTCCACGAAAGAAATCGGTGTGGTCACCCAACAGACAAGTGCAACCATCTACGTGCGTAAGACTTCCATCCGAAAGAAGATAAATGCAGGCGAAAAACAGGATATTGTGGAGTGCATAAGAGGCATTTAGACCGGAAGAGGCCGGATTAAGACTTTTATAATATGTCATTGTTGATAATCAGTGCTTTATGTGCTAAGTATTAAGACTTTTAATAGTGCGATTTAGTAGGAGTTAAGAGACTTCTTGCCTTAACTTTGCATCAAATCAAAAAACAGAAAGTCTTATGAAAAGTACATTCAGAACAATGGCAATCGCAGCGTGTTTCGCACTTGTATCTCTTACTTCATGTTACTTCCCCGGAAGCGACCAGTATAAAATAAAGTCGGCAACTAAGGAATATGTTAAGTCGCAGTTAGGCGAAGGTGAGAAATTCCGTTACGGATACCTGGAGCGTAAATGTGGTCGTAACGTAGACGGCAAATTTTGCAAGTATGCCGAAGTGCACTATGAGGTAATAAGCGCGTCGGGCGAAACTTCAGAGAAAATGCTCTTTCTGCTGATGTCGGAACATTGCGATTCCGTATTGGATATCTCGGAGGAGAGAGACAAGGAGTGGACCAATAAAGAAACTCTTTCGTCAGAAGAGATAAAGGCAATCATCGAGTCAGCTTTAAAAGACAAACTCTAAACACCGGCATTTATGAAAAAGATTCTTGTTATAGCTATCGTATGCCTGTTGGGTAGCTTTGCCGCAGCGGCACAAACAGTGAAAGTAAACGGTACAATTGTAGATGAACAGAACCGTCCGGTGGAATTTGTCAATGTAGCCCTGATTTCCTTGCCCGACTCTTCATTCGTTACGGAAAGCACCACTGATGGCAAAGGTAAATTTGCTTTGAGAGCCACTGCCGGTTCGGATTTCCTGTTAAGACTCTCTTATATCGGTTACGTCGGCGAACAGATTGTCATCAGGACTCCCCAAGGCACTGTGCAGATGGGAGACATTATCTTGAAAGAACAGTCGGTAGCACTGGACGAGGTGGTAATATCGGGCAGCAATATCACGCAGAAGGTAGACCGCATGGTTGTAGTACCCACCGCTACTGCCATGAAGAATTCCTATAATCCCTACGACCTGATGCTGAACCTTGCCATTCCGCACTTGAAGGTGGATGCTCTTGGTAAAGGCCTGGAAGCCAATGGCGGCAGCGTACAGACACGTATCAACGGTATTGTGGCTACCTCCACCGAAGTGGCAGCCCTCCTGCCCAAGGAGATTGTAAGAATAGAATTCATCGAAAATCCGGGAGAGCGCTATGGCGACAGCAGCCTGGGCGCTGTGGTGGACATCATTGTCCGCCGCCGCGAAACGGGTGGACTGGTCAATATACAAGCCACTAATGCTCCCCACATGTTGTTTAGCGAGGACAATGTGGTGGCAAAGTTCAATCATAACAAGTCACAATGGGGATTGTTCTATAACTTGTCTGCCCGTAACTTCAAAAAAACATATACGGATATAGACGAGACATATGTGTTGGAAAATAAGACGATACATCGTGTGCAGGAGGGGCTTCACGACCAAAACAAGCACTTTACCCACAATATCGACCTCTCTTACAATCTGACGGAGCAGGATAAGTACGTATTCAACGTCGTGTTCCGCAACAGTGTCTATGATGCCCCTTGCCTGAACCAGTCGAACAAGTTGTATGATGCTGCGGATGCCGATAACTATATCTTCTCCAGACTGAAGAACAAGCAGTCCAGCTACACTCCTTCGCTCGACCTTTATTACCAGCGTACATTACCGAAGAATCAGATGCTTACGATGAGCGTGACCGGTACGCTGATGCACACCGACAATAATAGGCTCTACCACGAATATACGCCTCAAGCCGAAGACCTGGCGATGATTGAAACAGATGTGACGGGGAATAAGCGTTCCATTATCGGTGAAGCCATCTACGACAAGCGTTTCAAGTTCCTCGTATTCAGCGCCGGATTGCGCCACTACCAGATGTATGCCAGGAACGAGTATGCAGGCTCTTCACCCGTCGTATCGGAAATGAACCAGGCAAAGACAGCGGCGTTTGCCGAGGTGCAGGGTAATATCAGGAAAGTGAGCTATGGTGTGAGTGCCGGACTGACCCGCTCTTATTTCAAGGAAGGAGGGGAGGAACATACCTACTATACCTTTACTCCCACTGTCCGTCTGAACTTCTCTCCGCACAAGAACGGCAACATCAACTATCGGTTCAATGTCGAACCCAAGATTCCTTCGCTCAGTGCATTGACCAATGTGGAGCAGGCGATAGATACCATCCAGATAGTACGCGGTAACCCGGCATTGGAGACTTACAGCGTTTTCAACAATACGTTGAACTATTCCTATATGAAGAAGAAGTTCGTCTTCATGCTGAATGTGACACATGGCTATCACAAGAATATCATCATGGAGAGTGTGTTTGCCGAGGGAGACAAGTTGGTTTCGATGAACGAGAACCAGCGTTCTGCACAGTTTCTGCGCTTTGGCCCTTCTTTCACATTCCGCGGACTGAACATTGGTAGTCTGAAGAATTTCCTGACGCTGAGTATAGATGGTGGATTTACACGTTACTGGTCTAACGGCAATACCTATACCCATACGTATAATGATTTCTATTACAACCTGGGTGCCGTGTTCAATTATAAGCAGTTCTCTCTGTTGGGACAATTCAGTAAAAGGGCGAACGAGCTGATGGGCGAAACGATTTATAAGGGTGAAAACCAGGCTGCTGTTTTAGCCACTTATACCCACAAGCGGCTGCAATTAGGAGCAGGGATGATGTTCCCGTTCACCAACAACTACAAGACGGGCAAGGAACGGGTGAGCAAAGTGGCGCCCTATACCTCGTGGAGTCATGCGAAAGAAATAGGACAGATGGCGGTTATCAAGCTGAGTTATAACTTCGAGTTTGGTAAGCGTTACAAATCATCCGGCAGACGCATCAATAACAGCGACAATGAATCGGGCATTCTGAATATAGATAAATGACAACTGTTCCCGTGCTTCGGAGGTGTGGGGTGATAAAAGAACGAAGGGCTTCCTCGCGGGAGTCCTTCGTTCTTTTTGCAGGTAATTATTTGAGAGAGAATTTAGTTTAGGTTTATAGTCATCAATCTGAGAATCTATGTTTTCTATGTTAGAGTTTATACAGTCCTTTCTTGGGATAGTCCAGTTCCGGATTACCCTTGTAGCCTACACTGCCGCTTCCGCTGGTGCGTACTTTCAGGAAATCTGTGGCATGGCACTTGATGTCGCCTGAACCGGCAACACTGGCAGATGCTTTCTTGGCAACGAAATCGGAAGCAAGCAAATCACCCGAACCTGCCACGCTGTATTCAGCTTCTTGGGTACTGCCGCTCAGGATGGCGGTACCCGAACCGGCAACGGATGCTCTGGTGAAGTTGGCGGTTACGTTATTCAGCTTCATGTCACCTGAACCTGCAACGGATACTTGGAGGTCATTGCAAGTGATGTTGCTGCTATTGATGTCTCCCGAGCCTGCGATGGAAATATCGAGGTCTGTGCAGGAGATGTTGTTTCCACTGATGTCACCCGAACCAGCCACAGAGATTTTGATGTCATCCGTCTTCAGTCCGTTTTTCAGTTCCACGTCTCCCGAACCTGCCACGGCAATGCCGTTCAGCTTTTCTGCGGACACACGTACTTCCAGTTTATTATAGGATACGCTGACGTTCTTCTTGAAGCCGATGTAGAGGGTATTGTCTTGACACGGATATCCAGTAAGTCTACAATGTTGTCCGAGGTGTATACTTCCACTGTCGGTTTGCCGGACTTCTGCGTGTAGGTCACGTCGGGGCTGCCGGCTACACTCAGCTTGGTGAAGTTGTCCACTTTTATGTCTTTGGTTACATAATTCTTGCTTGCCTTGACCGTCTTGCTGCCGAAGCCTCCGGAACGGTATGTGTGTTGTTGTGAACAAGCGGTTGTACTGAATGCCAATAAGGCGATTGCGATAAATGTTGTTAGAGCTTTCATATTCTTTTGTTTTTTGTGATTCAGTATTTATTAGTTAGACGTGATCTGCCTTGAAAAAGTTGCATATAAAAATGCTTTTTTCAAAGGACGCTCGGTCATCATACTTTAATCAATTATTGTGCCATAAGTGTAAAATGTTGATTATTAAAGGATAGTCGCTTTTGTGTAGTGTTCATTATCGGACACTCCGTCCGCTTTTGTCAGGTATTTGCTTGCGTTTTTGGACGATTCTTTGTTCATTTGCAAAGCCTCTTCCCGCCCCTTTCCTATGGGAGAGGCTTTGATTTATGACAGTAAACCGCATTATAGAAGATAAAGAGCTTGGTCCTTTGTTTGTCCGGGTCAATGCCCGGGCACGGCGCCTCACTTTCCGTACAAAGGAGGACGGAATTTACGTGACTGTGCCTCCCCGGACTTCCCTTGCCGAGATAGAGAATGCCATCGAGCAGCTTCGTCCGCGTCTGAAGGCTGCCATACAGAAGCAGGTCAGAAAGCTGATTGATTTGGATTACCGCATTGATACGGAGTTCTTTAAACTGACATTGGTCAGCGGACAACGGGAACGGTTCTTGTCCCGTTCGGAATTGGGGGAAATGCAGATAATCTGTCCTCCTGATGCCGATTTCTCGGATGAGAAGCTGCAGGCTTGGCTGCGCAATGTAATTGAGGAAGCTTTACGGCGAAATGCGAAAATTGTTCTTCCGCCCCGTCTGTATATGCTTTCCATGCAGCACAACCTTCCTTACAAGAGTGTGAAGATAAATTCCAGCAGCGGGCGTTGGGGAAGCTGTTCGGCACAAGGCAATATCAACCTTTCCTATTATCTGGTACTTCTTCCCAAGCATCTGATAGACTACGTGCTACTGCACGAACTGGCACATACCCGCGAGATGAATCACGGGGAGCGTTTCTGGGATTTGCTCGACCGGATGACTGATGGAAAGGCACAAGCATTGAGAGCGGAGCTTCGGAAATATCAAACGAAAATAAATGGTTAGAGATTAGTATGGACGGTAAGTAGTTCCTTGTTTTACAGACAGTGATACTGCAAAACTACTGCATACCTCTTGCACTGTCACTGCACTCCTTTTGCAGTGCTGCTGCAACACCTTTGCAGTGACACTGCAACTGTTTTGCAGTAACGCTGCAAAAGGAGTGCAGTATCGCTGCAGTGTCACTGCAGGAGTTGTGTAATGTCTTTGCAGTAGCACTGCAAAAGTTATGTGATGTCTTTGTAGTGGCTGTTGGTAAGCCAGGAAAAAGCTTGTTGACTCCGAAATATGAGAGCAAAATGCTTCACAACTTTTTATCCCTAATTTTTTGCCAGCTGCTTCACCTCTTCCCCTTCCTTCTCGAACCGGTATTCGCCCCCTTTTTCGCTTAGCTCAAATAAGGAAAGCTTTTCAGTTGCATTGTTTACAATCATGAGTGCGTTTTGCTCGGCAAAGCGTTTCACTTCGATGGTGAAAGGTTCTTCTGCAATGGTGCGGTTCACCAGCAGGCTGTCGTTGATGAATATGGAAGTGGAATCTCCGGCAAATCCTTTCGTCAGTGTGATGGTGTATGTCTCGATGAAGTTGCGTTCTCCTTCTTTCCGTTGTTGCAGCCTCATGCTCATGTAGACAAAGATGACAACTACAAAAATCACGGCGAAAGCAAGGATGCCGTTGCCTATCATAAACTGCTTGTTGGTATTCAGTCGGTGTGCCATGGATAAAAAGTTTTTTTAAGAATGGTACAAATGTAATGAATAAATTTGAACCGACTGGTTTTTTACTTGCTGTATTCGCTCGGCGTCGCCCCGAATTGTTTCTTGAAGCTGGTCGAGAAATGGGACAGTGTACTGAATCCCGTCATGTCCGCTATCTCTGAGATGGTATATTTCCCTTCCTTTATCAATTTGGCGGCACGGTTCAGCTTGTAGGTCTTGAAGAATACGCTGGGGTTCTCACCCGTCAGCCCCTTTACCTTGTAATAGAATTTGGTGCGGGAGATTTTCAGCAGCTCGGTCATGCGCGCCACGTCCAGTTCCGGATTGGAGAGTTCGTTTTCCATCAGGTGGTAAAGTTCGGTCATGAAGGTGTTGTCTTGCGGGGAGAGCACGTTCTCCTCAATCTCATCCGTTTGGGTGGAACGGCTCAGGAGACTGCGCACTTTCTCACGGTTCTTCAGCTGGGATTTGATAAGCGCCAGCAGGTAGTTGGGCTCGAAAGGTTTCGTTACGTAGGCATCTGCACCGGTATTCAGACCTTCCACCTGGTTCTCTACAGTAGCTTTGGCTGTTACCAGTATCACGGGGATGTGGCATAGTTGCAAGTCTTCCTTTATCTGTCGGCAGAGGTCGTAACCGTTTCTTCCGGGCATCACTACATCGCTCAGTACGAGGTCGGGAGCTTCTTCGCTCATGGCTTTGAAGGCGCTGTCGGCATCGAAGCGGCAGACAACTTTGTAGACGGGAGAAAGCAGGGCCTTCAGGTAGTGGGCCACTTCCGTATCATCGTCTACCACCAGCAGGGTTTGCTTTTGTTGCCGGATGCTCTCTGTGTTTTCCAGTTGATACTGTTCTTCCGTTTGTATCGGAAACGCCTTGTTCTGTTCTTCTTCGGGGAGGGTACATTCTTCGGGGGTATAGGAGAGGTCATTCACCGGCAGCAGCAGGGTGAAGACGGCTCCGCTTCCTTCGGTACGGTTACCGGCTTTCAGATAGCCGTGATGCAGCAGCGCCAGGCTGCGGGCATAGTACAAGCCGATGCCGGTTCCCCAGTTATAGGTGCCTTTGGATTGATTGTCCAGTTGGTAGTAGCGTTCGAATACCTTCTCCAACTGTTCCTCGGGGATTCCGTTCCCGCTGTCGGCCACGGCAACTTTGACGTATTGCGTGTCGATGTCTTTGTCGGTCAGCGTAAAGAGACGCGCAGCCTCTTCGCGGGTAATGACGTCGAAGCACAGTTCCACTTTCCCACCGTTCGGAGTGAACTTCAAGGCGTTTGAAAGCAGGTTTCCTACAATCTTGTCCAGCTTGTCCACGTCCAGCCACATGAGGAAAGTATCCTCCAGGCCATAAGTGTTCAGTGCGATGCCTTTCTCGTTGGCGTTGATGCGGAAAATATCTACAAAGCGTTGCAGTTGCGAGATGATGTCAGTCCGTTTCACTCGCAGCTTCAGGGTGTCATTCTCCAGTTTGTTGAAGTCCATCAGCTGGTTCACCAGACGGAGCATGCGCCCCACACTGCGTTGTACGATGTAAAGCAGTTGTTTGTTTTCTCCCTCTATTTTGGGACTTTCGCAAAGTTGTGTTACCGGACCCGAAATCATGGTGAGTGGGGTGCGGAACTCGTGCGAGATGTTGGCAAAGAAACTCATGTTCATGCGGTTCACCCGTTGTTCCTGGTCCTTCTCCAGTTTGGCGCGTCGGGCGGTTTCTTTTTCCTGCTTAATGCGTAGCCAGGCACGGATGAAGATACCGATGATGGCGGCGGCAATGAGCAGATAGGTGCACCATGCCCACCATGTTTGCCAAGGGGCGGGCTTTACGATGACGCGTATGGAATTTTCCCTTTCTACAATGCTCTTGTCGTTATTGGTTATTTTAACTTTGAAGGTGTAGGTACCGGCAGGCAGATTGGCATAGTAGGCCTCGCGGTTGTTGCGGGCATCAATCCAATATTTGTCGAAACCGTCCATCTTGTAATAATAATGTACGCGTTCGTATTCGCAGTAGTCCAGTGCGGCAAAGGAGATGCTGAAACCATTCTGATTGTGGTCCAGGCAGATGTCCGGTCGGTAGGAAAGGTGCTTGTCTACACTTTTGCTGTCTTGTGGGCGTGCCAACCGGTTGTGTATCTTCAAATCCTCGAAGAGCAGTGGAATTTCCCGTTTGGTACTTACGTCCATAGGGTTGAAGAAAGTCAGCCCGTGCGTACCGCCAAAAACCAGTGTCCCGTCGGGCAGGCGGCATGAAGAACGGTCGTAAAACTGATTGCCGCCTATGCCGTCGGCGGCATAGTAGTTGGTAAATTTCCCTACGGTGCGGTCATATTTGCCCAGCCCGTATTGTGTGCCTGCCCATATATTGCCTTGTGCATCTTCCTCAATGCAAGAGATGTCCCGGCAGGGTGTACCCTCTATGGTCTCGATTTTTCCGGTGGCGGCAGAATAGTGCAGCAGTCCGTTGCTGACGGTTCCAATCCATACATCTCCACGACTGTCTTCGAAGATGTCGGTAGGGATGAATACTGAACGTTGGATACAAGCTTGCCAGTCGGTGTTCTCGAATGGTACTTCAGCGCTTTCCCAATTGTCGGGATTGATTTGCATGACTGGGGTCATGAAGGCAGTGGCCCACATCTTTCCGTTGTTGAGTGGAAGGAGTCCGGGTATGAAGGTTCCCGTCCAGGAAAATACTTTTGTTTGGACAAATTCTTTTTCTTCACGCTTTTTGGCGTAAAGTTTGGGGCTGTGTGTACCCACCCAAATTGTTCCACGGCTATCTTGTGCAAACGACAGTGGTAGGAAGATGTCATGAATAGCCTCTGTCTTCAATATGCCGTTTTTATAGCTGCATTTCATCACCTTGCTCGCATAGAGGGCCGCCAGCCAGATGTAGCCCTCATCATCTACGAATACGCGTGTGATGTCCGGTTTGTCGGTAGCGCTTTTTCCCGGAAGTCCAGCCGAGTCCACTTCTTTCACTGCGTGGCTGTCCATGTTGTAAACGTACAGCCCGTCTATCATGGTGGCCATCCAGAGATTTCGCTCCTTGTCCACTGCCACGGACAGCACTGACTTCCGGTTCAGGTATGAACTGAGATGGTTGTTGGTGTTGAAACGTTCTTTGTAGTTATAGCGCACGACATACCCTTGGTCTACAGAGCCTATCCATAGGTTTTTCTGTGAGTCGGTAAACATGGTGCTTATCTTGAAGTGAGGCACTTCGAAGGGAAAACCGTTTTCGCTCTGATGTATCACGTATCCTTCCACGTAGTTGTAGAGAAACATTCCTTGTTGGTCGGTATTCAGCAACAAGCTGTTGCTGCCGTAAGGGTGGATGTAATTGACGTTGGCATGCAGCAGCGGATGGCTCCGGAGGGCTTGGGGTGTTTCCTTGAACTTGTGCGTATGTGTGTCGAACAATGTTATCTGGCGGTTTCCCGCCAGCCATAGGATTCCGTTAGCCTGCATGAAGAAGTAGGTGGGAGAAAAGCCCTGCATTGGAATGGAGTCTTCCAGTGCCAGTGTGGAGGAGTTGTAGCGGCGCAGAGACAGCGGGGTCACTGCCCACAGTTTGTTGCTCTGGTCTATGAAGCAGCGGTTGTTGAAGGTATAGTTCGGGTCGAATATCTTGATGGGTACGTCAAATTTATGTGTTTGCGGATTATATACGGCAAGGTTGTGCATCATGTTCAGAAAAATCTTTCCGTCTTTGTTTTCAAGTATCTGGATGCCGTTCTTGTTGGGGAAGTCCAGTGGGATATTTTGGAAATTATCTTTGTCCGTGTATAGGCTGGTTCCATTTACGGTGACTACCCACAACCGGCCTTGTGAATCGCGGAAGAGGTCGTTGATTTGATTATCGGGTATATCCAGTGAGTCATCCGTACAGTAATACTGATGATATTCATGTACATTATATTTGTTCACCCCTCGTGAAGTTCCTATCCAAATGTGTCCTTGTGCATCTTCGGCAAAGGCGGTGACCTTCTGGTTGGAGAGGTCATTGGTGATGACCGGGCTTTCGATGCTGCCTTCCGGTGCGGTCTTTGTGTCCGACGGGTTGCATGCGGTGATTAAACACAATAGAAGTAGGTATTTAATGTATTTCATAATATATAGTGTAGACTAAAAGCATTGGCATGTCATCCATTTGTTTTGTTCAACGAATCTCTGCATTACGATGCGAAAATACTCATAAAAATTGAGAGAGAGACTGCCGGAGAGCATGTTTTGAACAAATCTGCAAACATTTGAACATTGGAGAAAGCTGTTTTGAACATCGGGGAAAGCCGTTTGGATAACGTAGAAAATCCTTCTGGGGAGAATGTGCTAATATTGCAATCATAAAAACATAAAACTAATACATAATATGAAAAAGCAATTCTTGTCAGTGTTAGCATTCACCGCCATCCTACTTTCCTCGTGCGGAGGGACAGCTAAAATAGAGAAAGCATCTGCTTGTGGGCAGGAGGGGGAGATTACGGCTTTGTTCAGGGGGGGAGATCCCGTCTTCTCCGGCAACCGCCATTGCCGAGACCGAATCAGGAAAAGTAGCCGGATATGTGGAAAATGGTATCTATATATATAAAGGTATCCCATATGCCAAAGCCGAACGTTTTATGCCGCCCGTGGCCGCTGATAAATGGGAAGGCGTCCGCAGCAGCCGTGCCTATGGCCCTACTTGTCCGCAAGGCAAGCGCATGGGATGGTACAGCGACGAACAGGCGTTTGCCTTCAACTGGGATGACGGTTATCCTGACGAGAATTGTCTGCGGGTGAATATCTGGACACCGGGACTGAAAGACGGGAAGAAACGCCCCGTCATGGTGTGGCTGCATGGTGGAGGTTATTCCGCCGGCAGTGGTCAGGAGCTTCCCTCGTATGACGGAACAAATCTGGCAAAGAAAGGGGATGCAGTGGTTGTGACGCTGAATCATCGTCTCAACGTCCTGGGTTTTCTCGACCTTTCCGCCTATGGCGATAAATATGCAAAATCGGGCAATGCCGGACTGCTTGACTTGGTGGCGGCACTGCAATGGGTGAATAAGAATATAGAATCTTTTGGCGGAGATGCCCGGAATGTTACCATTTTCGGTCAGTCCGGTGGGGGAGGCAAGGTCTCTACGTTGCTTGCCACACCGTCGGCGAGAGGCTTGTTCCATAAAGCCATTGTACAAAGCGGATCTATGCTTCGTACGATGGAGCAAAAGTATTCTCGTCGCATTGGCAGTGCGGTTATGGAGGAGCTGGGACTGAATGCTTCGCAGATAGATGAATTACAGAAAGTACCTTACGACAAATTGCTTGCCGCAGGCGAAAAGGCCGTTGCCAAAATGCGTGTAGAGGCTGATAAAGAAGGAGTGGCTTCTTTTATCTTTGGCTGGGCTCCCACGGTAGATGGCGATGTGCTGCCAGCACAGCCTTTCGACCCTCAGGCTCCGGTGCAAAGCAAGGACATTCCGGTGATGATAGGCACTACCCTGCACGAGTTTACCGCAAGCACTTACTTCCCGCCTTTGCGGAGCATGACGAAGGAGCAGGTTGTGGAGCAGATTAAAAAGAAATATGGTGAACGTACGGATGATTTTCTGAAAGCTTTTGAGCAGGCCTACCCCGGTTATCAGCCCAAGGACCTGGTGGATGTGGACTTCATTTTCCGCCCCGGCGCAGTGGAGCAGGCCAAACTGAAGTCGGCACAGCAAGGTGCACCGGTCTATATGTATATGTTTGCTTGGGAATCGCCCGTGATGGACGGAATACTCCGCAGCACGCATTGTATGGAGATTCCTTTTGTGTTCAACAATGTCGTGCGCCATGCTTCGATGACCGGAGGCGGAAAGGCGGCACAAGTGCTGGCGGACAAGATGAGCAGTGCGTGGCTGAACTTTGCCCGTACGGGGAATCCCAATACTGAAGGTTTGCCCGAGTGGGAACCTTATACAGCTGATAAGGGAGCAACGATGATTTTCGATAATGATTGTGGCATGAAGTACAATCATGACAAGGAACTGCTTGAGGTGGTGATGACCTTTCCGGTGCGTGGATTCTGACATTTTTTTAAGAGCCCTTTTTATTATTAACATAAATCTAATATTTAATCAAATGAAACAAAATCTGAAACAAACAGCTCGGGAGAGATTTGCGGCTATGACACTCTTCCTATTGATTTGTCTCCCTTTCAGTCTGGTACAAGCTCAGACGGTGAAGGTGAATGGTAGAGTTACTGATGACCTGAACGAACCGATGATTGGCGTGAGTATCGTTGAGAAAGGTACTGCCAACGGTTGTATTACCGACATTGATGGTAACTATACTCTGAATGTGAAGCAAGGGGCTACCCTTGTGTATTCTTATATCGGCTATGTCGCTCTTGAACGGAAAGCCGTAGCGGGAGTAATGAACATCATCTTAAAAGAAGACGCTCAGGCATTGGACGAAGTAGTTGTAGTGGGATATGGTGTACAGAAGAAAAGTTCAGTGACGGGTGCCATCTCGCAGGTGAAGTCCGAGGATATCCAGAATCGTTCTATAACCCGTGCCGAAGAAGCCTTACAAGGCAAGACGGCCGGGGTACAGCTGGTGTCTACTACTTCTCAGCCGGGTTCATCACCTACTATCCGTATCCGTGGTTTCTCTTCCAATGGAACATCTGACCCCTTGTATGTAGTGGATGGACTTATCGTCAACGATTTAAGCTCTATCGACCCTAATAATATCAAGAGTATGGAGGTATTGAAGGATGCCGCTTCGGCAGCCATCTATGGTGCCCAGGCTGGTAATGGTGTTGTATTGATTACGACCAAAAGTGGAAGTCAGGGTACTAGTAGTATCTCTTACGATTTCCAGTCATTAGTGTCCCGTTAAAATGGGACGAGTTAAACAATTAATCAAATAGCCCCGGA
>OBVD01000595.1_pt1 | contig 23042 bp, 19 predicted proteins | sample 1495031 | NCBI WGS metagenome assembly OBVD01 (sample SAMEA2579967, study PRJEB22360) | human gut metagenome
GTATTTGTGAGATGCTGACAGAAACAAATCCTTCCACTGCCACAGTAGTCACAGCTCCTGTTGCTATTCCCACACCCGACCTGCTTGATATAATAAAGTTCGTCTATTGGATTGGAATCCTTTTATTATCCGCACGATTTATGATCCAACTAAGCAGTATTTTCCGCCTTGTCTTAAAAAGCAAGAGTATAAATGTAGACCAAATATCCATACGCAGTCTATCAGAACCTGCCAATCCATTCTCTTTCTGGCAATGGATTTTCATCTATCTGCCCGGACTGAAAGAAGATGAAAAACAAGAAATCCTGACGCACGAACAGACCCACGTCCGCCAATGGCATTCCATAGATGTCATTATCAGTGAAATAGTAAATATCATTTGCTGGATGAATCCTTTTGCATGGCTGCTGAAAACAGAGATCAGACTCAATTTGGAATACCTTGCCGATCATAAAGTAATGGAATCCGGCACAAATAAGAAAGCATATCAATATCACCTTTTGGGATTAGCCAACCAAAACAGACAAACCGGTTTATATAATAATTTCAACTTATCACACTTAAAAAACAGAATTAAAATGATGAACAAAAAAAGAACCCGCACCACAGGGCATATCAAATATGCCTTGTTTGCACCGCTGACTGCTGCTCTACTCTTGGTCAGCAACATTGAAACCGTGGCACGGACAGCCGAAAGGTTAATCTATTCCACGGAAGAAAGCACCCCACGCCCCGAAAGGGAAGAAGTGGCATCTTTTGTCAACACAACAGTACAAGGTCTGGTGACTTTCACTATTACCGTAACCAATAGTGAAGGTAAGCCTCAGCCTAATATTACTCTGCAAATCAAACCGGGTAATGAAGTAAAAACTTTCAAGACCAATGCAGAAGGAAAGGCTACCATAGAAGTGGATATGACGACTCCCAAGTATGTTTCCCTAGACGTTTCCTCTCCTAAAAGTTCCAAACACCAATCACTTCTACTTTCAGCAAACAAACCGAATGTCACTGCCATTTTCGATACCGATGATGATATTGCCGCCTACATCAAAGCCGGCAAACAAATACGGATCAAGTTACAAATATCCAATAATGATAACCAACAACTTGCAGGAGTAGAACTTATTTCTTCTTCAACAAATGCCAAAGCCACGACAAACGCTCACGGAGAAGCTCAGTTAACAGTAGGAGTAGGCGAAACCATTGCCATTAACCATAAAGGTTATCAAGAAGGAAAATTCACGGTAAAAGAACTCTGCCCCATCAAAGATATGGAAAATCCAGAACTGGTGAGATTACTTCTTGTCGGAGAAGACCCCGTATACCAGATAGCAGACAATATGCCTGAATTCCCCGGAGGTATGACAGCCTGCTTGCAATATTTGGCACGCAACATAAAATATCCCGTAACAGCGCAAAAGGAGGGAGCACAAGGTAAAGTAATCGTACAGATGGTTATTGAAAAAGATGGTTCGGTAGACCATGTAAGCATAGTACGCAGCATTACCCCCGAACTGGATGCTGAAGCAGCACGGGTTGTAAAATCCATGCCAAAATGGAAGCCGGCAACTGTAAAAGACAAAGCAGTACGTTGCAGATACACTGTTCCTGTAACTTTCAAACTGCAATAAAGAGCATAAAAACAGAAAAGAGGCTGTTCCGAACAGTCTCTTTTCATCTTAAAAATATATTCCTAAATCATTTCTTCATCTCCACAATGTGTGTCGGTGCCTGTTCCGCATTACGCTTCTCAGTCTGCTTCACAACATTTTCAGCTAACTCTATAAATGCACGCCCGGTAATGCTGTCCTCATTCAAAGCAGCCGGAGTTCCTTTATCACCATTTTCACAGATACTCTGCACAATAGGAATTTGTCCCAACAAAGGCACATTCATTTCCTCTGCCAGCTGTTTGCAACCCTCCTTTCCGAAAAGGTAATACTTATTTTCAGGAAGTTCCGCAGGAGTAAACCATGACATATTCTCCACCAATCCCAAAATAGGAACATTTACTTTATCATTGGTATACATATTGATTCCCTTGCGCGCATCAGCCAAAGCCACCTGCTGGGGTGTACTGACGATTACAGCTCCCGTAATAGCCAAAGTCTGCACCAAAGTCAGATGAATATCACTGGTGCCCGGAGGCGTATCCAATATGAAATAATCCAGTTCTCCCCATGCGGCATCTCCAATCAGTTGTTTCAAAGCATTACTAGCCATCCCTCCACGCCATAAAGTAGCTTGATCAGGGTCGACAAAGAAACCGATAGAAAGCAACTTGATACCATATTTTTCAATCGGCACAATCAAATCACGACCGTCAATCTGCTCAGCATAAGGACGGGCATCTTCCACCTGGAACATTTTAGGCACAGAAGGACCGAAAATATCAGCATCCAGCAAACCTACTTTATATCCCAGTTTAGCTAGGGCCACAGCTAGATTGGCCGCCACAGTAGACTTGCCCACCCCGCCTTTTCCGGATGAAACAGCAATGACATTTTTTACCAATGGAAGCAGCTTACCCGGTTCGGGACGCGCCGCCTGACGGCTCTCTGTCGCAATAGCTACCTGTACATCAGGTGAAACATAAGTATGAATAGCTGTTTCGGCAGCCTTTATCATAGATTTCATAAACGGATCGGTCGGTTTCTCAAAAATCAACGAAAAGCTTACCGACATACCGTCAATGCGAAGATTATCGGCAACCATCTCCGCTTCCACCAAATTCTTTCCCGTTCCGGGATAACGCACTGTTGCCAAGGCGTCCAAAATCAATTTCGGATATAAAGTCATCATTCTGTTATTATTTACTTGTTTTCAACCCGCTTCGTTTACTGCGGTTGTAACTGCGATACTCATCCAATTCTATTTCCACATCGGGTTCATGCAACTCCTTCTCTTGCGGCAGACGGAACTTCATATATTTTATATTCAAACCACGATCCAACCATTGTTGTTCATAATAGGTACGGATGCCTAGTATGTCATCCACCAAACCGGAATGATACAAATCTTCGGTCATAAACTCTACCGGCAATTTGTTTTCCTCTACCATATAGCGGGTGTAAGTAAACATAAAATTACTGTCGGTCTTCAAATGAATCAGTCCGTCCGGCTTCAAAAACTTACGATAACGTTCCATAAAGTATGTGGAAGTAAGACGTTTAGTCGCTTTCTTCATCTGCGGATCAGAGAAAGTCAGCCATATCTCACTCACCTCACCCGGAGCAAAAAAACGGTCGATGATTTCGATATTGGTACGCAAAAAAGCCACATTCGTCATGCCATCTTTCAGCGCTTCCGTCGCACCGGTCCACATACGGGCCCCTTTTATATCTACACCGATAAAATTTTTATCGGAATACATACGACCCAGCCCTACGGTATATTCACCTCGTCCGCATCCCAGTTCCAGAACTATCGGATTATCGTTCTTAAAAAAGTCACGGTTCCAATTCCCCTTCATATCGAACGTAACGTTATCGGCCACCGAATAAGGGTATTCAAACACGTGCGGATACTCCCGCATATCAGCAAATTTCTCCAGTTTTCCTTTTCCCATGAAAATTAGTCTATCATTAATTTGTTTCCACAGGCAAAGGTAGGAATATCCTGTGAAAGAGAAAAAAAATAGACCCGCAATTCACCTGCAGGTCTATTTTTCTTATCTTTCTATTTTCTATATTATTCAGAAATTGCCTCAACGGACTCTCCCAATTCTTTCTTCAGATCTTCATAGAAAGCAGCATGTGATGCTTCTACATAAGGAGCCAGGAACAAGAAACCGATCCCCAAAGTAAAACAACACAGAATAGCCCAACCGATGAAGCTCAAATCCAACAAGAACATCTTCATCTTATGACCGGACATCATCGCCATACTTTTCTCTATGGCAGCATCGTACTGCAACTCCGGATAATCTTTCAGAATAAAGAGCGTCATGGCATATGAATAGGACTTCATGATGCCCGGAATGACAAGCAGCAACGTCCACAGGAACGTATAGACTGTAGTCAGCAGCATTGTACCCAATATCCGTCCATAGTCTTTAAACCCATCGAAAAGACGGGCAAAATCCAGCTTTATTCCACGAATCACATCCAAAAAAAGGACGGTATAGCCGAAGCCCAATGGCAAAAGCAACAAAGCGATGAGACTAAAGGAAGACGAAGCCACCGACTCCATAATACGATAGGGCAGCGTAGGGGCATTCATCACCAGTCCATAGACCAAGGTAATAACCGCACCCAGTCCCCAATTACCGGTCAACGCATCGATTGCCCGATTCTTCAATTCTGAATTTGTTTTCATAAGAATCTATTTTTCTATTAGTCTAAAATTGTCACCCAATTATGTGTATCAGGTTCATCACCATACTGGATAGCACGCAGTTTGTTATACAATTTTGTACAAACAGGACCCGGCTTTCCATCTTTAGAGATAATGTACGATTTCTTGTTTTCCAAATCATCAATACGCTGGATAGGACTGATAACAGCCGCCGTACCGCAAGCCCCCGCTTCCTCGAAGGTTTCCAGTTCTTCTTCAGGAACCGGACGACATTCTACCTTTATACCCAAATCCTCGGCCAGCTGCATCAAACTCTTATTCGTTATAGAAGGCAGAATAGAAGATGATTTTGGTGTAATGTAAGTATTATTTTTGATGCCGAAGAAATTAGCCGCACCACACTCGTCAATGTACTTCTTTTCCTTGGCGTCTAGATAGAACTCGCAGGAATATCCCAAATCATGGGCTTTCTTATTGGCACGCAGGCTGGCAGCATAGTTGCCGCCCACCTTAAAGCGTCCGGTTCCATAAGGTGCGGCACGATCGAACTCACGGATAATAACATAAGGATTAGTAGAAAAACCACCTTTGAAATAAGGACCTACCGGAGTTACGAATACCACAAACAGATATTCATTGGCAGGGTGAACCCCCACCTGAGCACCTGTACCAATCAGTAACGGACGAATATAAAGAGCCGCACCACTTTCGTATGGAGGAATGAAACGCTCGTTGGCTTTCACCACCTTCTTTATAGCGGCCACAAACTTTTCTGTAGGAAGTTCCGGCATCAGAATACCGTCACAAGTACTTTGCAAACGTTCCGCATTGGCTTCAGGACGGAAAATACGGATTTTACCGTCTTTTCCACGATAAGCCTTCAACCCTTCAAACGCTTCTTGCCCATAGTGCAGACAAGTGGCGGCCATGTGAATATTCAACGTTTCTTCCGAACAAAGTTCCAACTCTCCCCATGCACCGTCACGATAGTAGCAACGTACATTATAGTCTGTCTTCATATAGCCGAAGGACAGATTTGCCCAATCAATCTCTTTCATAGTGTATCTTAATTATGTTATTATTTACGAATGAGAGCAAAATTACGTTTTATATTTGCAAATTCCAATCAAAACAGCTTTTTTATTTATAGCTTTTATAATTTGCCAATATGTCAATGTGCTAAGGTACAAATATGCCATGCAGAATATAGCGCAGCCAATTGGCACATTAGCATATTGTCACATTGAAACATTATTATCCAACATTTTCTTTATCTCCTCATCGGCTTTATAAAGTTTATCCCGGCAAAACTTGATTAATTCCTGTGCCTCTTTCAGGTTCACACCTAAACTGTCTATGTCCAACTCATTACTGTCTATGCGTGATACGATTTCTTCCAGACGTTTCATAGCCTGTTCATAGGTTTGTTTCTTTGCTGCCATACTTCGTTTTATTTTTTAGTTACTATACTCTTTATTTCTCCTTTGGCAAAACGGGTGGTAAGTTCATCACCCGGCTGCAATACAGAAGCATCGATCACCGCCTTGCCATTTTTCAGCGTGATACTATATCCCCTTTTCAACAAATTTTCGGGAGATGCCGCCTTCAATTCCTGCTCCAAAAGTTGGAGCCGATGCTTTTCCTTTACCAGACGACGCTGTGAAACGATGCCCAACCGAGTTTCCATCATTTTTAAACAATGGGTTTCTTTTGTCAGACGGGATTGCAGGCCTACTTCCAAATGTTTCATGATTCGTTCCTGGCGATAATGTTCCTCTTTCAGCCTCATCCGCGTCTGCATGGGAATACGTTCTACCATCCGGTTCAGCCGGGTATTTTCCCGTTCCATACGGGTAGAAATAGTATGAAGTACAGCCGATGCATAATCTTCAAGAACCTTGGCAGTGTCGTGCAAATGATTTATAAGATACTCGGCAGCAGCAGTAGGTGTCTTGACACGAGTATGAGAAACACAGTCCAACACCGTATCGTCACGCTCATGCCCTATACCGGTTATAATAGGTATAGGAAACTGAGCACAATTAGCCGCCAACTCATATGTATCGAACCCCGAAAGGTCGGACGTGGCGCCTCCGCCACGGATAATAACCACGACATCCCAATCATCACGACAGGCATGGATAGCATCCAATGCGGTAATGACAGATTGTTCTACCCGTTCCCCCTGCATAATAGCAGGAAACAAACGCGGATAAAAGACAAAACCATAGGGATTCTGTTCCAGTTGATTACAAAAATCACCATAACCGGCAGCCGTAGCCGAGGAAATAACGGCTATGCGTTGCGCCAGCAAAGGAATCTCCAGTTCCTTATTCAAAGTCAGCACACCTTCTTCTTCCAATTGCTTCAAGATTTCGCGACGGCGACGCGCCATATCCCCCAATGTATAAGTAGGATCTATATCCTGCACAGTAAGCGAGTAACCATACAATTCATGAAACTCCACAGCCACTTTCACCATCACTTTAATACCTGCAACAAAAGCCTGCCCGGTTTCCTCTTCAAAATAAGGCTTCAGCAGACGGTAGACATTGCTCCAAATAGTCCCCCTTGCCTTAGCTATCAGATTATTCCCCCGTGGCTCTTTCTGTACAAATTCCAAATAGCAATGACCGGAATAATTGGAACGTACATCACTCAGCTCTGCCTGAACCCAATAAGTATCGGGCAGACAAGCATGAATGCTACGCTTAACCAACGCATTCAGTTCATATAAAGAAAGAGGATGTTCTTCCATTATTTTTTCTTCTCTAATTCTATTTGACAAGCTTTCCAGATATCAGGCACACCATAACCGTAAATATTATCCGGATACTCTTTACGGTCTCCTGCATTCCGCACTGCCTCCACCACCTGCTTGGCAGTAAGCCAGGGACAAGCCTGCCAGAAACAGGCTACCAACCCGCACAATGTAGGCGATGCGAAAGAAGTACCATTGGCATGAGAAACCGTTCCATCATTACCCGCTACGGCCGAAGCAACTCCCACCGCCATCACATCCGGTTTTACACGGCCATCTGTAGTATTTCCTACAGAAGAGAAATCAGCATTAACCAGATTCCGGTCCGCCGCCCCCACTGTAATAACATTTTCCGCATCTCCCGGAGGTGTGATTTTTTTCCATGTGCCACGCCCCGAATTTCCGGCACTGCATACCAACACCAATCCTTTATCGGCAGCCAAAGAAGCGGAATGAGACATCAATGAATAATGCCCGTCCAAATCACGGTACCGGTAATTCATGGTCGTATCATCAAACTCATAATATCCCAATGAAGTATTAACCACATCCACTCCCACACTATCGGCAAATTCCAAAGCTTCCGCCCAATAATCCTCTTCCACAGGCTGTTCCGTATCATCATCCTCACTACGGAGAAGCCAATATGAAGCTTCGGGAGCCGTGCCGACCAATACATTCGGCTTATTGGCAGCCATACAAGACAACACTTTCATGCCGTGATAGTTCTCGGCATAAATATCCGAGTGAGAATTTACAAAATCGCGTGTTCCCAACAAGTCCATTCCTTTGAAAACACTGATTTCATCAGCATTATAAAAACCGGCATCAATGACCGCTATCTGCATCCCCTTCCCACGAAAACCTGCAGCGTGAAGACTGTCCCCGTGATGAACAGCAATCTGCCGCCACGCATCCCCATAATAGTTATTACTCTTTGTCACCCTATTGGTCACCTCTTTTTTACGGTTGGCATTGCGGGCAGGAATACTGTCGGGAGCTGTCCACACTTTCCGGACAGCTGTCACAAAAGGCAATGCCGCCACTTTATCAATAACCGACGTGTCGGATACCTGCACTACTACTGTATTGTTCCATTTACTTTTGGATACAAGCTGTGCTCCTTTTCCGACCAGCATATCTATATAGCTCCGGCACACAGGAATATCTGTAGAATCAACGGGCAATCCCTGTTTCATGCGACGCTCCAAAGCACGTTCGGACAAATAAGCCGAAGGCTTGTCCAATGCATAGGTTGTTTCCGCCTTATCGCGAAAGTTTACACGATACTTATACGTTTTTACTTGTGCCGACATTTGTAAGGTGCATGCCAATAGCAAGCAGCCCACTATTCCTTTTTGACTATTCATTAATTCTATTCCGTTTATTTTTTTAAATGCAAAGATAAACAAACTTTTCCCTCACACTCATTTTTTGTGTACCTTTGCAGCCGAATTCAGGTTAAACAGGTAAAAAGACAGAAAATAAAGTATGGCAAAAACAGGAACCCCCACAGAATTGGGAACACGACCAATCGGAAAATTACTTTTACAATATGCAATACCCGCCATTATCGCTATGACGGCATCTTCCCTATACAATATGGTAGACAGCATCTTCATCGGTCACGGTGTAGGCCCTTTGGCTATTTCAGGACTGGCTATCACCTTCCCGCTGATGAATCTGGCGGCTGCATTCGGTTCACTGGTCGGTGTGGGTGCCTCCACATTAGTTTCCGTAAAATTAGGACAGAAAGATTATGCTACCGCCCAAAACATTTTGGGTAACGTAGTTACGCTGAACTTTATTATAGGTATAGGATTCAGTATATTAACCTTGCTTTTCCTTGATCCTATTCTCTACTTCTTCGGGGCAAGCCCGGATACCATCTCCTATGCACGAGACTACATGGTCATTATCCTGCTGGGCAATGTTATAACCCACATGTATTTGGGACTGAATGCCTTACTACGCGCTTCGGGGCATCCACAAAAAGCAATGACAGCCACCATCACCACAGTAATTATCAATACCATCCTTGACCCTATCTTTATCTATCTATTCCATTGGGGTATCCAGGGTGCCGCCATTGCCACCATTCTGGCCCAAATCATCTCACTGGTGTGGCAATTCAAGACCTTCACCAACAAGAACGAGTTGCTTCATCTCCGCCGAGGCATTTACAAACTGCGCGGTACAATCGTAAAAAACACCATCGCTATCGGTATGTCTCCGTTCCTGATGAATCTGGCAGCATGCTTCATTGTAATTTTCATTAACAAAGGTTTGAAAGAATATGATGGCGATCTGGCTATTGGCGCATTTGGTATTGTAAACCGGATTGTTTTCCTGTTCGTCATGATTGTGATGGGGCTGAATCAAGGAATGCAACCCATAGCCGGTTATAACTTTGGCGCCCAACAATATCATCGTGTAAACCAGGTATTAAAACTTACCATTTATGGCGCCACCGCTGTTACAACAACCGGTTTTCTAGTAGGTGAACTGATGCCCGAATTGGCCGTATCCGCTTTTACCACTCATGAGGGACTGATACAGCTATCAGCTACCGGCTTACGCATTGTAGTCATATTTTTTCCCATTATCGGGTTTCAGATGGTAACGTCCAATTTTTTTCAAAGTATCGGCATGGCCGGTAAAGCCATCTTCCTGTCATTAACCCGACAATTATTATTCTTGCTTCCCAGCATCATCCTGCTCCCTCTTTGCTGGGGATCAGCAGGAATTTGGTGGAGTATGCCAATATCAGACTTGGCGGCAAGTGTTGTCGCAGGAATCATGCTTTACCGCCAGTTCAAGATTTTTAAGACCCACGGTAACAAATTAAAAGTTGAAAATTAAGAATTAAAAATTAGTTTCCTTATATTTGCCCACATAATCAATAGACAACGACTATGAACGAGCATTATGTTATCAACCTAGGACGCCAACTAGGCAGTGGAGGAAAAGAGATAGGCGAAAAACTGGCCCAAGAGTTTGGTATCGCCTTTTACGATAAAGAATTAATCAAACTAGCTTCGGAAGAGAGCGGCCTATGCAAGGAATTCTTTGAAAAAGCAGATGAAAAAGCTTCTCAAAGCATTATCGGCGGTCTGTTCGGAACACGTTTTCCTTTTATCAGCGACGGAGCCATTCCCTATGGCAGTTGTCTGAGCAATGACGCTTTGTTCAAAATACAAAGCGACGTAATACGTGAACTGGCTGAAAAACAATCGTGTTTGTTTGTCGGCAGATGTGCCGACTACATTTTGCGTGACCATCCCCGTTGCGTTAATATATTCGTTTCTGCTTCCAAAGAAGCACGCATCGAAAGATTGATGCATATCCATCATATTTCTACAGAAGCCGCTGAAGAATTGATGGAAAAAGCAGATAAAAAACGGTCGGCTTACTATAATTATTATAGTTACAAAACGTGGGGAGCTGCCGAAACTTATCACTTATGCATTGATTCGTCCGTATTGGGGATTGATGGAACAGTACAATTCATCAAACAGTTTGTAAAATTAAAGTTAGGATTTTAACTACTTTAAAAATGGTATACAGACAATTCAAAGGGTTACCCCAGCTATAATGAAGGGACATGCCTGATTTTTTATTCCGTATTTAAAATAATTCAGGCACATCCCTTTATATTATACCATGGCAGGATAAATCAGAAAACATCAATCTTCAAACTTTTCCTATAAAATCAACCAATTCATTCACTTACGCAACATATCCCATAAGATTCCTATCGCCAATAATATAGAAATGATTACTATGAGCAGTTTCAAATATGCAGGGCTAATAATTAGCATAATTATCAGTCTGATATCCTGTACACACAACAAGAACTACCCCACAGCCTTCCAACCCGAATTGGCAAAGGCAGAAGCAATGATGTACAGATATCCCGACAGCGCACTGCATATATTACAGGGCATACAACCTGACATTCCTTCTGAAAATGAACAATATGCCACATGGGCATTATTGATGACACAAGCTCAATATAAAAACCAAATTGAACAATCCGATTCTTTAATAAATATCGCTTACTCTTATTTCACCAAACATGATAATGCACAAAGAAAGGCATTGGCGCTATATTATAAAGGTATCTTGCGCCATGAAAGTCATCATGCCGAAGATGCATTGTCATTTTATCTAGAAGCAGCGACTGAAATAGAGAAAACAAATGATTATCAATTAGGCTTTCTTATCAATTCAGAGGTAGGACTAATGTATCTGTATCGAAAACTAAATGATTATGCTATGGAATATTTTGAAAAAGCACATCATAATGCCGAACTATCCGACAACCAAACATACATAGCTTTCTCTTTCATATATATCGCCAGAGCATTTTCACAGAAAAAACAATATAATAAAGCGATAGAATATTATGAAAAAGCTATAAAAATAGGACAAGTGAATAACTATCCTACCATATTGGCAAGCGCCATGAACGAAACCAGTTTTTTATTTCTTAAAACAGGAGAAAATAAAAAGGCTCTTCAGTATGCAAAAGATTGTATTAAAATAAAAAAGACTGATCAAAGAATATTTTCATTGGGAGATACTTATCGCTATTTAAAAATGTACGATTCTGCATATTTTTACCTAAACCAAGCTTGCCTGTCACCTAATATCCATACAGCCCGTAGCGCCTATCAAGCACTATATTATATTAGTCAAGAAGAAAAAGATTACAAAAAGGCAGTAGAATACAGTAATAAGCTATGGTTCTATCAAGATTCAATAGGTAAAACAGATCGCAATAAAGCATTAATAGAGATGCAAGAAAAATATGATCAGCAAAAAATAATCAATGAAAATAATCTGTCACAAATAAAGAAAGACCGGATCATACGCAATGTGCTCATTGCCTTAATCATTTTGTCTTTCATCATAGCAATAACAAACTATCTATACCAACGAAAAATAGTTTCTCAAAAACAAGAGATATCGGAGAAAGAAGAAAAAATTCGTTATTTCACTATGAAAATACATGAAAATGAGACATTGATAAACCGCAACAAAATGCGGATAGAAGAACTTACGATCCAAATGGAAGGAAGCCTAGAGATAAAAGAACAATGGAAAGAACAAAATAAAATACGACAAGAAATACAACAACAGAATGAAACGCTGAAACTGGAGAACAATAACCTGCAAAATCATATAAGCAATTATGCCCAGTCATTAAAAGAAAAATCGAAAGAACTGGAAGCTATGGAACATCTATCAAAAGAAAACCAGTATCTACATAAACGCGAGGCTTTTTTATGTAACCAACTCATTAAGCAGACAGAATTATTCAATAAGCTAAAAACAACAAAGTATATAGACAACAAACTATGGCAAGAAATAAAAGAAAAAATAGATTTATTATTCGATAACTATACTAAAAGACTATGTCATCAGATACCTTCCTTAACAGACGGTGATATACAAATATGCTGTTTGATAAAACTACGGTTCAGCAACGGTGACATCGCCAATATGTTAGCCATCTCGCCCACATCTGTGTCCAAAAGAAAATTAAGATTAAAAGAACGCATCGTACAAGAAATAGGTTCATTAGGCGAAAATCAAAGCCTTGATTTATGGCTTATGGAATACTAAAAATAAACAATTGTCTATATCGCCCTCCTATAAAAAAAGGTAATAAGCTAGTTATTAACTTATTACCTTTTTCCATTTGTCCACATGATATCTGCACGTTTTTAAGATTTATCCTCTAACTTTGCCCCAAACAAAACAATTAAAACAAACATAAAGTCATGAAGTTAAAAAGTATAAAGAAAAAGATATGGAGTATAGTTATTATCATAACTACATTAATAGGTATTTTGCCTGTACAAGCCAATACAACAGAAACTCCTGTTAAAGATGTAGAATTGGATGGCAGATGGGATGATCCTATTAGAAGTGCTGCTACCAATTGCCCCATAACTGTATTTACCGATGGCTATCTCCTTACCCTCAAGAACGCGTCACCCGACCGTGATATGACCATCCGCATCACAGATATGGCAAAAGGGGGCGTCGTTTATGAAAATGATATTCCTGAAGTACAGAGCGCTTACATCACAATTTCTATTGCAAATTTCCCTGCAGAAGAATATAAACTAGAAATAACAGGTACACCTTCCGGACATTTAACGGGATATTTCACTAAAGAGTGACAGACCTGTTTTCATAACCCAACTAAAGTATACTTAAACCACTAACTTGATTCATTAGAAATTGGAACATGAAAGTTCCAATTTCTATGAATATAATTTGTCCAAAAAGTTCATTAAACAAATCCATATTAACGCAATAATATATGCTGAATTTCCTTCTTGACATAGCACCGGACAAAAGCCAGTTATTGCTAACCATCAAATTAGCAGGGATATTGCGGGAAAAGAAACAAGAGGTATACTATACCTACACCTCAAACCCTGCTTTTACGCCTGTACTATATGATAAAGGAATAAGCAACTGCGTACTTTATCCAGATGATTTCCGTTGGTTAAAGCCCGACCTAACGCTTCTGGATTGTCGGTATGCAGCACATGCCTCCCTCTATCGGCAGCTAGCCATTGACTATATTTTCATAGCCATGCAGTTGCCTGACCAAAAAAACATACAGGACAAAGATATTTCTATACTTTATCTGCCACCCACTCCCTACCTGTCATCCGGTTCCGGACCACGTTTGGAAACATTGACAAAGAGATTGCAGGATATTAAAAAAGACAAAGAAAGAAATATTATTGTCGGATTATTAGGAAAAGGAAATAAAAATTCAAAGATTCTAGAAGATTTTTATAGAGTTATAAAAAGAAGTTCCATCAGAAATCCCCGGTACCAATTCATATTATTGACCGACATACCAAATGTATATCAATCGTCTGAATTGCCCGACAACATGGAATTATTCCGCACGCTGAACCTTAACACCATATTACCATTATGCGATTTGGCTTTGACCGACTCACATTCTGACGCATGGCTGGATTGTACCTTTGCTCAAATACCGGTACTGAAATATTCGCCTAAAGATATGATAAACATAACTCCGATGAAATTGGAGCAACAAATAGAATATGCATTACAAAATAAAACAACACTAACACAAAAGGCGAAAGAGTTATGCGATTTCTTTGAGCGTAAGAATCGGGAAATAAACAAAATAGCCGATATGTTAATAGAAAGAGCAGGACGTAACAGATATAACTCATGCAGACTCCGGCCGCACACTTATTAAAGTAATTCAGCGTTCATACCTACTTCCACGTCCAAATGAACGTTAATCGCTCCAATGAATTTCTTTTTTTAAGTGATTGCGGCCGCTCCATGAGTTTTCTCTTATAAAACAAACCGGGTTATGACAGAATACGAACTTGATAAAATAAAGAAATCATTTGTCCGTTCCAATGCCAAGTGCCCTGTAGAGGTAGCTTGCCTGCTCACTGTTATAAAATATTACAACGGAAAAGAAACGGACATACATACATTGACCGAATGGTGCAAAATAAATGGAAAGCTTACCTTGGCAGGAATGAAACAAGGGGCTATATATTCCGGCATGAAAGCCGAAATATGTTTGCAAAACATTCATCAATTAACACAAAGAAACTTCCCATCATCCTTTTCACTCTCAATGATTTCAATGTACCAGGATATGTAGTCTGTTACGGCATTCATGAATCCCGATTCATTATCTGGGAACCGGAATTCGGACTCATGCAATATTGGGCGGACGAAATGAAAACATTATGGATAAAAGGAATAGCCCTGACCCTCTTTCCCACACAAGATTTTATGAATTCGGCAAATCTCCATCTAAAATGGTGGGAAATATATAGCTGGAGCAAACTATGGAAAAGAAAGGTAGAACATTGGTACGAATATATATGGTTAAACGTACCTTTATTCCGCCAAATGGTATATAAGCTGGGTAAGAACAAATGAAATGTGAAAAGTAGGCACTCATAATCTTTCCTTCTCACTCTCTCCGGCACCACTACCCTTATATTTATTACGCGTAGCATTAAATTTATAGCGTACCGTCAGCATCACTTTCCTACTATCATAATTATTAATTTGCAAAGAAGATGCCCGGTTATAATACATACGGTTTCCAGACTTCATACCATGGAACAAATCCGTACCACTCAGTTTCACAGACATCCTATCCCCCCAAAAGAACTTTGTAACCCCGGCATCCACATAAAAAATATTCTTGGTTTCCGAGCAATTCTCCATATCGCCTTTACTTTGATAATTCATTTCCACCGAAGCCATCCAGCCGTGATTAAAATTAAACGTATTATTAAAAGCCCCCGTAAACATCGGTTTGTTCATCTTCAGCAATCCATCGGTAGTCTCCAGATCCAGCCATTGTTTCTGTACTCCCCAATTCAATTGCGGCGACCAGATTCCAAACTTAGGCGCCAATGACAAGAATGCCGAAACAGACTTCAAGCTATGAAGATTTTTGAAAGAAATAAGCGTTACCGCCGGATTATACTCCATTTGTTCCCCCCAGTAAATGATTGCATTTCTTCTGTCATTATAATCCACACTAAACTGCATAAACTTCCATGCCCCCATCAAAGAAACGTTATGCACCACCTCATGTTCCAATAACGGATTGCCGGACTGAAGCGTGAACCTATTGGCATACGTCACATTATTGCTCAACTGCTGGTAGGACGGACGACGCGTCTTTGCCGCATAACTAAGCTGAACTGCACTCCGCCTATTTCAGAACCCAATGAAACACTCGGAAAGAAATTACTGAAATTCCGGCTTTGTCCTTCCATATATTTCCCATCCTCATAATAATCAAAGTTCACCCACTCATAACGTCCCCCCACGGAGAGTTGCCCTATGGGGGTATTGCGGCTATACTCTAAAAACGGACTGATATTCTGCTCTTTCAGTTCACTGAATGAAGTCGGCACATAACCTTCCGGATTCACATAATCATCCTGCCGCTCTGTATGACTGTATTCAGCCCCTATCATGACATTTCCTCCAAGCAGCGGACGGCTCAGCACCAGTTTGGCAGCAAAGAGTTCACTTCTCAATGTATTGGTAGAAGTGACAACCCTATCTTCCTTATTGCTGCTTTCTTCACGTTGTATCGTATTGTCTCCGTTTTTGTCAAACAGATAATCCGCATTAAAATCAATCTCCGTTTTTCCCGCCATCCCCTTATAATAAACATTTACCGAATGCAAGGGATTATAATACGCAGTGGCATTGATATCATTCGCCAGATAGTCATAATGCGTGCCATCGGCATATACATCCGAATTAAATATAGTGTGATAGCGGGCATCCGGATTGGCTTTCAATGTATATTTTACTCCGATTGAATTATTTTCATCGAATGCATAGTTCACACCTGCGATATTGGTAAATGCCTGTTGATTCGTTTTTGCGAACTGATAATTGTCCTGATGCCAAAGCGTATCAACATGCACATCTTGAGTAAACCGGCTTTCGTCAAACCCTTCACTTTTTCTATAATACACGGTGCCGAACACATCCAATTTATCACGCCGGTAATTCCAGTTCAACTGTTCCACGAAACCGGCATACTCCCACTGATTATAACCGGAACGCACATCAAATCCAAATCCTTCCCCTTTTATGGGGCGGGTAGTAATCTTCACCACTGCTTTCACAGACGCATCATATCTTGCACCGGGGCTGGTAATCAGTTCTACATTCTTAATATCTTCTGACTTCAGCTGGTCCAGTTCCGACAAATCACGCAGCAATCTTCCATTCACATAGATTATCGGGCTCCCTTTTCCAAATACCTCATACGCATCATTTTTCTTCTGAAGTCCCGGTATATGCTTCAACACATCCTCCGCCGTACCCATTTTGCTAAGTACTGTTCCTTGCACATGGGTCTGCAACCCTTCAGCAGTAAGTTTATATGACGGGCGATTCCCCTTTACCACGACTTCCCCCAACAGATTAACATCTTCATGCATCACAATCGTTACCGGAAATTGAGCATAGGCTTTTGTCATCGGAATAAAGCCAAGACAAGAAATTCTGAGTATATTGTTACCGCTTGTTTGGTCTATGCTGAAAATTCCTTGTTCATTGCTAATTGTACCTTGCACAAAAGATGAATCTTTGGAAGATAGCAATACCACATTAGCAAAACTGACAGGATTTCCTTTTTCATCAACTAATGAGCCGGAAACACTCTGTGCGTCAACAATAATCACTTGTAACACTAATCCGAGTAGTAAAATCACTTTCCTCATGTTCTATACTTTTTATTTTTTTGAAATTATCACAAACGTCTTAGCTCATCATTTGCCGCTCCTGTCCCTTTATACTTGCTCTTTGTTGTATTAAACTTATAGCGCAAAGTAATAGAAAATTCACGAGTATCCCATTGATTAGTCTGCTCCCAAATAATACTGCCAAAATATGTTTGCCAATAATTACGTGAACCATGAAAAAGATCGTTCCCTCGAAGTTCCAGACTTAAGGCATCCCTTAAAAATGACTTACGGACAGAGATGTCAACTGTACCATAATTTTTGAACTGATACAAATTCTGATAATTTCCTTTTCCCATAAAAAGCCCATCCAAACTGACAAGAAAATCACCAGGAAGTTCAAATGTATTGTTGAACCTTATTGTAGGACGAGGCTTATTAAACTCTATGCCATCTATTGTCATCCATTGTTTCTTCACGCCGATATTTAGGTTAGGATGCCAAAAGCCAATAGCCGGTGAAATAGAGAAAGAAACATTCAAAGTCGGACGATTATGATAATTGAGGTAAGTCATCATCATTGAATTGCCATTATCTATCGGATCTCCCCAATAAATGATTTCCTTACGCCACTGCTGATAGCTGACAAGTAACTGTAAAAAACGCCATGTACCGACCAATGAAATATCGTGAATGGTGCACGGCTCCAGCAATGGGTTACCACGTTGCATAGTGAAACGGTCTACATAGGTGACATTGTTGCTTAACTGGCTATAAGTAGGTCGTTGCGTTTTAGCAGTATAACTCAACTGTGTCCGGACAGAACCTAGTTTTCTTGAAAAAGAAAGATTAGGAAACCAGTTTCCATACATACGGCTCTGTTCATCCATGTGCACACCATCCTTATAATAATCAAAAGTTACATGCTCATATCTTACACCCAATGAAAGGTTACCTATCGGGAACTGACGGCTATATTCGGCAAAGCCACTCAATCCATCTTCCTCTACACGACTGATGGTACTTTCCACATATTTCTCCGGATTACGGTACTCGTCATTGCGACGGGTATCCGTATATTCTCCGCCTACCGAAAGATTACCTCCAAACAACGGATAAGAAAGTACCAATTTAGAAGCTAGCAATTTATTCCTAATGTAACTCTGTGTATGCACATCCCGACTTTCTTGCTCTTGACTGACTTCGTGATAAAGACCTTTTCCTGTAGAAGTATTAGTATAATAGTCTGTATTAAAATCAATATTCAAATCTCCCACAGTACCATTATAATAAACATTTAGTTGATGAGTAGGCTTACCGGAAGTAGAAGAATACTCTTGATTTTCCAAGTGGTCATAAAACTGATTGTTGGCTGTAATATCATTAGAGGTAAATACATCCGACTTCGTATTTGGACGGGAAGTAAGAGTATAGCGGAATCCCAGTGAATGTTTATCATTCAGGCTGTAATTAGCTCCTATTTCACCTCGTAAAGACTTGTCTACTACAGTTCCATCCAATAAATTCTGATATTTCCATAAAGAATCAGACTCCAAGGTATGTACAATATCATTTTTCATGATATATTCGTTCTTTAAATAACGGAATATACCAAAAATATCAAGTCCATTATGGCGGTAGTTTACATTCAATTGCTCTATCAAGTCTACATTCTGGCTCTGATAGTAACTGGAACGGAGATCGAAGCCGAAACCATCTCCGGCACGCCGGATAGTCTGTATACGGATAACGGCAGTTACAGTTGCATCATAACGTGCACCGGGATTAGTAACAACTTCTACGCTCTTAATATCTTCCGAATTTAGTTGATCCAATTCCGAATCATCACGTACCTGCCGCCCATTGATATAAATAAGAGGTGTTCCTTTGCCAAGTACTTCATAGGAATTCCTCTCTTTTATTACACCCGGTACTTTTCCCAATACATCGCTTGCTGATCCGGCTTTAGAGAGTACACTATTTTGTATATTAGTCACCAGTGCGTCGCCTCTCATGCGAGTAACAGGCATATCAGCTTTTACCACAACTTCAGCCAATATCTGTGTGTCTGAAGCGAGACAGATAATTCCAAGATCTGTACTTCTGTTATCTAATGGACGATAAACAGTAGCATAGCCAATAGATGAGATGCGAAGCACATCCTTTGTTTCTTTGACATTGAGACTAAACGCGCCTTCTTCATTACTGATACTTCCTGCCACGAAAGCAGAATCGGGCAAAGAAAGTAACACTATATTGGCATAAGGGACAGGTTGTTGTTGCTCATCAATTACTTTACCTGTTACCGTAACCTGTGCTTGCAGCTGCACTGCCAACCCCATAAAGAAGTATAAACAAAAAAGTATATTCGCTCTCATATTCTATATTTTTAAAGTTTCAAAAACACATTATATTACAAAGCTATAGAATAATCAACGGCACATTCTATCGGTTTATTATAGAAGCTATTACCTTGATCATAATTCCTTAGACGACAAGTCATCAGTGAACACTTTTTGTTTAATGTACAAGTAGAACAAGTATCTATATTTTCCAAACTAAATCCTCCTCGGAACATTCTCCATTTATCTCTATTTTCCCAAAGTTCTTTCAAATTTTCTTTTGTAAGATCTCCTACAAGCAATTCTTCATGTCCAAAAGCATAAATACATGGATATAATTTTCCATCCGAACTAACGCCAATATGCGTTGTTCCGGCAGAACAATAAACTTTGTTGTTAACAAATTCATGATAGCGTTCCAAAGTAGCAACTTCTACTAAAGACAAACTCAGAAGATGACCATATTCTTCCTCTAATTGAGCAAAATTGTGTTTTACAATTTCACGTTGAGAGCGTGACAATATTAAAGTCAAATTCTCGTTTGCTCTGCCTATTCTATCTGTAAATCCAAAGAAGATACCTTTTACTCCCAAAGAAATTGCTAACTTTACAGCTTCTTGTAAATAAAGATAATTATTTGAATTAATAGTGTATGTTAAGGAAACTTTTGCACCATGAGCGACCAAAAGTTCAATGTTTTTTACAACTTTATTAAAGACTCCTTTTCCTCTCAGCTGGTCATGCTGCTTATCCGAGTGCCCATCTAAAGATATAGTTAATGATACATTTTTTCTAGATAATGCCTCAACATTACTACTATTTATTAATGTACCATTAGTTAGTACTCTATAATTAATCCTTTTATCGACAATATTATTAAAGACCTCAGAAAAATGTGGATAAAACATGATTTCACCCCCTGTAAGTGTCACATTATGCATTCTGCAATCCTCAAACTGTTCAAAAATGCCAATCCAGTCAGAAACCCCAAGTTCTTTGTATCGACTACTATTAGGAGAAGAACTTTGGAAACAATGTTTGCATCTTAAATTACAATTATGTGTAAAATGCAATTCAGCAGTTAAAGGAGTAGATGTAATAGGAACATCATAACCACAAACTCCATCTCCATTAGGGAAACCATCTCCCTTATGTAATGGAAATTCCGAAGGAACTAAAAAATTTAAAGGTTCTACCTCCTTGCAAAGATTCCAAAACCCTTCCCAATCTATTTTAATATTCTTTTGCTCAATAGCTTCATACAAACTTGAAAAAGACAAAGCCTTATCATGAAATATTTTCAAAAGAGTATAACATGATCTTGTCACATACAAGGTTAAACGAGAAGTAATATCATAAACAGAATATTTTCTAGATTCATAATATGGATCTGTTCTTAATATCCAATTATTTGCTAATGTATATTTTATAGTTAAATCATTTATAATCATAAGAATCTATTTATAATGGTAAGTATTTATCATATATTCAGATATAAAAATTAAGATAAAGAAGGTACTTATCGCTAAGTACCTTCTACTTCAGACTAATCTTTTTAGATTGATCTGAAACAAATCATTAACCATTGCAGCAGATGATTCCACCAAGAGAACCTTCAGATGGTCTTTCAAGATCTTCATGCTTAATACCGCCTTCCAGCATCTTCATTACTAATAATATCTTCTCCATTTTGAGGAGTTGAATTTTCAGAAGAATAATTCTTTTTGTTTTCCTCCAAGGCTTTAGCCTTGTTTTCATTGTTCTCTTTCATAATGAATTTATTTTAAATGGTTAAACAATAAGGGTTTGTTTTGATATTGCAAATGTAATCTCCCACAGTCCGACACCTCCGGACTGAACAAAAAAAAATTTTCATTTAACATTCTTTCGTATTCTCATAGAAAGACTGCCTTAAATAAAAGTAACCACACTTTTATTTAAGGCAGTCTTATAGAATCGCTTATACAAGTAGCAGATCAATTCATTGCCGCACCTTAGTTATTGATAACCGGCAATAATTTTAGGCCCTTTCTCTCATTCTTTTTACGCTTGGCATCTGCCTTACGGTTATTGATAACCAATTGATAAGATTCAGCCACAGCATTCAGTTCATCGGCAAAGGCAATAAACAGTTCATTATCATAATAAAAGAACATATCATTTACCAATGAATATAGCTGATTCAATAATCCATTACAGTTCTTATGCAGACTAGTAGCCGAAAGACCTTTCTGTTCTTTCACAATACCACGCTGTGTATCTAAGTCCAAATAAAGATTATTTGCCTTTTCCACTTCAGTGATGCGATCAGCCAGATTCAGTCGTTCTACTGAATCATGGTTTTTCTCTGATTGCAGAATCAAAATGTAACCTGCAATGCGGGCAGACATATCGGAACGGGTAATTATCTTATTCATTTTATAATTTCCAGTCTGATCAATAAGGCTTCTTGCAGCATCTTGATCTTCTTTTGTTCCTATATCTCTTGCTCTTGATGTTCATCTGTAATGCGCTGAAACATTTGCGACGAATATCATGGGCTTCGGACAGACCGACTGTTTCAGAATAAAGATGGCTTTTATTTAACTTTTGACCATATTCAGCTAATATAGCCTGTAATGCCAAATGCTTGTTGGTTAAATCCACTTTATCGTTTGCTGATTCAGGTATCTTTCCAGATCCATCTTTTACAACTGCATCCGACGAACCTTTCAATAGCTTTGCATATTTATCATATACACCTAACCAACGTGACATAAAATCATAGTTTTCTGACAAATTCAGAAAATTAATAGAAACTAATGCTCTTGCTTCAATCATTTGTTACAAATATTTATAAGTTTAATCCTCATTTTTATTTGCGAATTATAATTTTCTTATCAATCTGACCACAGATTGGATTAAGAATACTCAAACATTTGCTTCACATTATCTATATAGTCTTCTTTTACACGTACCATTGTCTGTAATGTAGAGGTAAATATAGAATCCAATGAAAACTGCAAGAATTTAATTCCAGACTCTTTTAAAAAGTAAATATCATCCTCTTTTAGCGGTATTTTTGTACTCAATAAAGGTGTGAATCCATATTGCCCCACTTTTCGTATCACCTCTTTCCAATCAGGGAAAGCAAAAATATCACCTCCTGTCAAAGCCAGATTCCCCCCCCATATCATGAGCTTCATCTATCACCTTTATAATTTGCCAACTTGTCAAATCGTTCTTCCTGTTTCTATCCGCATAGCAATACATACAATCCGTCCTGCATTGGGTTGTAATCATAAAGTTAAGATTCAGCGGAACAGAAGGACGTTTAGGTATAAAGTCTGTAGTATAAAATAATTCATTATCCGTATAAACACTTCCCTCCGATTCTTCCTTAACAGA
>OBVD01000597.1_pt1 | contig 22916 bp, 21 predicted proteins | sample 1495031 | NCBI WGS metagenome assembly OBVD01 (sample SAMEA2579967, study PRJEB22360) | human gut metagenome
GCTTAAGTTACAGGATCCTGGATTCGGGACCAGACGGTACTCAGACGACGCTTACTTACCTGCAGCAGGGACTGGTTGAGGAAGGCTATCAGGCCGATCTCTTTAATAATGGCCGCGATGGTCTCGGGGCCGCGTCGAAGGGACAGTATGATTTGATAATACTGGACGTGATGCTGCCTTTCCTCGACGGGTGGCAAATCATCAGCGCACTGAGGGAGTCCGGGCACGAAGAACCGGTCCTGTTTTTAACCGCAAAGGACAACGTGCGGGACAAAGTGAAAGGACTGGAGCTTGGCGCAGATGACTACCTGATTAAGCCCTTTGATTTTACGGAGCTGGTTGCACGTGTAAGAACCCTACTGCGCCGGGCACGCTCGCAGGCCGCAACAGTCTGCACCATCGCCGATATGACCGTTGATATGGTGCGCCGGACCGTGATCCGTTCGGGGAAGAAGATCCATCTCACCGGTAAAGAATACGTTCTGCTTGAGTTGCTGCTGCAACGCACCGGAGAAGTGTTACCCAGGAGTCTTATCTCGTCCCTGGTCTGGAACATGAATTTTGACAGTGATACGAATGTGATTGATGTCGCCGTGAGACGTCTGAGAAGTAAAATTGATGATGACTTTGAGCCAAAACTGATCCATACCGTTCGCGGTGCCGGATATGTCCTGGAGATCAGAGAAGAGTGAGGTTCAAAATTTCCCTGACCACACGCCTGAGCCTGATTTTTTCTGCGGTGATGCTTACGGTATGGTGGTTATCAAGTTTTATCCTGATTAGCACCCTTAATGGCTATTTCGATAATCAGGACCGCGATTTTCTGACAGGTAAACTTCAGCTCACCGAAGAGTTTCTTAAAACAGAGACGTTCAGGAACAAAACGGATATTAAGTCATTATCAGAAAAAATAAACGATGCGATGGTGGGGCACAATGGCTTATTCATTTCTATAAAAAACATGGAAAATGAAAAAATTGTTGAACTCTATGCCAAAAATTCTGTTGTTCCAGCGGTCCTGCTTAATAAGTCGGGTGATATTCTCGACTATATGATCCAGACGGAAGAAAATAACACCGTGTACCGCAGTATCTCGCGGCGGGTTGCCGTGACGCCGGAACAGGGTAAAAGCAAACATGTCATCATTACGGTTGCCACGGATACTGGGTATCACACCCTGTTTATGGACAAACTCAGTACCTGGCTGTTCTGGTTCAATATCGGTCTGGTCTTTATTTCTGTTTTTCTGGGCTGGCTGACCACACGTATTGGTCTGAAACCGCTACGGGAAATGACCAGTCTGGCTTCCTCCATGACCGTACACAGCCTGGATCAGCGTCTAAATCCCGATCTGGCTCCGCCGGAAATCTCTGAGACCATGCAGGAGTTCAATAATATGTTTGATCGCCTGGAGGGGGCATTCCGGAAACTGTCAGATTTCTCGTCTGACATCGCGCATGAGCTGCGCACACCAGTCAGTAATCTGATGATGCAGACGCAGTTTGCACTGGCTAAGGAAAGGGATGTTTCGCATTACCGCGAAATTTTATTCGCTAACCTGGAAGAACTGAAAAGGTTGTCACGAATGACCAGTGACATGCTTTTTCTGGCACGTTCAGAGCATGGTCTGCTGCGGCTGGATAAACATGATGTGGATCTGGCAGCCGAACTGAATGAATTACGTGAGTTGTTCGAGCCCCTGGCAGACGAAACAGGAAAGACAATCACGGTTGAAGGAGAGGGCGTTGTTGCCGGAGACAGCGATATGCTCCGACGTGCTTTCAGTAACCTGCTTTCCAATGCAATCAAGTATTCTCCCGATAACACCTGTACAGCGATACACCTTGAGCGTGACAGTGACTGTGTGAACGTGATGATTACGAATACGATGTCCGGCCAGGTTCCCGCTAATCTGGAACGTTTGTTTGACCGGTTCTATCGCGCAGACTCATCAAGGTTCTACAACACGGAAGGCGCGGGGCTGGGATTATCAATTACAAGGTCGATCATTCATGCTCACGGCGGCGAGCTGTCAGCAGAACAGCAGGGGCGTGAAATTGTGTTCAAAGTGCGCCTGTTAATGGATTAATCCCGTTGTTCAGGAGAAACCTGGAAGGTGACAAAATTGTCATCATTCAGTCACGCGATAAACAGAGGCGGTTTTTTATAATTATTCATAAATCAGGAGCAGCGTGATAACACAATCACCTGGTTCCTGGAGTGATGATTAACCCGCCCTGAGATCAACTGCTTTCTCTGTTATAAGCCATTGATTGTTTGGGTATGTAAACACCGGAGACCCAACCATGAAAAAGATTCTCGTATCATTTGTTGCCATTATGGCTGCCGCTTCATCTGCCATGGCTGCAGAGACAATGAACATGCATGACCAGGTAAATAATGCACAGGCACCTGCCCACCAGATGCAGTCATCTGCTGAAAAAAGTGCAATTCAGGGAGACAGCATGACAATGATGGATATGAGCAGTCACGATCAGGCCGCAATGTCCCATGACATGATGCAAAACAGCAATTCTGCTGCCCACCAGGACATGGCTGAAATGCATAAAAAAATGATGAAAGCTAAACCCGGAGCTACCAACGAAACAGCAAAGTCATTTTCTGAAATGAGCGAGCATGAGAAGGCCGCAGCTGTACATGAGAAGGCGAATAATGGTCAGTCTTCCGTTGTTCACCAGCAGCAGGCTGATAAGCATCGCAGTCAGATCACCCAGAATTAACCCGCAGCTCCACTTGTTAGACCCTCATTTGACGCCGAAGTCACTGGCTTACGCTCCCGTCCGGGAGCGTTTTTTTTCCCATATATCAAACTTTAACTCTGAAGAGGTGGAAGTATCTGACCAACACTGTCACGTAACGCCAGATAACTACAAAAACACCTTTTTCCTCCTGTAAATTGCAGTTCCTGCAAGAACATCAAGGCATAATGTTGGAACAGCGTGTGATACACACTTAGCATCATGTTTTGTATGTGTTTTTTTAAAACTTTACAACTTTAAAGTCTTTTTCAGGTTAAAGGATACAACTTTAATGTCTCTACACAATTGCAGCGAAGTCGTCCTGACCTGTTACCTAAAGATGAAAATTATTAGAGCCGCATTAAAAATGAGCTAATTTTGATAGTGGCTATCTTGTGATTATTTTCTAATGAGCCCGTGAACTGAAACCCTCCAGGCTTAATATAAGGTGGAAGGAAAGATGATTGAAAACTCACCCAGTGGCCAGATCTTTATAAAATATGAACAGGCTGAAAAAGACAGTAACTTTGTTGTTTTTTTATCCTTAACCACTATGCATTAATGCTGCGTTATTTCATGATGCCTAAGAAAAACCAGCGTTACGCAAATGGTCAACGCTGGTTTTATCCGGTACGTTGCAATTATTTTTTAGCAGAACCTGCTTCTAATATTGAAACGATTGAGAACAACGTAAAGCATACCGCTCCCAAACCGACCAAAACCCGCGAAGGAATAAAATATCCCATGTTGGTCTGCGCCATTTCCGCAAGAAACGATGCCAGGAAAAGGCAAAACAGGCAGGTGAAGACGGGAATCATCGGTATTCTGTTGGCTAACGAACAGGTACGTCTCCATACCAGTGCCAGTAGCCAGACTTTTGAGAATATGCTGTAACAGATCATTCCGAGGCAAATAAGAATAATGCCGGGAGCCAGTCGGGCGCTTGCATCGGAACTGACTAAGACGTATATCCCCTGCAGTACCGTGATTGAGCCGAGAAAAATAACCCAATAACACCACAGCCAGTGTTCTTTAGTTGAAAACGTATTACGTGTTTGATGGACAATTGTGGCAACAAGGCCAATTAGACAGGCACAGATTGCGGTTAACCCAAGCAATACGTGACCCGCGACATAATGCGGAGTTATGTCAGCACTACGTAACAGCGTAATAGACCAAATGAAACCGAGCAGGGTGAGTAAAACGGGAACGGCAATGAGGCAGTTACCGATTAATGAAGAATAAGCCTGTACCGGTGTTCCGTCGCTCTTGCTCCCCGCTGCATTTTTGGGAATGAGCAGAAAGTGACCGGACGACGCTGCCACCGTCGATACACATGCGGCAATCATACCAACGCCGAAAATAACATGGCCGGCGACAAACTCGTCTGCCATCACATCATTGCCTGCTAACAGTGCCCAACCCCATATCATGGTGATAATTGACCCTGCATAGCCAATAATGGGGAACAATATATTGTAAAACGTATTAACGCCGCGCGTGAGCTGCGAAATGATAATAAATGCGGTAGTGAATAATGCCAGGCATATGGCTGCCAGAGAAATCAGCACATGACCCGCGACGAAATACTCGCTTTGCCCTGAACTTTCCAGCACAAAGCCACCTAACGCGATACAAATTAAGCCCATAATCAAAGGGATTAATTTGAAAAGCCACCCGATATATATGTTCACTTTAAACTCCTCAGGTATCCCTGCTAATATTGAAATGTGCATTAATGATAATTTCAGCCTGTTAATACAATGACGAGATATCATTAAAGACAAATGCATAGCATAACTATAGCGGGGTTTACTTTACAGAGCGCTACTTTTCAGCGTTCAAAAGGCCATGATAAATAAATATTTATCCTAAGATTAATTCTTATTCTGTTGTTTTTTTCAATTATCTTCCAGGGATGGATTGTTTTCCATTATTTAGTAAAAGACCGGATAGTCTCGGTGCTTAAAATCATCGGATATATAAGTATTATTACTTTGTATCGTCGTAAATATGTCTTTCAGACATGTATCGTTTATTTTGTTACTAACAAGTTATAAATATTGCGGGTTATTTATAAAAGTATTTCACAATATGTTTAAGCACATCTCTTCAAGCCATCAAGATAAGCATTCAGATCAAGTTAACAATCATCAACACCATGGCAAGGTTGATAAAAAACATCGTTCAAAGATAGTTGAAATTGATAAGCTGGATAAACATTCGCAAATAGATAACGATTTAGGCCTGCATATCATCTATTTCCTGCAACATGGTCGCTGGAAGGTAAATGAATATAGTTCTCAGATAGAAAAAATATGGTTTTACAATAGTGAGCCATCTATAGATATTCAAGAATATAATAGTTTCGCCGATAATACTACTGACACGTTTATCTTTACAATTATACCAGACAATAACCATGTAATAAAATTGTCGTCTCCCATTACCGTTACGATTGAGTGTAAGGATGGTTATTATTTTATTAGTTTCTCCGGAGATAAATCAGACATAATTTATAAAGTTAATGGCCTTTCTATCATACCTGAAAATTTCTTTACTCTTCTTAGCGGTAATTTTAAAGCTGACTAGCGTTGGGATGTCTCTAAAGAGACGTTTCCTAAGGATAAGTTTGCTAGCTATGTTAATTCTGTGTTTTCAAAAATAGATTTTTATAAACAGTGTGGTGTGATTAACCCACAAAATCCCAACACGGCTTATTTTGGCGATACAGATGGAAGAGTTGGCGCTGTACTTTATGCATTGCTCGTTTCAGGACATATAGGTATCAGGGAAAAGGGGTGGAGTTTATTATGTGAATTATTAAAACACGAAGACATGGCTTCATTCGCATATGAAAATAAAAAATTGGAAAAACTCTTTACTTTATTAGATACGAGAGACATGATCTTGAATGAGTTGCATCAACATGTTTTTTTAAAAGGCGATGCGATTACCCCTTGTATCTTTCTTGGGGATCATACAGGCGATAGATTTAGTACTATTTTTGGTGATAAATATATCCTTACTTTGCTAAATTCTATGCGGAATATGGAGAGTAATAAAGATAGTCGTATAAATAAAAATGACGTCGTTCTGGCTGGAAATTATGAAATCAATTTCAATGGTAACTATACTGCACGACTAGCAAATCATAAACTCTCTGCCGGTGATACGTATAACTTAATTAAAACGCTCGATGTTTGTAATTATGACTCAGAAACGAAAGTTTTAAGCAGTCATCACGGAATAATAAGAAATGAAGAAAATGAATGTTATTGTCTAGGTGCTTTGCAGGTTCCATTTAATCAGATGAAAGACCCAATTGATCCTGAGGAATTAGCAAATATATTTAATAAAAAACATAAACAACACATGGATGATCGTTTTATCCATCTAATTAGAAGCAATGCTATAGCATCCACACCTGTATATGACAATTATTTTAATAACACTACTGCTTTCAGACCAAAACCTGAAGATATCTTCAAATGTGGACAGACGCTCAAAAAAACTAAACAGAAATATGGCCATTATGGATTAGGGGTAGATCAGCATCAAAAAATTGATAATTATACCATGGGGCTAAATTCCTGGAAGATAGCTCCTAACGAACGTGGTGATAAAAAAGGTGTCCCAGGGCTTAGTTGTTTTCAACCACATTAAAACTCCATGAGTGCTGTGGTATATCTTTTTAATCCTGCCAGTATTTCATAGGTTTTCTTAATCGATTGTAGAGGTATGTACTGATGACGCCTCTACAATCTTTAGGGACTTTCTCTGCTATGAAATAAGAAATTTCATATTATGCTTTAAGGCTGAATGATTTGTGCAAAATATAATTATTTTTCCATCGAACATGAGGTGTATGTCATAAGATAAAATGTTAACTATGTATTCCTCGCGGTGAATAATATGAGGTAAAAGATGAAAATTGGAACTGTGGCAGGCACTAACGACAGTACAACGACAATCGCAACAAATGATATGGTGCAAGAGCATGTTACCAACTTCACTAAAGAACTGTTTGGGTATATTGCAAATGGTATAGGTGATGATATATCAAGTATTGCCAGGACAATGCTCGGTGAAGTTGTAGAAAAAATTGATGATTGGCAAATAGAACGTTTCCAACAATCTATTCAAGATGACAAAATTTCATTTACCATACAAACGAATCATTCAGAAAAATATAGTATGCTATCGGGCATGCGCGCTCATATTCTACGTAGGAATAACTGTTATCAGTTTATTGTGACAATTAATAGTAAAAATTACGGTTGCCCTCTTGATAATACCGATATTAATTGGTGCAGCATTGTTTATTTACTTAATAATATGACAGTAAATGATAATGCTAATGATGTTGCAGTTACTGAGTCGTACAAACCCATCTGGAACTGGAAAATATCGCAATACAATGTATTTGATATTAAATTCGAAACAATGATAAAACCCCAGTTCGCTGACAGAACCTATTTCTCCAATTGTTCACCTGTTGATCCCACAAGTACCAGGCCGACCTATTTTGGCGATACCGATGGCTCAGTCGGTGCAGTTTTGTACGCGCTTTTTGCAACGGGACATTTGGGAATCATGGCTGAAGGAGAAAATTTCCTTAGCCAGTTGCTTAATATAGAAGATGAAGTTCTCAACGTATTGCTAAGGGAGAACTTTAATGAGCAACTTGACACTAATGTTAATATAATAATCAGTATCCTGAACAGAAGAGACATTGTTTTAGAAAGTCTTCAGCCTTATTTGGTTATTAATAAAGACGCAGTCACGCCATGTACGTTTCTGGGCGACCAGACTGGCGATCTATTTAGTAATATCTGTGGCGATAAATTTATCATCGATTTATTAAAACGCATAATGAGTATCAATGAAAACGTTCATGTATTAGCTGGAAATCATGAAACGAATTGCAATGGTAACTATATGCAGAACTTCACGCGCATGAAACCACTTGATGAGGATACCTACTCTGGGATAAAAGATTATCCTGTATGTTTCTATGACCCCAAATACAAAATAATGGCAAATCATCATGGGATAACTTTTGATGATCAGCGAAAACGTTACATTATAGGACCGATAACAGTCTCTAGTGATGAAATGACCAATGCTCTCGATCCGGTCGAATTAGCGGCAATTATCAATAAAAAGCACCATGCTGTAATTAATGGCAAAAAGTTTAAAAATAGCCGGGCTATCTCTTGTCGATCCTTTAATCGTTATTTTTCTGTTTCGACAGATTACAGACCTAAACTTGAAGCACTATTAGCATGCTCACAAATGTTAGGTATAAATCAAGTTGTTGCACATAACGGTAATGGTGGAAGAGAATGTATAGGTGAAACGGGGACAGTTTTAGGTCTTAACGCCCGTGACAGTAAACATGCTGGAAGAATGTTCAGCATGCATAATTGCCAAATTAACCCTGGTGCAGGGCCTGAGATAACCACTCCCTGGAAGTCTTACCAGCATGAAAAAAACAGAAATGGACTTATGCCTTTGATTAGAAGGCGCACAATGTTACAGCTCTGAACCATAGACAACATGAATATTAATGTTACTATCTGGTTGAGACTGTTGATAAAACGTAAAAAGGAATGCTCTGTTCCTGCAACTGAACAGGCGTGAAACGCGATCCAACAGGATGGATACCGTTTTGTCAGCCAGTTTTATAGATCACACTTATGAGTATGCGTGTTTCATTTACGGCCAGGAATGCTGATGATGACAACATTACTACCCGTTTTCACTAAGCCTTCCCCGTTGGCGCTCAATGCTCTGCGCGCTGGTCGTATTTGTCGTTTCCTTCTTATCCCGGATGGAAGAATCCGCTGAACGTCGTTCGGCGGCAGTTGTAACACGCGTCGTTTGCTTACAGGGATTATGGCGGGCCGATTATGGATAAGAGTAAGCGCCATCTGGCGTGGTGGGTTGTCGGGGCACTGGCGGTGGCTGCCGTCGTGGCGTGGTGGCTGTTGCGCCCGGCGGGTGTGCCGGAAGGCTTTGCTGTCAGCAATGGGCGCATTGAAGCGACGGAAGTGGATATCGCCAGCAAAATTGCCGGGCGTATCGACACCATTCTGGTGAAAGAAGGCCAGTTTGTTCGCGAAGGTGAAGTGCTGGCGAAGATGGATACTCGCGTGTTGCAGGAACAGCGACTGGAAGCCATCGCGCAAATCAAAGAGGCACAAAGCGCCGTTGCCGCCGCGCAGGCTTTGCTGGAGCAACGACAAAGCGAAACTCGCGCCGCGCAGTCGCTGGTTAATCAACGCCAGGCAGAACTGGACTCCGTAGCAAAACGTCATATGCGTTCCCGTTCACTGGCCCAACGAGGGGCTATTTCTGCGCAACAGCTGGATGACGACCGCGCCGCCGCTGAGAGCGCCCGAGCTGCGCTGGAATCGGCAAAAGCTCAGGTTTCTGCTTCTAAAGCCGCTATAGAGGCGGCACGTACCAATATCATTCAGGCGCAAACCCGCGTCGAAGCGGCACAAGCCACTGAACGGCGCATTGCCGCAGATATCGATGACAGCGAACTGAAAGCCCCGCGTGACGGACGCGTGCAGTATCGGGTTGCCGAGCCAGGGGAAGTGCTGGCGGCAGGCGGTCGGGTGCTGAATATGGTCGATCTCAGCGACGTCTATATGACCTTCTTCCTGCCAACCGAACAGGCGGGCACGCTGAAACTGGGTGGTGAAGCCCGGCTGATCCTCGATGCCGCGCCAGATCTGCGTATTCCGGCGACCATCAGTTTTGTCGCCAGTGTCGCCCAGTTCACGCCAAAAACCGTCGAAACCAGCGATGAACGGCTGAAACTGATGTTCCGCGTCAAAGCGCGTATCCCACCGGAATTACTCCAGCAGCATCTGGAATATGTCAAAACCGGTTTACCGGGCGTAGCGTGGGTGCGGGTGAATGAAGAACTTCCGTGGCCTGACGACCTGGTGGTGAGGTTGCCGCAATGACGCATCTGGAACTGGTTCCCGTCCCGCCTGTCGCGCAACTGGCGGGCGTGAGCCAGCATTATGGAAAAACCGTTGCGCTGAACAATATTACTCTCGATATTCCGGCCCGCTGTATGGTCGGGCTGATTGGTCCGGATGGCGTCGGGAAGTCGAGCTTATTGTCGTTGATTTCCGGTGCCCGCGTCATTGAGCAGGGCAATGTGATGGTGCTGGGCGGCGATATGCGCGACCCGAGGCATCGCCGCGACGTCTGCCCGCGCATCGCCTGGATGCCGCAGGGGCTGGGCAAAAACCTCTACCACACCTTGTCGGTGTATGAAAACGTCGATTTTTTCGCTCGCCTGTTCGGTCACGACAAAGCGGAGCGGGAAGTGCGAATTAATGAGCTGCTGACCAGCACGGGGTTAGCACCGTTTCGCGATCGTCCGGCAGGGAAACTCTCCGGCGGGATGAAGCAAAAACTTGGGCTGTGCTGCGCGTTAATCCACGACCCGGAACTGTTGATCCTTGATGAGCCAACAACGGGGGTTGACCCGCTCTCCCGCGCCCAGTTCTGGGATCTGATCGACAGTATTCGCCAGCGGCAGAGCAATATGAGCGTGCTGGTCGCCACCGCCTACATGGAAGAGGCCGAACGCTTCGACTGGTTGGTGGCGATGAATGCCGGAGAAGTGCTGGCAACTGGAAGCGCCGAAGAGTTGCGGCAGCAAACGCAAAGCGCCACGCTGGAAGAGGTGTTTATAAATCTGTTACCGCAAGCGCAACGCCAGGCGCATCAGGCGGTAGTGATCCCACCGTATAAACCTGAAAATGCAGAGATTGCCATCGAAGCGCGCGATCTGACCATGCGTTTTGGTTCCTTCGTTGCCGTTGATCACGTCAATTTCCGCATTCCACGCGGGGAGATTTTTGGTTTTCTTGGATCGAACGGCTGCGGTAAATCCACCACCATGAAAATGCTCACCGGACTGCTGCCCGCCAGCGAAGGTGAGGCGTGGCTGTTTGGGCAACCGGTTGATCCAAAAGATATCGATACCCGCCGTCGTGTGGGCTATATGTCGCAGGCGTTTTCGCTCTATAACGAACTCACCGTGCGGCAAAACCTGGAGTTACATGCCCGTTTGTTTCACATCCCGGAAGCGGAAATTCCCGCGCGAGTGGCTGAAATGAGCGAGCGTTTTAAGCTCAACGACGTTGAAGATGTTCTGCCGGAGTCATTGCCGCTCGGCATTCGCCAGCGGCTTTCGCTGGCGGTGGCGGTGATTCATCGCCCGGAGATGTTAATCCTCGATGAGCCTACTTCTGGTGTCGATCCGGTGGCGAGGGATATGTTCTGGCAGTTGATGGTCGATCTCTCGCGCCAGGACAAAGTGACTATCTTCATCTCCACCCACTTTATGAACGAAGCGGAACGTTGCGACCGCATCTCACTGATGCACGCCGGAAAAGTGCTTGCCAGCGGTACACCGCAGGAACTGGTTGAGAAACGCGGAGCCGCCAGTCTGGAAGAGGCATTTATCGCCTATTTGCAGGAAGCGGCAGGGCAGAGCAACGAAGCCGAAGCGCCGCCGGCGATACACGACACCACCCACGCGCCGCGTCAGGGATTTAGCCTGCGCCGTCTGTTTAGCTACAGCCGCCGCGAAGCACTGGAATTGCGACGCGATCCGGTCCGTTCGACGCTGGCGCTGATGGGAACAGTGATCCTGATGCTGATAATGGGTTACGGCATCAGTATGGATGTGGAAAACCTGCGCTTTGCGGTGCTCGACCGCGACCAGACCGTCAGTAGCCAGGCGTGGACGCTCAATCTCTCCGGTTCCCGTTACTTTATCGAACAGCGGCCGCTCACCAGTTATGACGAGCTTGATCGTCGGATGCGTGCGGGCGATATCACGGTGGCGATTGAGATCCCGCCCAATTTCGGGCGCGATATCGCGCGTGGTACGCCTGTGGAACTCGGTGTCTGGATCGACGGAGCGATGCCGAGCCGTGCCGAAACGGTAAAAGGTTACGTGCAGGCAATGCACCAGAGTTGGCTTCAGGATGTGGCGAGCCGACAATCGACACCCGCCAGCCAAAGCGGGCTGATGAACATTGAGACGCGTTATCGCTATAACCCGGACGTAAAAAGCCTGCCAGCGATTGTTCCGGCGGTGATCCCGCTTCTGCTGATGATGATCCCGTCAATGCTAAGCGCCCTTAGCGTGGTGCGGGAAAAAGAGCTTGGGTCGATTATCAACCTTTACGTGACCCCCACCACGCGTAGTGAATTTTTGCTTGGTAAACAGTTGCCATACATCGCGCTGGGGATGCTGAACTTTTTCCTGCTCTGCGGCCTGTCGGTGTTTGTGTTTGGCGTACCGCATAAAGGCAGTTTCCTGACGCTCACCCTGGCGGCGCTGCTGTATATCATCATTGCCACCGGAATGGGGCTGCTGATCTCCACCTTTATGAAAAGCCAGATTGCCGCCATTTTCGGAACGGCGATTATCACGTTGATCCCGGCGACACAGTTTTCCGGGATGATCGATCCGGTAGCTTCGCTGGAAGGGCCTGGACGTTGGATCGGCGAGGTTTACCCGACCAGTCATTTTCTGACTATCGCCCGCGGGACGTTCTCGAAGGCGCTGGATCTGACTGATTTGTGGCAACTTTTTATCCCGTTGCTGATAGCCATCCCGCTGGTGATGGGCTTAAGTATCCTGCTGCTGAAAAAACAGGAGGGATGATGCGCCATTTACGCAATATTTTTAATCTGGGTATCAAAGAGTTGCGCAGTCTGCTCGGTGATAAAGCGATGCTGACGCTGATTGTCTTCTCGTTTACGGTGTCGGTGTATTCGTCAGCGACCGTTACGCCTGGATCGTTGAACCTCGCGCCGATCGCCATTGCCGATATGGATCAATCGCAGTTATCGAACCGGATCGTTAACAGCTTCTATCGCCCGTGGTTTTTGCCACCAGAGATGATCACCGCCGATGAGATGGATGCCGGACTGGACGCCGGACGCTATACCTTCGCGATAAATATTCCGCCTAATTTTCAGCGTGATGTCCTCGCCGGACGCCAGCCAGATATTCAGGTGAACGTCGATGCCACGCGCATGAGCCAGGCATTTACCGGCAATGGGTATATCCAGAATATTATCAACGGTGAAGTGAACAGCTTTGTCGCGCGCTACCGTGATAACAGCGAACCGTTGGTATCGCTGGAAACCCGGATGCGCTTTAACCCGAACCTTGATCCCGCGTGGTTTGGCGGGGTGATGGCGATCATCAACAACATTACCATGCTGGCGATTGTATTGACCGGATCGGCGCTGATCCGCGAGCGTGAACACGGCACGGTGGAACACTTACTGGTGATGCCGATAACGCCGTTTGAGATCATGATGGCGAAGATCTGGTCGATGGGGCTGGTGGTGCTGGTGGTATCGGGATTATCGCTGGTGCTGATGGTAAAAGGCGTGCTGGGCGTACCGATTGAAGGCTCGATCCCACTGTTTATGCTGGGCGTGGCGCTCAGTCTGTTTGCCACCACGTCAATCGGCATTTTTATGGGGACGATAGCGCGTTCAATGCCGCAACTGGGGCTGCTGGTGATTCTGGTGCTGCTGCCGCTGCAAATGCTTTCCGGTGGATCCACGCCGCGCGAAAGTATGCCGCAGATGGTGCAGGACATTATGCTGACCATGCCGACGACACACTTTGTTAGCCTCGCGCAGGCCATCCTTTACCGGGGTGCAGGATTCGAAATCGTCTGGCCGCAGTTCCTGACACTGATGGCAATTGGCGGCGCGTTTTTCACCATTGCGCTGCTGCGATTCAGGAAGACGATTGGGACAATGGCGTAAGGAAGGGAAACTTGACTTCATACTGTGATGTCATACTATTGATGTCATAAAGTGAAGTCATAAGGACATGCCATGAGAACCAAGGTACAGGCTTTACGGAAGAAACAAAAAAATACATTGGATCAAATATTTAAAACTCCTGTTCCTCAAGGGATCAAGTGGTCTGATATAGAGTCACTGGTTAAAGCATTAGGCGGAGAAATTAAGGAAGGAAGAGGTTCGCGTTGTAAGTTCATACTAAATATGAGCGTTGCGTGTTTCCATCGGCCTCATCCGTCGCCAGATACCGATAAAGGCGCTGTAGAAAGCGTGCGTGACTGGTTACTAAGTATAGGGGTAAAACCATGATCAAACTGAAGACGCCAAACTCTATGGAGATTGCCGGGCAACCAGCTGTTATTACCTACGTGCCAGAACTGAATGCATTTCGTGGCAAATTCCTGGGCTTGTCAGGTTATTGTGATTTTGTCTCTGACAGCATTCAGGGGCTGCAAAAAGAAGGGGAACTTTCCCTGCGAGAGTATCTTGAGGATTGTAAAGCTGCGGGTATTGAGCCGTATGCGCGTACAGAAAAGATTAAGACCTTTACGTTACGCTATCCAGAATCGCTGAGTGAACGCCTTAATAATGCGGCTGCGCAGCAACAAGTCTCTGTTAATACCTATATTATTGAAACACTGAATGAGCGTTTGAATCATTTATAAATTTTAGCGGCCCAACAATTTCTGTTGCGCCGCTATATTTTTGTGGCTCTTAAGATGCCTTTCTAACCAACCGATGCCCCTCATTCATCATCAGGATTTTGCTATACACATCTTCCTCGACGGCGTTTTTTGCTGATGCCATCACTCGTGCCAGATTCGCCTCGTTGTGATTATTCACATACGCTTTGCCGACGGCGGTGATAAACGCTTTGCGCAGATCGCTGGCGATATTTACTTTAGCGACGCGATAATTAACAAAGCTGCGTAATATCTCCGGGGCGATACCGGAGCCGCCGTGAATAACCAACGGCACCGGGCAGACTTCGGCAATGCGCTTCAGCAGGGGGATATCGATCCGCGGTATATCGTCCAGGCCATGAACGTTGCCAATAGAAACTGCCAGCATGTCGCAACCGGTGCGCTCGACAAAGGTCTTCACCTTTTCCGGTTCCGTTTTGCAATCGGCCTCGCTGACGTGATCATCTTCTTTGCCGAGAATCGCCCCCAGCTCGGCCTCAACCGGTACGCTATAAGATTTACAGAAATCGACAGCTTCCTGGGTGAAAGCGATATTCTCTTCAAAAGAGAATGCGGCACCGTCAATCATGACCGAGGTAAAGCCCGCGCGCACCGCCTGTTTAACATCCTCCTGGGTTTTCCCGTGATCCAGATGAAGACTGACCGGAACATCCATTTTATCGGCGTGACGTTTCACGATTTCATAAATGTAATCGTATCCCGAGAGTTGTGCATTGGTTGGCGCAATCTGAATGAAGTTGGGTAATCCCGAACGCTCAATAGCGTTTAAAATTGAAATTGTCGTCTCCAGATTGGTGGTATTAAACGCGCCCGCTAATACCCGTTTTTCCTGAATGCGGTCGAGCAGTATCCGTCCATTAACTAATGGCATATTGAAAACCTCATCTTTTAATATCAGTTAATTATTCAGCTTCACCGAAGCGGTCGCGAAATAAGGCGGTGAGAGTCTGTATTGCCTCGTTTTCATCATCGCCTTCGCAACGTATTTCCACCGTTTTGCCGCTTTTTATTCCGGCGCGCATAATATTCATCATGCTGGTGGCATTAATATCATTACCCTCATAATGCAGCGTCACTTTACAGCTATACTTTTTGGCGGCTTTTGCCAGACAAGCCGCCGGACGTGCATGAAGGCCTGTACTGTTTCTGACCTCCACGGTTTTACTCAACATAGTGCTCCTCCCGATGGTGTAATGGCATCACGCCTTCTTGCTGTAATTTCAACTGATACCAGCTTTTCCATTTGTGCTGATAACGCTGTAATTGATGGTATCTCGCCCGATTCGGTAATAAACGTTGGGCTATGGTGACTTGTGGCGGTGGAATATCCGGTGCGGCGGTTAATAATGCTCCGACAGAAACAGCCTCGTTAAATGCAATTGCTTCAACCGGACGCTGTAAAATATCCGCTTTTAATTGCAGCCAAAGGGGATTTTGGGTTGCCGGACCTATCACTTTTAACGCGCTGGTGCCAGGCACATTAAAACAGGCGAAGCAGTTGGCAAATTCCATGGTTAATCCCAGTGAGACACTGGCAATTAACATGTCGATACTTAACGTATCGCCAAGCCCATAAAATAATCCACGGGTATGGCGATTTTTATAGGGCGAACCCGAACCGCGAAGATGTGGAATAAAGACGGGAATGTCATCGAGCAACCAATTCCCCGCCAGATAATCAGCATGTCCGCGAGTAAGTGATGCGGCGATCTCCTCATCGGTTAGCCGGAACGTGTTGCGCAGCCACTCCAGCGCGAAACCGCCCACGGGCAGCGACGCAAACAGGGTGAACTGGTTGGCAAGTGAGTAACAGCCGTTTGCCAGCTTGTCACGTTTGGCCTGTTCATCAAGCGTCGGTTGTGTATCCAGTTGCAGAATGCCTTCCGTGGTGCCCGTCGAGTTAAGGATATCGCCCGGCATCATCTGCAACGCCCGCGCACCCACCATATGGTCATGTCCGGCCAGCGTCACGCTGACCGGTTGCGAGAACCCAAGCGTTTTGCAGAGCGACTCGCTGACCCATCCGGCGTGCTCGCCTGGCTGCACCAATGGCGCAAATGCCGTACAGGGAACGTGTAACAACGCCGCCGCTTTCGCTGACCATTCGCCTTTGCGCACGTCCAGACACAGTGTGCGGCTGGCTAAGGTGATATCCGTGCGCTGTTCGCCAGTCAGCCGCCAGAGCAGCACTTCCGGCGCATGTAGCCAGCGCAGGCCGCGGCGATTACGCAGCGGGTAATGTTCCAGCAACCAGCGCATTTTGAAGGCAGAGTAATTGCTGTGTAGTGGTAGACCGCAGATGTCATAAAGTGCCGCACTGTCTGCCTCGCTAAGCGTTGCCAGATACTCTTCACCGCGACGGTCATACCATGCCAGCATTGGCGTCAGGATCTCGCCATGCTCGTCAAGGAACACGCCTGATTCGCCAAAACTGGCAATGCTGATCCGTCTGACTGGCAGCGGCGAAGCGGCGTTCAGTTGCGCTATCGCCTGGCGGACCTCCTGCCAGAGGGCGTCGATATCGAAATCGACATCGCCCTGTGGGGAGATCTGTTTTGCCGTCACGAATTTATGCGCGCCCAACGTCGTTGCGTCCAGGCAGGAAAAGCAGGTGACTTTGCAATTGGTGGTGCCAATATCGATAACGATAGCTGCGCTGTTATCAGGCATAAACCGTGCTCCGCGTCATTCGGAAAATGCCATACAGTACCAGGGCGATAACCGGCACCAGACCAATGGCGATGATATTGCCGTTGAAGATTTCCAGCAGCCAGAAGCGGAACGGGTTACCGCCATCAAGGAAACTGGAAACCTGGCCGCTGGAGCCTTCGGCAAATTTGAAGTTAACGTCTTTCGCCATGCCGGTAATAAACGGTGCGATTTTAGTCGCAATCCACAGGTCGGCAATAATCACTGGGATCGCCGCCAGAACGGTGCGGAAAATATTGCCACGGCTGGCTAAAGCAATCATCGACGCCATTACCGCCAGGTTGGCAAGGTCGCCAAGCGGCAGGACTTCATTACCTGGGAGGACAAACGCGATAAAGACCGAGATTGGCGTTAGCAGCAGGGCGGTGGAGATAATCGCCGGATTACCTACGGCAACGGCGATATCCAGTCCGATATAGAGATCGTCACGGTCAGGGTATTTGGCATTGAGATACTTTTTAATGGCTTCAGACAGCGGTAATAAACCTTCCATCAGGATGCGAACCATGCGTGGCAGGATGAACATCACACCGCCAATGCTGATGCCAAGCAGCAACACTTTTTTGAAATCGTATCCTGCAATCACGCCGAGCAGTATGCCCAGAATAGTGCCAACCATCATCGGTTCGCCGAAGATGCCAAACTTTTTCTGTACGGTTTCCGGGTCGATATGAATACGATTGAGGCCGGGGATATGGTCGATGATTTTGTCGACCAGCAGACCGACCGGGAAGAACACCACCGAAGAGAGCGTCGGCAATGAGATCCCTTCCAGTCCAAAGTATTTTTGTACCAGTGGCGCAGACCAGTCGGCGAGTTTAAGTACTACCACCGCAGCAATCGCCGCCGCCAGCAAACCAAAGAACAGGCTGCCGGTGCTGTAATAAACCAACGTACCAGCAAGGGCAAAATGCCAGTAGTTCCACATATCTACGTCAACGGTACGGGTTTTATTTAACGCCAGCATCGCCACGTTAATCAGAATGGTCAGGGGAATAACAAACGGGGCAATTGGCGAACCCCATGTAATAGCGGAAAGCGGCGGCCAGCCTAAATCTACCACCGGTAAATTAATTCCGGTGCGTTCAACCATCGCCTGGGCCGCTGGCCCGACATTGCTGGTCAGAATATCGAAAATGGCATAAATACCGACAAAACCAATGCCGACTGTTAATGACGAACGTAAGGCTTTAGCGGGTTTTACTTTAAAACAGAGAGCAAGAATAAATAACACCAACGGCAACATTACCGTCGGGCCAAATCCCAATATATATTGCACAATATTATAGAGGGTATGCGCGATATCGTTCATAATAAACCTCTTTTTCAGGCGAGAGCGCACCTCGCGTTAGCGCCTGATGGAGTGGGTTGAAATTAATTATTATTAATTAATTTTTAAGGATCGAAACAATTTGCGCCAGTACTTTCTCTTCACCAATACCGGTAATAATCGGCAAGCCGTTAACTACCGGGACGTCGAGTTCATAAGGCACTTTAGTCGTTGAGACTACCAGTGCTACGCCATCGGTATTTCCAGGTAAAGAGGCAACGTTGGTTTGGGAATAATTGACGTTAAGACCGTGCTCTTTACAATATTCCATGACTTTTTCTGTTACCGCCGTGGATGTGGCAATACCCGTGGCGCAGACAAATAAAATTGTTTGACTCATATTTCACCTCGTTCTTTCATTTTGTTTAAGATTACTGTGTGTATTTCTGTTGTTTCCATCGCAAGCAGGGCTTGCATAAAGGGCGTATCCTGAATCATTTCCATAATCCAGCCCAGGGCATTTAATTGTTTATTACTTTCGCTTAAGGCGAGCAAAAAAATCACCCTGACAGGTACGGGGTCAGGATCGCCGCCCATATCGGCAAACTCTACCGGTTCCGGCAGGATGCCGACGGCAATTGCATTGTGCCTGACATGTTTATGGTCCGTGTGCGGAATGGCGACACACGGTGGTTCGGTAGGCAGCCCCGTTGGGTACGTCGCCTCACGTTCCAGTACGTGATCGGCAAAGTCAGAGACCACCAGCTCGGCGGCAACCAACGGTTGCGCTAACTGACGGATAATCTGTTCAACGCTTAACCCTGCCGGAAGTCGTTGAATATAATTTTCCTGAAACTGTATGCCTTGCATTTTATTCCTCATAAAAAGTGTATTTAACTCACTTCCCGCCGTTGCAGCACGGTGCCAAGATAATATTTATTTCCTTTTAACCAGACGTTGCCAAACTCAACGGGTAATCCTCGGGAGAAAAAGACTAACTGCTCCAGATGCAAAACGGGTGCATCTTCACTGATATCTAAAAAATGACCGCGTTCATTACCAATTAATCGCGCGGCATAGCGACTTTCCGAGTAACGAATTTTTCTTTGCGACAAACTTTCTATTGTTGGAAATAAATTGTGTTGATTAAAATCGATTTCCACGATGCCGGGGCATAGCTCAATATTGATACGGTTCTCTATCAGCATCGCTTTTTCATCACCAATCGAACGTAAACGCTCAAGGTAAAGAATATCCTGACCGGGCGTTATTCTTAATTTCTCTGCCACATAACGATTAGCCGGTTCAATCCGTGACGTAATAACTTCAGTAGTAAAATGTATTTTCTGGCTTTCCAGAGATTCCGCGAATGACAATAATCCTTCACCTAACGGATAGGCCACGTTCTCTTTTTTGACAAATGTTCCCTTGCCCTGGACCTGTATCAACACGCCTTCTTTTACCAGTTGTGCGACCGCTTTTTTAACGGTTCCCCGACTCACTTCCAGCATATCCATAATCTGGTATTCCGAAGGAATGCGATCGTCTTCCACCAGATCCCCGGTATAAATGCTTTCTCTTATCCACTCCACCACTTGTTGATAGAGCGGTATTTGTGACGACTTACTTAATGATTTCATGGTGCGCACCTGAACATTTACAGTTGTCTATGGACAATCATGGACAACTTCAAGCGTATAGTAGGTGAACAGGCGAAAAAGAGGATCGAAGCGTCTCACATTTTGAGGGACCAAATCGTGATCAAAAAAATGTGACGTGAGTCGATATTTGGCAGGAGTTTACTGCGCCGTAAGGAAATAACGGCGCGTGGGTAGGTGTTAATCTTCCTTCGGCAGGCACTGCAAATGCCCATGCCGCACGCCGCGCTGGGCGATAACGTCATCGGCAAAATGCTGCACGTCGCCCATATCACCTTTCAGCACGGCGATTTCCAGACAGTCGTCGTGATTGATATGCACATGCAGCGTGGCGACGGAGAGATCGTGGTGATGGTGCTGGGTGGAGACAATGCGGCTGGCTAAGTCGCGTTTTTCGTGTTCATACACATAGGAGAGCACCGCGAAACCTTGCGTGCCGTGCTGCTGAGTGGCCTCCTGGGCCAGGGCGCTACGCAGAATATCGCGGATAGCTTCGGAACGGTTGTTATAACCACGACGCTGGCTCAGGCTGTCCAGCGTCTCCAGTAAATCGTCATCAAGCGTGATGGTGACTCGTTGCATTTGCATTAAACCTTTTCTGTGGTGCGACGGCGCACGGGGAATGCGGGTAATACCGCGTTTTGTAGCACACGTCCGGCGTCAGAGGAAAAGGTTAATTTATCTCCCACCACCTGGGTTTCGACGATTTGTCCGTTGTCCATCACCATCACCCGCTGACAGAAGCGTTCCACCAGGCGTAAGTCGTGGGTGATGAACAGGCAGGCGGTGCCAAACTGTTGTTGTAGCTTTTTCAGCAGGCGAATGACGCCCGCCTGTAACACGAGATCAAGGTTAGAAACGGCTTCATCCAGAATCAGTAGTTTCGGTTCGACCGCCAGCGCGCGAGCCAGGCAGACGCGCTGGAGCTGGCCGCCGCTTAACTGCGGTGGGCGTTTGTCGAGAACGCTGTCATCGAGATCGACCGCCTTCAGCATTTCGCTGGCGCGCGCCAGTTGTTCGGATTTTTTCAGTGATAGCAGGTGGCGCATCGGTTCACGCAGGATCTCGCGCACGGTTTTGCGCGGATTCACGGCGCTGATGGAGTCCTGAAATACCATCTGAATATCGCGGCGGAACGCTTTACGCTGGGCGCGATTGAGTTTCGCCAGCGGTTCGCCACGCCAGCTAATATTCCCCTGCGCGGGCGATTCTAAACCCACCAGCAACCGCGCGAGGGTACTTTTCCCGCAGCCGCTGCGCCCCAGCAGGGCGACGGTTTCGCCGCTTTTCAGGGTCAGGGAAACGTTATTCAGCACCGCCTGATGTTGATGTTTTCCGTTAAATCCACCGTGGGCATAGTGATGGGAAAGGCCGGAGACGTTAAGTAAAGTCATGATGCCAGCTCCATACCGTAGAGGGCGAGATGAGCGGAAACCAGGCTGCGCGTTACCGCATGTTTGGGGGCGTTAAACAGCGTTTCTACATCGCCCTGTTCGACAATTTTACCTTGTGACATCACCGCCACGTCATCCGCCAGACGCGCCACAACGCCCATATCATGGGTGACCAGCAGCATTCCCGGCGCTTGTTTTTGCATAATGCTTTCCAGCAGATCGAGGATGCGCGCCTGTGCTACTACGTCGAGGTCGGTGGTCGGTTCATCGGCGATGATAAACGGTGATTCACACAGCACCGCCATCGCAATCATCATGCGCTGCAACATGCCGCCGCTCATCTCGAACGGGTACAGCTTCATCACGCGTGCGGCGTTTTCCAGCCCCACCGCTTCTATGGCAGCGGTAAGCGTAGCGTCATCGGCGGGTTTCCCCAGCGCCAGGCAGGTTTCCCGCGCGTGAGTGTGCATGGTGTGTAGCGGATTAAAGGCGCTGCGCGGGTTCTGCATGATGGTGGCAATTTTGATGCCGCGCAGGGCGCAAGGCGAAACCGGTTTGCCATCGGCTAAAATCTCCCCCGCCGTCTGGCGAACGCCAGCGGGCAGAATGCCCAGCGTCGCGGCGCAGGTCAGTGATTTCCCGCTGCCGCTACCGCCGACTAACGCCAGCACACGCCCGCGTTGCAGGGTTAACGATACACCGTGCACCAGCGGCTGCGCGGCCTGTAGCGCGATATTACGTAGTTCAATCTGTTGCGGCATTAGTGTGCGTGCTCCGTCACCAGATGAGGGTCCAGATGATCGCGCAGTGCGTCACCCACCAGGTTAAAGGCCATTACGCTGATAAACAGCGCCAGCCCCGGCCAGAACATTTGCAGCGGCTGGGTCCAGATATACTGGCGCGCGTCGTTAATCATCACGCCCCATTCGGCGGTCGGCGCGGTCACGCCGAGGCCGAGGAAGGACATCCCCGCGACGTGCAGCATCATATGACCAATATCCAGCGTCGCCAGCACCAGCAGCGAAGGGATCACCGCACCTGCCAGATGATCAACAAACACCCGCACATGGCCCGCGCCAGAAAGCCGTGATGCCAGCACAAACTCGCGCTGGCGCAGTGAAATCACCAGGCTGCGCACCATGCGTGCATACCACGCCCAGTGCGACAGGGCGATGGCGATAATTACGTTGGTCAGCCCGGTGCCGAGCACGCCAACCATAAAGAACGACAGAATCGAGGTCGGGAAGGTCATAAACATATCGGCGACGCGCATGGTGGCCTGATCAACGCGTCCGCCAATCAGTCCGGCGCTGCCGCCAATCACCAGCCCTAATGTCAGCACCAGCAGCAGGCAGGCCATTACCGAACCGAGCGACACGCGGGTCGCCGCCATCAGCCGCGAGAAAATATCACGCCCTAAGTGATCGGTGCCCAGCCAGTGCTGCGCATCCGGCGAAAGCAGGCGCGACGGCAGATCAATAGCCTGAGGGTCATACGGCAGCCACCACTGGCTGGGGAGAGCAAAACACGCCCAGAAAACATCT
>OBVD01000610.1_pt1 | contig 22300 bp, 19 predicted proteins | sample 1495031 | NCBI WGS metagenome assembly OBVD01 (sample SAMEA2579967, study PRJEB22360) | human gut metagenome
GGCATCGGCAGCGCCATAGCCTCGCGCCGAGAAGAGGGCGGCGCGCGCTCACCTGCGAAAAGGAAAACGGGTTGGGAACAACGTGCCGAAAAAGGCGCGGAGATCATCCGCGAGGCTGGACATGAGGGTATACTGCCCTTTGGCGATGATGCCGAGCCAGCGCCCGCGGGGGCGGCAACGGCAGGCGTCGCCGATTCTGCAGCAATGAAGGAGGAGTCAAACCATGATCGTGCTCGATGAGCCCTACGTGTCCGAACCTCTGATCGCCTGGCTCGAGGAGTCCCAGCATCCCGTGCTGGACAACGCTTTCGCGCGTTCGATCGCCGACGGACGCGCTCTGAACCTCGTATCGTCCGACGAGGCGGTTCGCCGTATCGACGCAGGGGAGCGCGTGTACACGAACTCCGAGAACGCCCTGGCCTGGATCGTCGAGAGCGCCCACAACGAAAGCCTATCGCGCGCCATCGGCCTGTTCAAGGACAAGGCCGCCATGCGAGCTGCGCTGGCCGGCCTCGACCCCGACCTGTTCTTCAAATCCTGTTCGGTGGACGAGTTGTTCAAGCTCGATTTCTCCCAGCTTCCGGCACCTTTCGTGCTGAAGCCGTCGGTGGGTTTCTGCAGCATGGGCGTCTACGCCATCCAGAACCGCGAGGACTGGGAGCGCGCTCTGGCCGACATCCAGCAGAACGCCTCGTCGTGGCACGACATGTACCCCGAAAGCGTCATCGGCGCCGGGTCGTTCATTCTCGAAGGCTATCTTGAGGGCACCGAGTACGCGCTGGACGCGTACTTCGACGAGACGGGTCGCGCGCACATCCTCAATGTGCTGCGCCACGACTTCACCTCGCCTGAAGATACCTCCGATCGCATGTACGTGACCAGCGCCTCCATCGTGCGCGACACCTCCACGATGTTCGCCTCTTGGCTCGACCGCGTGAACGCGCTCATCGGCGCGCGGAACTTCCCCGTGCACGTGGAGGTGCGCGTGTCGGACGGGCATGTGAGCCCCATCGAGTTCAATCCGCTGCGGTTTGCGGGCCTTGGCGGCACCGACGTCAGCTGGTACGGCCAATCCGTCTCCAGCACATTGGCCCGGCGGCAAGCGGGTCGGGCTACGGCTACCGCACCTACCAGGCGTTCCTCGAAGACGACGAGCCCGACTTCGATGCGGCGTTCGACGGCAAGACCGACAAGGTGTACTCCATGTCGCTGCTGAACGCGCCGGCCGATGCCTCGGGCGACGAAGACTTCGACTACGACGCGTTCCTCGGTCGATTCTCCCACGTGTTGGAGATGCGCCCCTTCGACGTGAAGCGCGTGGGCAACTACGGCTTCCTGTTCTTGGAGACGGATCCGTCCACGTCCGACGAGCTGGATTTCCTCATGCGCTCCGATCTTAAGGAGTTCCTCCGCTAAGGCGGAGGAGCGCACGGCGCACGGGCTGATCGGTGAAGAAACTCAACATTCGAAACCTGCTCATCGGACTGGTCATCGTCATCGTGCTGGCCGTGGTGCTGCTGCGCGGCGACCAGCTGGTCGAGCTCGTCGAGACCATCAAAAAAGGTGCCGTCATTCCGCTTATCGCGGCGGTGTGCACCCAGTTGGGCAAGTACTTCGCGCAAAGCTTCTCGTACTCGTACGCCTTCGAGGCCGTCGACGAGCACATGAATCCGCGCGAGACGCTGCCGCTCGTGTTCGGTACGTTCTTCGTGAACACTATCGCGCCCTCTCTCAACCTGGCAGGCACCACGCTCGTGGTGGACGATGCGCGCCGTCGCGGCATCGCGCCCGGCAAGGCTACGAGCGCTGCGTTGCTCATGCAGATCACCGTGGACTCGGGCTTCGCCACCATCATGCTCATCGCGTTCGGCATCTTGGCGGCCACGGTGGGTTTGTCGCCCTTGTGGTTTCTGTTGGGGCTGCTGGTTATAGCGCTGGTCAGCGCGATGGTGCTTATCCTCGTGCTGGGACGCAAGCGTCCGGCTCTCGTCCTGCGCGCCCTGCGTCCCATCGAACGGCTTGTCGACCGCGTCCTCGTGCGCTTCAAGAAAAAGCCCCTCGACCCCTGGGTCGAGCGCATCGTGGGCTCGTTTTCCGACGCTGCCGGCCTTATCGCGCATAACCCCAAGACAACGGCGAAGGCGTTCGGCTGCTCCATTGCGGCCAGCGCTTGCGAGCTGGCCTGTTTCAGCTTGGTGGGCGTGGCGTTCGGCGTGCATCAGCCCGAACCTCTCATCTGCGGCTACGTAGTCGCCACGTTGTTCGCCATGATCTCTATCACGCCGCAGGGCGTAGGCGTGGTGGAGGCTGCCGTGGTGGTGGCGTTCACGTCGTTCGGCGTGTCGGGCGCGGCGGGCCTGTCTATCGCGCTCGTGTACCGCGGCATCGTGTTCTGGATGCCGTTCCTCATCGGCGCCATCCTCATTCAAACCACCAAGACGTTCAAGCACGATGCGAAGCGGGCCGTGCGCGACCAGAAAGGCAAGGGCTTGCGCCGTTAAGCCCGAAGCCCGTCATCCGTTCGGCGCATTCAGCCTTCCTCCGCGGCCTCAATGGTAAATTGACGACGTTTCGGTGTGCTCCATGTTCTAGAATGGCAGGATGCATGCAGCGCGGCTCCGGCTGGCGCACCGAACGCGGGGGCTGCCTTTCGTACGGAACGAGGGGACTATGAAAAAGAATGTCATAGGGCGCGCGGGCACGGCTTTCGCGCTTGTCGGCGCTTTGGCGCTTGCGGGTTGCTCGGGTTCTTCGGCGCCCTCGGAGGATGCGGTTTCGTCCGTGCTCGACCCGTCCGATCCGGTGCAGGTGGAGCTGTGGACCTATTACAACGGCACGCAGCAGCAGGCTTTCGAAGACCTCGTCAAGGACTTCAATGCGACGAAAGGCAAGGATCTCGGCATCGTGGTGACCAGCTCCAGCCAAGGCGGCGTCAACGACCTGGCCTCCGCCGTCACCGATTCCGCGCAGGAGCTTGTGGGTTCGGAGGCGATGCCCGACGCGTTCCTGTCGTATTCCGATACGGCGTCGGTCATAGACGGGTTCGGCATGGTGGCCGATCTGTCGGGCTACCTTACTGAAGAGGAGAAGGCCGGATTCGTGGAGGGCTTTCTGGAAGAGGGCGATCTGAACGGCAACGGCAGCCTCAAAGTGTTCCCGGTGGGCAAGTCCACCGAGACGCTGCAGATCAACATGACCGATTTCCAGACGTTCGCCGATGCCACCGGCACTTCGCTCGACGAGATGAGCACCATTGAGGGCATCGTGAGAGTCGCGGAGCGCTACTACGAGTGGACCGACGCGCAGACGCCGGGCGTCATGGGTGACGGCCGTCCGTTCTTCGGACGCGATGCTATGGCGAACTACCTGATCACAGGTTCAAAACAGCTGGGTCACGAGATTTTTGAAATTGAGAACGGCGTGTGCGCGCTGAACTTCGACCGCGCTACGATGAAGACGCTCTGGGACAACTACTACGTGCCCATGGTGCAGGGCTGGTTCTCGGCGGAGGGCAAGTTCCGTTCGGATGCGGTGAAGACGGGCGATCTCATCTGCTATGTGGGCTCATCGTCCTCGGTGGTGTACTTCCCGCAAACAGTGACGGTGGACGATGCCACGAGCTATCCTATCCAGTTGGACGCGTTGCCCAACCCGTCTTTCGAGCACGGCAAGCCGTGCTCGCCGCAGCAGGGCGCCGGGTTCGTGGTGACGAAGTCCGACGAGAAAAAGGAAACTGCGTGCGTCGAGTTCCTCAAGTGGTTCACCGCTAAAGAGCAGAACACCGACTTCTCGGTGAGCGCCGGCTACGTGCCGGTCACCAAGGATGCGCTGACGCTTGAGAACCTCCAGGCGGCGGCCGAGTCGATCGACGGCGCTTCGGGCAACTATCTGGTGAACCTGCCTGCCACGCTGGATACCATCGAGGCCGGTGTGTACGCGAACCCGCCGTTCAAAGGCGGCGTTGAGGCGCGCGCCGTCCTTGACCGCGCGCTGTCGGACAGGGCGGTGGCCGATCGTGCGGCGGTGGTCGAAGCAATGGCGGCGGGAGCATCGTCCGAAGAGGCTGTGGCTTCGTATCTCGACGACGCAGGGTTCGACGCTTGGCTCGCCGACCTGGAGACCCAGCTCAGGGAAGCGATCGCTTAATATTGAGGATGCGTTCCGGACAGAAGCGCACGGCTAGACGGCGAGGAGTGACGTTTCGAGCTCTCGTCGTTTTGCCGTTCTGCGTCGCGTTGGGAATCCAGGGCGTCGTCTGCGCTACCGTGCTCGCGCGCAGCGAGATACTCAAACAGATGGAGATCGACGCGTACGATCTGTTCTCGGAGCGCGTGGCGAGCCGTGCGGGTTATCTGGAAAACGATATGATATTCCGCTGGTCGGACTTCGATCCCGTGGTGGAAAGCGCGACCGCCAGCATTGACAAGGCGCTGGCCGCGGCTCAGGCAACGTCGGCGGATATCGAAACCGGGTCCGATCTGGCCATCTCCATAATCGAGGCGACTTCCCAAGACCTTCTGGCCTATTCTCATCGCGCCGAAGTCGACGGCGTGTTCCTCGTGCTGGCTGACGGCGCAGAAGGACAATCGGACAATCGGACGGCGCTGTACATCCGCGACTCGAACCCCAAGGTGGAGGTTGCCAACGGTTCCGATCTCATGTTGGCCGCCTGCCCCATCAGCATCGGGCGACAGCTGGGCGTCACCCTCGACAGCATGTGGTCCGCCACGTTCCCCTTGGCAGCCGAGGGTGAAAGCCGGAGCGCATTCTATTACGAGCCCGTGCGCGCTGCCGAGCGCTACCCTGAGGCCAGCACGAACGATCTGGGTTACTGGGGCCGTCCGGTCGACTTCGGATGGGCGGGAACCCCTTCCATTACGTACAGCAAGCCCATCAGGGATGCGCAAGGGGGCATCGTGGGCGTCATAGGCGTGGAAGTGCGCCTCGACCGCGTTGCATCCTTCTTCCCGTATCGCGATCTCGCCAGCAGCGGCAACGGTTCGTACGTGCTGGCCATCACGAACGAGGACGGCGGCTTCGTCCGAGACGGCGGCGTGGCGCCGCTGCCGGACAAGGAGCGGGTGTACGAGGCGCTTACCACCACCGGCGCATCGCAGAGCCTGTATCTGAAGGAGTCTGCGTTCTCCGCGTCGATCGACGGCGCCGGACGCATGGTGGTAGATCCGGCGGACGACGCTTCCTCCGACGCGCGAGCCGTCGCCAGTGCAGCCGAGATCCAGCTCTACGACAGCACGTCCCCGTTCGCGTACGAGCATTGGGCGCTCGTCGGGCTTGAGCGCGAAGGCGAGATGTTCTCCGCATCGAAGACGCTGTCCGACAACCTCACCGCCGTGTTCGCCGCATCGCTCGTGGTGGGCTTGCTGATTGCCGTCGTCGCTGCGTGGCTGTCGTCCTCACGTTTGCGGCATCTCATGTCCGAGGTGCGCGCGGCGCAGCCCGAGCAGCCTATTGCGTTCACTCCCACGGGCATCGTGGAGGTCGACGAGCTGTCCGAGGCCATCGAGTCGATGGGCGAGGAAGTGGCCATGACCGCATCGCGCCTATCGCGCATCCTGCGCCTGTCCGACCGCGGCATCGGCGCCTTCGAGTACAGCTACGAAACAGATGTCATCACCTTTACCGACGGGTTCTTCGCCACGTTGTCGACGCTGGAACCTCCTGATCCCTCGTACTTCGATCCGCAGCGCATTGCGACGGGGTCGTTGAGCGCGAGCGAGTTCGAGAGCCTTATGAAATGGTACGTTCCCTACATCGAGGTGGAGGAAGAGGGCCGCTACCTCTTCACGGGCCCGCATCGAACCTCGTGGGTTCGTCTCGTGGTGGTGGAAAGCGGCGAGCACAACCGCGTGCTCGGCCTCGTGGAGGACGTGACGCATGAGATCGAGACGCGTCGCCGCATCGAGCATGAGCGCGACCATGACATCCTCACCGGGCTGTTCAACCGCCGCGCATTCGAGCAGGAGGTTACCGACCTGCTCGCGCAACGCCCGCCTGCGCTGGGAGCGATGCTGATGCTCGACCTCGACAACCTCAAGTTCATCAACGATATCTACGGGCACGATTGGGGCGATCAGTACATCAAGGCGGCGGGTTGCGTGGTGGACGAGGCGTTCAGGGACAAGGGATTCTACTCGCGCATCTCCGGTGACGAGTTCCTCGTGTTCGTCGACGTATGCCCCGATCGCGCATCGGTGGAAGACCTTTTCGCCACGTTCCGCGCCATGCTCGATGCCAGCTCCATCGTGGCGCCCGACGGAAAGACGCTCAAGGTGCGCGCGTCCATGGGCGCAGCGTTCTATCCCGAGGATGCGACGGACTTCGCTCACCTGCGCGAATACGCCGACTTCGCCATGTACCTGGCGAAGAGCAGCCGCAAGGGGGATCTGTTCTCGTTCGATCGGCAAAGCTACGAGGAGAAGTCGTTCATCGTCAACAACAAGGAGGACTTGAACCGCTTGCTGGAGGAGGGTCTCGTCGAGTATCACTTCCAACCCATCGTCGACCTGCGTGCGGGCGAGCCGGTGGCGTACGAAGCGCTCATGCGCTCGCAGTTGGACACCATTCCGACGCCCGACCAGGTTCTGGCGCTGGCGCGCTCGCAGTCGAAGCTCTACCGTGTGGAACACCTCACGTTCTTCGGCGCGCTCGAGGCGTTCTCCCGTTATCCCGAGGCGCATGGAGCCACTCTGTTCGTGAACAGCATCGCTACGCAGCGCTTGTCCTCCGACGACGAGCTCGTACTGAACGAGCGCTATCCGGACCTGCTCAAGCGCCTCGTCATCGAGATCACCGAGAGCGACTACAGCCGCGAGATGGCGTTGTACAAAGAGGCGCTGGCGCGGCGCTTCGGCGCGCGTCTCGCCATCGACGACTTCGGCAGCGGCAACAACGGCGAGACGTCGCTTTTGGACTACCACGTGGACTTCGTGAAGATCGACATGGAGATCGTTCGCGACATCGACGTGGCGAAAGATCACCAAGACATCGCCCGCAACCTGATCGGGTACGCGCATGATCGCGGCATCCGCGTGATCGCGGAAGGAGTGGAGACCGAGGCCGAGCTGCGAGCGTTGCGCGAATTGGGCGCCGATTACGTGCAGGGCTACCTCACCGGGCGGCCTGCTCCTGAGCCGCGCGATGTCGACGACGAGGTCAAGCGCCTCATCCGCAGCCTGAACGACGCGCGGTAGGGGAGGGACGGCAGCGCGGGTCTGTCCGGTGCCGCGATGGCGCGCTGCGGGTATACTTGACGAAAAACCGCACGGAGGCCGCGACGATGCGGCCTCGTTAACGAAGGAGGCTTCCATGGCGTTGACCGATACGCTGCACATCGAGACCGTTTCCGCCGACAAGCGCCACGTCGAGGCGACGATGCCCATCGTGCCCGAGGTTTTCCAGCCGCACGGCTACCTGCACGGCGGCGCCACCATCGCGCTGCTGGAAACGGTGGCAAGCATCGGCACCGAGCAGAACACGGATTTCGACAAGGAGCGTCCCTTCGGAATCGACGTGCAGGTTCGCCATCGTAAAAGCGGCAAGGAGGGCACGCTGCGCGGCGTGGCCGACCTCGACCGCGAGGAGGTGTCGGAGCGCACGGGGGCCGTCAAGCAGTACTGGAACGTGGCGGCGTACGACGATGCGGGCGACGTGGTGTCGGACGGCGTGATCATGACGAAGATCGTATCGCTCGCCCGCCTCGCCCAGAAGGAGCAGGAGCGGACGTCTTAGAGCGAATCGACTCTTTTAGACGCGTTTGCGGGCAGCGTGACGACGACGACCGTGCCGCGCGGTTCGTTGGGTTCGAGGGCGATGGAGCCGCCGTGCGCTTCCACGATGTGTTGCGCGAGCGAGAGCCCCAGCCCGTAGCCGCCCGTCTCGCGCGAGCGGGCCTTGTCGGCGCGATAGAACCGCTCGAATACGTGCGCGCGGTCTTCGGGGTCTATGCCGCAGCCCGTGTCGGCCACCTCGACGACGCACTGTTTCGGTCCCGATGCGCGCGTGCGCACGGTTATCTCGTCGCCGGGCGCGGTGTACTTGAGCGCGTTGTCCAGCACGATGCCCAGCAGCTGCCGCAACTTGTCGGCATCGGCCTCTATCGTTTCGCGCGAGCCCGTTTCCACTTCGAGGCGCTTATCTTGGAGCGTGGCGAAGTCTTCGTAAGCTGCGCACGCTTCGCGTACGAGCGCGTCGAGGTTCACCGCGCTCGCATCGAGCGACGAGCGCCCGGCATCACCCAGCGACAGCTCCATGAGGTCGTCCACCAGCCGCGCGAGACGCTTCGTCTCCGAGGTGATGGCGTTCACGTCCTCGAAGCGGTCGACGATGCGGCTATTGGGGCTGTCCAGCAGCAGCTCGCCGGTGGTCTGGATCACGGCGAGCGGCGTGCGCAGCTCGTGCGAGGCGTTCTGCACGAATTCCGTCTGCGCGCGCATGTTCGCCACGATGGGCTTGAGCGTGCGCCGCGAAAGCAAGTAGCTTGCGCCCGCTGCCACGACGACGGCTGCCGCCAAGTAGACAATCAACGTGCGCGTGAAGCCGTCTAGAATGGCGATCTCCGAGTCGACGTTCACCAGCGTCTGAAGATACGTGGTCTCGCCTTCGTCGTTTGCCGCATACGTGATGCCGCGGTACTCGTGACCCCCCGCGGCAATCTGGTAGACGCGTTCGAGGTCGTTCTTGTCGAAGGGGATATGGCGCAGGAAGGAAGGATAGGAGGCGTACAGCCCCACGGTCTCGAGAAGGTCGCCCTGCTCGTTTCGTATGAGCGTGATGAACTGCGGATCGGCGTCCACGATGCTCTGCTGAAGCGTGAGGGAGAGGTCGTCGATCGCCGTGGCGTCGGAGGGGGCGGCGCCGTCGGGCTCTTCTACCACGACGTCGTCGACGATCGCGGATCCGCTGCCGGCGGCATCGAGGGTTATGTAATCCGATTCCATGCCAATGGCCTGCAGGTTTTCGTCGGCGTTTCGGTAGATATTCGAGCTCACCATGGAGTAGACGCCTGCGCCCAGCAGCGCGAACAGCAAAGCGAACACGAAGAACAGCAGCGCCGTCTGCCGAACCAGCTCTCGACGGATCAGCGCGCGCTCAGTCATGATCGTCCTCCGTGAACAGGTAGCCTGCTCCGCGGATGGTCTTGATGTAGCGATCGTAGCCGGTCGGAGCCAGCGCTTTGCGCAGCGCGCTCACGTACACCTCCACGACGTTCGAGGACGTGTCCGACATGAATCCCCATATCTTGTCGAACAACCGCTCTTTCGAGATGAGACTGCCCTGGTGGCTGACCAGGTATTCGAGAATGTCGTACTGCTTGCCTTTCAGAGCAAGGGGCTCGTCTGCGATGAAGGCCTGCCGGGTTCGCGTGTGCAGCGCAAGCTCCTTGAACGCAACGATGCCCACGTCGCGCCGGCCCGTCGTGCGGCGCAGGATGGCCTCGATGCGGGCGAGCAGCTCGTCCCGGTCGAAGGGCTTTGCGAGATAGTCGTCGGCTCCCGAGCGCAGGCCGCGAAGCTTGTCGGCGGTCGCGCTCCGAGCCGTCAGCATGAGCACGGGCGTGTCCACGCCTTGTGCGCGCAAGGCTTCCAGCACCGAGAAGCCGTCGCGTTCGGGCAGCATCACGTCGAGCACGACGAGGTCGTACACGTCCTGAGCGGCGTAGAACAGGCCTTCTTCGCCGTCGAACGCCTGGTCGACGGCGTAAGCGTCCCGCAGGCTGCGGGCTAGGGCGTTTGAGAGGAGTCGGTCGTCCTCCACGATCAGCAGTTTCATGCGGTCATTCTAGCACGCGCAACCTGAAACGATCCTGAAACCGACCCCCTCGGCAAGCTTCGGCGGGGAGACGCGAAAAACATCGCCGCGGTTCAGGAAGTTTTAAGGCGGCTTTCGTTAGACTGGCCGCCGGAAGATATCGAGACGACGCGCAGAAGTGCGCAGTGAGGAGTCGACGATGGGGTCGAAAGGGTTCAAGGTGCTCGTCGGAGTGCTGGTTGCGGTTATCGTCGTGCTGGGAGGTTTGCTGGTTGCCAAGAACCTGCTTCCCGAAGCGGGAGGAACCGATGCGCCGGAGACTGCGAAAACCCGAAACGAAGCCACGGCTCAGGACGTCATAGCGGAGCCGACGCCCTCGGTCGAGGGCGAGACGTACGTTCCCTGATCGACATCGGCAATCTTGGCATCGTGAACTATAGAAAGGAACGCAATTGTGAAAAGCATAGTAGGCAAGTCCGTGACCGTCGTGCTTCTGCTGGCCGTTGCGGGCGGGCTGGCCGCTTGGCTCGTGTTCGGCGACAAGATATCGGCGGCGCTTTCCGGTGAGCCTCAGACCGTTTCGCCGCTGACCGCTCCCGTGGAGCGAGGATCCGTGCAGCAGACCGTCACCGGCGTTGGCGAGGTGAAGCCGCTGGAAACCGTGAAGCTCAGGCCTGCGGACAGCTGGCATTGGCTGCAATCGTTCGACGCGCCGCTTAACAAGCGCGTTGCTGCAGGCGAGACGCTGGTGACCTACGCCAACGGCGAGAAGTGGGCGGCTCCGTACGACCTCGTGGTCACCTCGCGCGAGCTTCCGGAGAAAAACAAAGGCGCCGTGACGAAGGACGACCACTACATCGAGGTGCAGCGCATCGACACGGTGTCGGTCACCATGGAGGTTTCCGAGAAGGATCTGGGGCTTTTGTCCGAAGGGCAAAGCGTGAAGGTGAAGCTGGGATCCGATAACGGCCGCGAGTGCGACGGAACCATCTCCAACATCAACGAGGTGGGTACGTACGGCGCGACGGGCTCCAAGTTCACGGTCACGGTCAAAGTGCCCAACGACGGCAGCATCAAGCTGGGGATGTCGGCCAACCTGTCCATCACCGTTGCGGAAGCCTCCGACGTGCTCACGGTGCCGGTGAGCGCCGTGATCGGCGCGGGCGACGACAAGTTCGTCCAGGTGTACGATCTCGCATCCGGCGAGCAGCGTGCGGAGCCGGTGACCACGGGCATATCCAACGGCACCATGGTCGAGGTGTCGGGCGAGGGTCTGAAGGAAGGCGATCTCGTGGTTCTCAACGAGGCAGAGCCTGCGGGCGGCGGCTTCTCGGAAGGCGATGCCGAAGAGGGGCCTATAACCGTGACTCCGGTGTTAGAGTAGGCGGTCGGCGATGATCCTCTTGGAGAGCGTTTCCAAAACCTACGAGATGGGCGAAGGGGTCGTTCGCGCCCTCGATCATGTGGATCTTCAAGTCGACCAAGGCGATTTCCTCGCTATCGTGGGGCCGTCCGGATCTGGCAAGTCGACGCTGATGAACATCCTCGGGCTGCTCGACGTGCCCGACGAGGGTCGCTACCTGCTCGACGGCATGGATGTCGGGGCTTTGTCCGACAATCGGCTAGCCTCCATCCGCAACGAAAAGATAGGGTTCGTGTTCCAAAGCTTTAATCTGTTGGGCAAGCTCACGGCGCTCGAGAACGTGAAGCTGCCGCTGAGCTATGCCGGGGTACGCCTGAAAGAAGCCGACGCCCGTGCCCGCAAGCAGCTCTCGCTCGTGGGTCTCGAAGGGCGCGAGCACCACCTGCCGAACCAGCTGTCCGGAGGCCAGCAGCAGCGCGTGGCCATCGCCCGTGCGTTGGTGTGCGAGCCGGAGATCATCCTGGCCGACGAGCCCACCGGCGCGCTCGATTCGCGCACCGGCGTGGAGATCATGGAGCTGTTCAAGAGCCTGCACGCCGAGGGCCAGACGGTTATCCTCATCACGCACAACCAGGAGCTCGCCGACGAGGCGCAGCGTGTCGTGCGTATTGCTGACGGCTTGATACAGGAAATGGAAAGGGGTTCGCATGCGGTATAGTCAATTGGCGCGAACTGCCGTTCAGGCTGTGTTCGGCAACGGGTTGCGCTCGGCTCTGACCATGCTGGGTCTCGTCATCGGCATTTCGTCGGTCATCATCCTCGTGGGCATCGGCGACGGGACGAACCGGCAGGTGAGCGAAAAGATGAAAGCTCTCGGCGGAGACGCGCTGTCGGCTTACCTGTTCGACGGCGACATGGGCTACAACGACCTTTCGGGCATGAACGACCTCGGTGCCGTGGATGGCGTGGCGCCCTCGAAGTCCCTGATGAAGAAGCTTTCGGTGGGCACGACGGTTGCTAACAAGGCGTTCGTGGAGGCCACCGACGAGCACTACCTGCACGTGCGCAACCTCAAATTGCAAGAAGGCCGCAACTTGAGCGCTGTCGACCGGGAGAATCGTAGCAAGGTCATCGTGCTGGGCTCCGATGTGGCGAAGACGCTGCTTGGCTCGGCCGACGGCGCGGTCGGCCGCACCGTCAGGCTCGACGGCGATGAGTTCACCGTGGTCGGCGTGCTGCAGAACCAGGGCCAGTCGATGGGCCTCAACACGGGCAACGTGGCGCTCGTTCCCTTCTCCACTGCCGTGAGCATGGGGGAGAGCGGCACGATCACCTCTTTCTACGCGAAAGCGCGCGGCGAGGACGCCATCGAGGCGGCGAAAGGGGAGATAGGCTCGTACCTCACGGGCACGGTGCATATTCCCCCCGGACGTTTCGACATCATCTCCCAGGACGAGATGCTGCGGGCCGGCAACGAGATCGACGGCACCATGACTTTGCTGTTGGCGGGCATCGCGGGCATATCGCTTGTGGTTGCGGGCATCGGCGTGATGAACGTGATGCTGGTGTCGGTGACCGAGCGCACCCGCGAAATCGGCATCAAGAAAGCTCTGGGCGCGCGCCGCTTCGACATCCTCGTGCAGTTTCTGCTCGAAGCCCTCGTGCTCAGCATTATCGGAGGCGTTCTGGGCATCGCGGCGGGCATCGCGCTGGGACTGCTCATGGGCACCGTGGGGCTGGCGTTCGTGGTGTCGTGGGGCGTGGTGGCGGTTGCCGTTGCAGCAGCTACGGCCATCGGCCTGGTGTTCGGCATCTTCCCCGCCTACCGGGCGTCCCGCAAGAACCCCATCGAGGCTTTGCGCACCGAATAAGCTGCGCCGCCCGATCGCTTACAAGTCGCCGCGCCTCGCAAGAACGGTCAGTTTCCCAATGCATGCAAATACTTCCTACAGCACCGGTGAAGAAGGCGTGGAAAAAGAAATATTGTCGCAATTTCTTTTACCTTCGATTACATTGTGCTATCATATCCGTCGCTGCTTGAAGCAGTACATCGGGTTGTGGCTCAGCTTGGTAGAGCGCTGCGTTCGGGACGCAGAGGCCGCAGGTTCAAATCCTGTCAACCCGACCAGAAATTGCAGGTCAGCCGTTCGCGGCTGACCTTTTTCTTTTCCCGTGTGGGTTCAATCGGAACATAAACGGCTCCGGGCAGAAAACCCTCACTTCGCATCGCACGGTCAGCACGCCTTCGGCGCTTCGCTTGAGCTCTTCTGACCAACGTTGTCTTTGGCTCCCGTCGATACCCAAACATACAGGTTTTGTTCTCGGCTCGTGTTATTCTTAGGGTCGATCATTCATCCGATCGGGTTTTTCGGGTCTCCAGAAGTTGCCCTGATGCCTGCGATCGAAGGATTAGCTATGAAACGAGTTTCGGTACCCTTTCTAATCGGCGCGATGCTCTTCACGGTGATCGGCTTGTATGGTTGCGCTTCGGATGGCGAGCGGGTTGCGCCCGTCGACGCCTCTATCGGCATCATCGAAACGCGAGGGACGGATGAAACGAGCAGGATCGTCTTCTACGATGGGGAGTTGAACGAGGTGGCGCAGCTTTCGCTGCGCTATGCGAACTTGGGTGACGTTTTTCACAATCCCCTGGTTTACCAGGGCAGTCTTTTTGTTATTCCCCAAGGAAGGTCTAAGGTTAGAGACGGCGAGGCCGTCCTTCAGGTCGATGTAGCTTCCCTTGCATCCAAAACACACGCTATCGGTCGATCGGGCATGAATGATGTGGCCGTGAACGATGAGTACGTCTTCACCTGCGATTCGTCTTGTATAAACCGCTGCCGAATCGACAACGGGGACGTGTCGAAGATAGCTATCGAGGGGGTTTATGTATCGAAAATCGTTTGGTGCGAAGACAGTCTGTATGCTTTCGCATTGTCTCTCGATGACGACTCTTCGATGATTTATTGCTACGACGAAGACTTGGCCCTCAAAGAATCAATCGATTGCAGCACCTATGATTCGAACGCCTATAGGGTTGCGGACGCCTACCGGGCGGTTGTGCATGAAGGCAAAATCTATTTCTGCAGCGTTGGCCTTGTGGAAAGACAGATTGGCGTACTCGACACCGGAGGCAACACGTTGAGCTTCATTCCATTGAGCAAGGGCGGTCCTTCAAGCGTGGCTATCGCGGACGGCAAGCTTTACATTGCCCACTACAATGTCGTTCAAGGTCAAGACGATAGCGCGCTGAGCATCGTGGATCTAGAGACGGGGGCTATCGAAGAGCATGCTTTCGAGCACGAAGCGATGCAAATGGTTGTGACTGAAGGGTCGATATACGTGCTCGGAGATTGGGCGATATACCAATACGATGCCGAAAGCGTAGAGCTCATCGGAAGCAAGCCGATTGATAAAATGCCCGGTAGTTATAGCTATCTTTCGGGGCTGTTCTCTGCGAAGTAGGGCCTCGATACTCAAGATTTCTGCATAGGGTCGGTGGTCTCCGACCGAATAGCGGTTTCAAAACGGGGTTCAAAATGGATTCAATTGGTTGATGACCGCGTCTCGTCCGGTTGGCTGTGCTCTACGGCAAAGGCTTCTCGCCATGGCGAAGGCGGGGCGGGCATATCAGTGGAGAAGGCGTGGAAAGGGGATTATCGCTGCATTTTCTTTTACCTTCTGTAACATTGTGCTATCATAACCGTCGCTGCGAAAGCAGTTATTTGGTTGCTAAAGGGGATGGGGAACATCCCTTTTTTGCATAGGCATGTGACCCTGGCTGCGTCAGGGGGAGCGAGGTCGCAGAAGCGCTTCGCACGAGCAATTTGGAGGAACGTATGAAAATCCTGGGAATGGGAATGCCTGAGCTTCTCATCATTCTCGCGGTAATCCTGCTCATCTTCGGGCCGAAGAACCTCCCGAAGCTCGGCGGCGCCATCGGCAAGACCGTCAAGAACCTGCGCGAAGGCATGGGCGGCGGCGATAAGAACATCGTCGAGGCCGATGACGAGGAAGAAGTGATCGAAGAGGTCGAGGAGCCCGTCAAGAAGACGACCGCGGCCAAGAAGACCACCACCGCGGCTAAGAAGAAAGCCGAGTAGTTTTACATTCGTCTGGTTCGCGGTATGTGCAGTCGCTCGGCGCTCTGCACATACCGCTTTTTTCATATCAGGTACCGGTAGCACGCTTGCGGACGAGCGTGCATGTTTTTGTAAATGGACAGGTGAGCATTCATGGCAGACGGCAATTTCATTCTCACGCAAGAAGGCAAGGACAAGCTCGAGGAAGAACTCCACTTCCTGGAAACCGAGAAACGCGCCGAGATCGGCGAGCGCATCAAGGTGGCGCGCGAGTTCGGCGACATCTCGGAGAACTCCGAGTACGACGACGCCAAGAACGAGCAGGGCATGATGGAGGCGCGTATTGCCGAGATCAGCCGCATCCTGTCCGAGGCGACGGTGGTCAACACCCCGAAGCGCTCGAACAGCGTGCACATCGGCTCGACGGTGACGGTCGACATGGGTGGGCGCGAGCGCGTGTTCACTATCGTGGGCGGCGCCGAGAGCGATGCCGCCGCCGGCAAGATCTCCAACGAGTCCCCGGTGGGTTCGGTGCTGCTGGGCCACAAGAAGGGCGACGTGGTGGAGACCACGGGTCCCACCGGCCGCAAGATCACCATGACCATTCTCAAGCTGGAACACTAGTGAGTTGCGCCGTTCTGCGAACGGCGCAACTTGCCGACGCTGCGAGACGCCCTTGCACCCGATCTCGCGGCGAGGCCGAGGGACTCGCGTACCGAAGTATCCCCTACGGGGACTTCCTTCGGGGCGCGCTTCGCCCTCGCCCTCCCCACGATCTCGGGCACCAGGGCGCCTCTCGCTGACTTACTACGCCAACCCGTGATTTCGAGGACAATCAATGAGCGATACCATCGACACCACCGAGCAGATCATCGAAGACGACCCCATCGCCGTGCGCCGCGCTAAGCGCGAGGCGCTGATGGCAGCGGGCAAGGACCCGTACGGCCATGCGTTCGCGTACTCGCACCACCTGGCCGACCTGGCCGAACAGTACGCCGACCTCGAGGACGGCGCGTCCACCGAGGACGAGGTGAAGGTCGCCGGCCGCGTCATGGCGAAGCGCGATCAGGGCAAGCTGGCTTTCCTCGAGCTGCGCGACTCCACGGGCGACATGCAGCTGTTCTGCCGCATCAACGCGCTGGGCGAGGACGCGTTCGCCGAGCTCAAGGACCTGGACGTGGGCGACTGGATCGGCGTCGAGGGCACGATGATGCGCACGAAGCGCGGGCAGCTGTCCGTGTCCGTGGCATCGTTCGAGCTGCTCAGCAAGTCGCTGCGCCCCCTGCCGGAGAAGTTCCACGGTTTGGCCGACAAGGAGACGCGCTATCGCCAGCGCTATGTCGACCTCGTCATGAACCGCGAGGTGCGCGACACGTTCGAGAAGCGCTTCAAGGTGGTTTCCGCCATCCGCCGCTACATGGAGGATCACGGCTACTACGAGGTGGAGACGCCCATCCTGCACCCCATCCTCGGCGGCGCGAACGCGCGTCCCTTCGTCACGCATCACAACGCGCTGGACAAGGACTTCTACCTGCGCATCGCCACCGAGCTGCATCTCAAGCGCTTGCTGGTGGGCGGCTTCGAGAAGGTGTTCGAGATCGGGCGCCAGTTCCGCAACGAGGGCATGGATCCGTATCATAACCCCGAGTTCACCACCATGGAGTTCTACCAGGCGTTCAGCGACCTCGAAGGCATGATGGAGCTCACGCAGGGCGTCATCCAGGCGGCGGCGCTTGCCTCGTGCGGCACGCTGCAGGTGGAGTATCAGGGCCATCAGGTGGATCTCAGCGGATCGTGGCGCCGCGCCACCATGATCGAGCTGGCCAGCGAAGGAGCCGGCGAGGATGTCAGCTTCCAGCGCACGCGCGACGAGCTGGTGGATATCCTCGAGCGCAACGGCGGCCACGCCGAAGCTGCATGGGGCAAGGGCAAGCTCATCGCCGAGATCTTCGAGGCCGTGGCCGAGGAGAAGCTCATCCAGCCCACCTTCGTCACCGAGCATCCCATCGAGGTGTCGCCGCTGGCCAAGAAGCTGGCGGGCGATCCGAACCTGACAGAGCGCTTCGAGCTGTTCATCTGCGGCCACGAGTACGCCAACGCCTTCGGCGAGCTGAACGATCCGGTCGACCAGGCCGAGCGCTTCCGCGCGCAGGTGGAGGCGAAGGACCTCGGCGACGACGAGGCCATGGGCTACGACGACGACTACGTGCGCGCCCTCGAGTACGGCATGCCCCCGGCGGGCGGCTGCGGCATCGGCATCGACCGTCTGGTCATGCTGCTCACCGACGCCCCGTCCATCCGCGACGTGCTGCTGTTCCCCCACATGAGGGACGAGGCTCCGGCCGGCGGCTGCGGCTCCCGCAGTTGCCGAGGCGCCCATCGACTTCTCGAAGGTGGTCGTCGAGCCCCTGTTCCAGGACGAGGTCGACTTCGACACGTTCAGCAAGTCCGATTTTCGTGCCGTGAAGGTGAAGGAGTGCGTTGCCGTTCCCAAGAGCAAGAAGCTGCTGCAGTTCACGCTCGACGACGGCACGGGCTCCGATCGCGTCATCCTGTCCGGCATCCACGCCTATTACGAGCCGGAAGAGCTGGTGGGCCGCACGCTCATCGCCATCACGAACCTGCCGCCGCGCAAGATGATGGGCGTGGAATCGTGCGGCATGCTGCTGTCGGCCATCCATGAGGAGGAAGGCGAAGAGCGCCTGAACCTCCTGATGGTTGACGACCGCATCCCCGCCGGCGCCAAGCTGTACTAAAGCGCCGCCGCATAATCGCTTCCGAAAGGCCGCTTGCGCATATGCCGCGCAAGCGGCCTTTCCGCGGTTCGGAGGCCTGCGCTGCGCCGCACGTCGTCGCGCTTGCACGCGTCTCCGAGCTTTCATCGCTCGCGCACGTTTCGGGTCTTTGTCAGAAGCGAGCACGTTTGGAGGCATAGTGGGGCAGGGGCTCATGCGGGCGGCGGACATGGTAGGATGGATAGCGGGCCGTCCGTCGGCGCTTGTGGAGCAGCCGTGTGCGGTCATATGCGGTATTGGCACTCTCAATACAAGAGTGCTAAGATGGCACGGAACCATACGATAGACTCTGCGAGAATAGAGGCTAGCATGTCATTCGAGAAATTCACCGACAAAGCGCGCAAGGTGCTCGTCCTGGCTCAGGACGAGGCTCGCTCGCTTCATCAGCCCTACGTGGGCACCGAGCATATCCTGCTCGGCCTCATACAGGAGAAGGACGGTCTGGCCGCCCAGGCCCTCGATCGTCTCAACGTGAAGTACGATGCCGTCGTGCAGGCCATCCGCCAGGTGGTGGCCATCGACGAGGACACCGACGTGTCGGGGCATCTGTCCTTCACGCCCCGCGTCAAGCGCGTGCTGGAGAACAGCCTGCGCGAGGCCATGCAAATGGGGCAATCGTACATCTCCACCGAGCATCTGCTGCTGGGCATCGTCCGCGAGGGCGACGGCACCGCGCTCGAAGTGCTCACGCGTCTCGGCGTGTCGGGCGACGACGTGCGCAGCGCGCTGAACGACCTGGTGGGGCAGAGCCCCGTCTACGCCGGGCGCAACCCGTTCGATCCGAACGGCAACACGTCCGACAGCGTGCTGAAGGAGTTCGGCACCGACCTCACGCAGAAGGCGCGCGACGGCAAGCTGGACCCGGTTATCGGCCGCGCCGGCGAGATCGAGCGCGTCATGCAGGTGCTCAGCCGACGCCAGAAGAACAACCCGCTGCTCATCGGCGAGCCGGGCGTGGGCAAGACCGCCGTGGCCGAGGGCCTGGCGCAGCTCATCGTGTCGAACCAGGTACCCGACATCCTGCGCGGCAAGCGCCTGTTCACGCTCGACGTGAGCGCGCTCGTGGCCGGGTCGAAGTACCGCGGCGAGTTCGAGGAGCGCCTGAAGAAGTGCATCAAGGAGGTGATGGACGTGGGCGATATCATCCTGTTCATCGACGAGATGCACACGCTCATCGGCGCGGGTTCGGCCGAGGGTTCCATTGACGCCGCCGCCATCTTGAAGCCTCCGCTGTCCCGCGGCGAGATCCAGGTGATCGGCGCCACCACCATCGACGAGTACCGCAAGCATCTCGAGAAGGACTCCGCGCTCGAGCGGCGCTTCCAGCCCATCACCGTGGGCGAGCCGAACGAGGAGCAGGCCATGCGCATCATGGAGGGTCTGCGCGACCGCTACGAGGCGCATCATCAGGTGCACTTCACCGACGAGGCGCTGCAGGCGGCCGTGAACCTATCGAACCGCTACATCCAGGATCGCTTTCTGCCCGACAAGGCCATCGACGTGCTGGACGAGGCGGGAGCGCGCATGCGCATCCGCAACATGACGCTGCCGAAGGAGCTGCGCGAGCTCGATGACGAGCTGCGCACTATTCGCGGCGAAAAGGATTCGGCCATCGCTTCCCAAGATTTCGAGCGCGCCGCTCAGCTGCGCGACCAGGAGTCCGAGCTCAAGGCCAAGCGCATCGAAGCCGAGAAGAAGTGGGAAGAGGACGCCCAGAAGTCCGTGCATCAGGTGACGGTGGAGGACATCGCCGACGTGGTGTCCATGACCACGGGCGTGCCCGTTTCGAACCTCACCGAGGCCGAGACCGAGAAGCTGCTGCGCATGGAAGCCGTGCTGCACGAGCGCGTCGTCGGTCAGGAAGAGGCCGTCACGGCGCTGTCGAAGGCCATCCGCCGCTCGCGCAGCGGCCTGAAAGACCCGAAGCGCCCCGCGGGTTCGTTCATCTTCTTGGGTCCCTCGGGCGTGGGCAAGACCGAGCTTTCGAAGGCGCTTGCCGAGTTCCTGTTCAACTCCGAGGACGCGCTTCTGTCCTTCGACATGTCTGAGTACATGGAGAAGCACAGCGTGAGCCGTCTCGTGGGCTCGCCTCCGGGCTACGTGGGCTTCGACGAGGGCGGCCAGCTGACGAAGGCCGTGCGCCAGCGCCCCTACTCGGTGGTGCTGTTCGATGAGATCGAGAAGGCGCACCCCGACGTGTTCAACATCCTGCTCCAGATCTTGGAGGAGGGCCGCTTGACCGACGCGCAGGGCCGCACCGTGGACTTCCGCAACGCCGTCATCATCATGACGTCGAACGTGGGCGCCCGCGAGATCGCGCAGCCCACCACGCTGGGCTTCTCCACCGAGGAGCACGCGGGGCTGTCCGACAAGGAGATCAAGAGCCGCGTCATGGCCGAGATGAAGAAGCTGTTCAGGCCCGAGTTCCTGAACCGCATCGACGAGATCATCGTGTTCAAGTCCCTGAACGACGAGCAGATTTCCGAGATCGTCAAGCTCATGGTGGCCGATTTGCGCGAGCGCATGATCGAGCAGAACATGTCCATCAACCTCACCGAGGCGGCGTGCAAGCTCATCGCCAAGGAAGGCACGGACGCCACGTTCGGCGCGCGTCCGCTGCGCCGCGCCATCCAGCGCTTGCTGGAGGATCCGCTGTCCGAGCAGATCCTCGAAGGCACGTGGACGAGCGGCTCGGTCATCGACGTGGACGCGGTGGACGGCGAGCTGGTGTTCACCGTCGGATCGGGCTCCATCCCGGCGCCCCGCAAGCGTGACAGCATCGCGCGGGAAGCGGAGCTGTTGCTGACGAATTACGATCTGGGCCATGCCGGCGTCAGTTCCGGCGGCTCGTTCTCGGGCGGCGCGGCCGACTAAGCTTCGCCTCTTAAGCGCCCCTGCTCCTCGGCTTGAAATTCGAAGCCCGAGGAGCAGGGGTTTCTTGTGTTCTGCGCTTGCATTTGTCGTATACTAGGCACGTCGCAAGCCGACCGCGGAGCGGCCGCTTTCACGTGCAAGGCGGCCGAGGTGCACTGCGGGAAGTGCAGCGGATCAACTCGATTCCAGGAGGTTCCATGTTCGGAGACAACCTCGATCGCATCGTGAAAAGCATCGAGAAGAACTACGAGGCCGACGAGATATTCTTCACGAAGCCCGGCCGGCGGTTTCCCAGCCGCCTGGCCGTGAAAAGCGTGATCAAGGACTTGCGTCGGGTGCTGTTCCCGGGCTATTTCGGCGACGAGATGCTGACGCCGTTCACCAGTCCGGAGTACTTCATCGGCGAGACGCTCATACAGATCGAACGCGTGCTGCGCGAGCAGATCGTGCTCGCCATGACGTACACCTCGGACGATCGCGATGCTGCGGAGGTCGACCCGGCGCGCTACCTGTGCGGCGGCACCACGCCCGAGCATATCTGCGAGCGCGCCTCGGAAGTGTGCACGGTGTTCTTCGACGAGCTTCCCAGCATCCAGCGGGTGCTGCTCACCGACGTGCAGGCGCTGTACGACGGCGATCCGGCGGCCGGGTCGAAGGAGGAGGTCATCTTCTCGTATCCGGGTCTGTACGCGATCTACGTGTACCGCATCGCGCACGTGCTGTACGAGCAGAACGTGCCCATCATCCCGCGCATCATGACCGAGCTGGCGCACAGCGGCACGGGCATCGACATCGGCGCCGGCGCCCAGATCGGCGAGTACTTCTTCATCGACCACGGCACGGGCGTGGTCATCGGCGAGACCACCGTCATCGGCGACCATGTGAAGCTGTACCAGGGCGTCACGCTGGGCGCGCTGTCCACGCGCGGCGGGCAGCGGCTTGCCGGGGTGAAGCGCCATCCCACGATCGAGGACAACGTGACGATCTATTCCAACGCTTCGGTTCTGGGCGGGGAAACCGTGGTGGGCGCCGGTTCGGTCGTCGCAGGATCCACGTTCGTCACCTCTTCGGTTCCCCCCAATTCCCGCGTGTCGCTGAAGGCGCAGGAGATCACCGTGCGCCAGCCGGGCGAGCGTGACTAGGCGCTTCGATCGGCAAGCGAGGGAAATGGAGCGGTGGCAAGAACGATGCAAGGCGGAGAGGAAAACCTTATGACGCAGACAATCGACCCGGTGTTCTCGTCCGCGGTGCTCAGCGCCCCTGAGCTCGCGCTGAACGACCTCGACTTCGACGCGCTGTCGCAGGCGATGGGAGGGCTCAAGGGCGAGGTCGACAAGAACCCGCAGACGGCCGCCATCATCCTGGCGGGCGGCACGGGGGAGCGGTTCCGCAAGGGAGGCGGGCAGCAGTAGTCGTCC
>OBVD01000640.1_pt1 | contig 20714 bp, 18 predicted proteins | sample 1495031 | NCBI WGS metagenome assembly OBVD01 (sample SAMEA2579967, study PRJEB22360) | human gut metagenome
CCATTTTCGGGAACTTGTAGATACGTTTACGGATATCCATAAAGCGCAGCGCCAGTTCTTCGAAGTGAGTTTCCGGATGTTCGTACATGACCCACATGATTTTCGCCGCATCCATCGGGGAACCGCCGCCCAGGGCGATGATCACGTCTGGTTTAAAGGAGTTCGCCAGGTCGGCACCTTTACGTACGATGGTCAGCGTCGGGTCAGCTTCAACTTCGAAGAAGACTTCCGTTTCAACACCCGCAGCTTTCAGTACGGAAGTGATCTGATCGGCATAGCCGTTGTTGAACAGGAAGCGGTCAGTCACGATCAGCGCGCGTTTGTGACCATCGGTAATCACTTCATCCAGTGCGATTGGCAGGGAGCCACGACGGAAGTAGATAGATTTCGGAAGTTTGTGCCACAACATGTTTTCAGCTCGCTTAGCAACGGTTTTCTTGTTGATCAGGTGTTTAGGACCAACGTTTTCAGAGATGGAGTTACCACCCCAGGAACCACAACCCAGAGTCAGGGAAGGTGCGAGTTTGAAGTTGTACAGGTCACCGATACCACCCTGAGAAGCCGGGGTGTTGATCAGGATACGCGCGGTTTTCATCATTTGGCCGAAGTAAGCCACGCGAGCCGGCTGGTTGTCCTGGTCGGTGTACAGGCAAGAGGTGTGACCGATACCGCCCATGGCGACCAGTTTTTCTGCTTTGGCTACCGCGTCTTCGAAATCTTTTGCACGGTACATAGCCAGCGTCGGAGACAGTTTTTCGTGAGCAAACGGCTCGCTCTCGTCAACGTTGGTCACTTCACCAATCAGAATTTTGGTGGTGGCCGGCACGGTGAAGCCTGCCAGTTCAGCGATTTTGGCCGCTGGCTGACCAACGATAGCCGCGTTCAGCGCGCCATTTTTCAGGATAATGTCCTGAACGGCTTTCAGCTCTTTACCCTGCAGCAGGTAGCCGCCGTGGCTGGGGGAACGGTCGCGGACCGCGGCATAGACTAACGTGCCGTCCACAACGGACTGCTCAGAAGCACAGATCACGCCGTTATCGAAGGTTTTAGACATCAGTACGGACGCTACGGCACGTTTGATGTCGGCGGTTTCATCAATGACTACCGGGGTGTTACCGGCGCCGACGCCGATAGCAGGTTTACCGGAGCTGTATGCTGCTTTCACCATGCCTGGACCACCGGTCGCCAGGATCAGGTTGATGTCCGGGTGATGCATCAGCGCGTTAGACAGTTCTACAGACGGCTGATCGATCCAGCCAATCAGGTCTTTCGGCGCGCCGGCCGCGATGGCAGCCTGCAGCACGATATCAGCCGCTTTGTTGGTGGCATCTTTTGCACGCGGGTGCGGAGAGAAAATGATGGCGTTACGCGTTTTCAGACTGATGAGCGATTTGAAAATGGCTGTTGAAGTCGGGTTAGTGGTCGGTACGATACCGCAGATGATGCCGATAGGCTCAGCAATAGTGATGGTGCCAAAGGTGTCGTCTTCTGACAGAACGCCACAGGTTTTTTCGTCTTTATAAGCGTTGTAAATGTATTCGGAAGCGAAGTGGTTTTTGATCACTTTGTCTTCAACGATGCCCATGCCGGATTCGGCTACGGCCATTTTGGCGAGAGGGATTCGAGCATCTGCAGCAGCCAGAGCGGCGGCGCGGAAGATTTTGTCGACTTGTTCTTGAGTGAAACTGGCATATTCACGCTGGGCTTTCTTGACACGCTCAACAAGCGCGTTCAGTTCAGCGATATTAGTAACAGCCATAATGCTCTCCTGATAATGTTAAACTTTTTTAGTAAATCAGTCGCTCGATTCGACATTATAGACAGGCCGTTAACAGCTTGCATGTAAATGTTTATGTAGAAAAATCAGGGCGCTGTTTCACCGATTTACTAAAAAAGCTTTATCTCTTTCGCTTTCAGGTACTGCTGCCTTCCACTCTGTTGGTGTCATCAAGATTACTCACTTCTGAGTACAAATTACGTGATTTAGATCAAGTATTGTCGCTGCTGATACCTTTCAGCTGGCTGCTTTTTGACCGGTTCGATCAAGTGTGATGGGAGGGTTTTGAAATTAAAAAAACGATTAGCATTAAATATACAAATGGCTAACATTCGATACATATCACCGGGTTATGCATATTTATAATGAATATTGCAGGTAAAAAGCGTATGTTTCGCGCAGTTATTTTATGCTGTTAACAGTCAACCGCCAATTTTGATGATGCTGCGGAGCCCAATGTGACTCAATCACTGTTCGATTTTTCTGCATATTTCAAGTTTTTCATCGGCTTATTTGCCCTGGTTAACCCGGTTGGCATTATTCCGGTATTCATCAGTATGACCAGCTATCAGCCGGCTGCGGTGCGTAATAAGACCAACCTCACCGCCAACCTGTCGGTGGCGATCATCCTCCTGACGTCGCTGTTCCTCGGCGATGGCATTCTGCAGATTTTCGGTATCTCCATTGACTCCTTCCGTATCGCCGGCGGCATCCTGGTGGTGACCATCGCGATGTCGATGATCAGCGGTAAGCTCGGCGAAGATAAGCAGAACAAGCAGGAAAAGTCGGAGACGGCGGTCCGGGAGAGCATCGGCGTCGTTCCTCTCGCGCTACCATTAATGGCCGGGCCAGGGGCAATCAGTTCAACTATCGTCTGGGGGACCCGGTACCACTCCTGGGTGCATCTGGTCGGGTTCTCACTGGCGATAGCGGTATTTGCCCTCTGCTGCTGGGGGATTTTCCGTATGGCACCGTGGCTGGTTCGTTTGCTGGGGCAGACGGGAATCAACGTCATCACCCGTATTATGGGCCTGTTGCTGATGGCCCTCGGTATTGAGTTTATTGTGACCGGGATTAAAGCGCTTTTCCCAGGGCTGCTGAGTTAGTTCGTCCCCAGCAGGCGGGGAGTCTCGCTTCACGCCTGCGCGATTATTAGCAAAACCTATTAGCCAGCGCGGAACTGGCGGTAGGGATAATATTTTGCGATATCGCTATTAATTTCATGTTTTTCATTAAGATATGAAATATTTCTCTTAACATTCTCCTCACGCCTCCCCCTCCTGTGATGTTATTTTCTTCACATCATTCTCTGGTGCTTGCTGTCGGATCATCGAAATGATATTAGTAATTTTAACAAGGCGGCAGATGAATGTGCTAAAAAGTAATCTATTGTTAAATTTTTTTACAAAAAACCATCTTGTGGTCGCTGCTCAGTATGCTGGCTGATGAAATTATCTTAATAGACTGATAAATAACGATATTTTTACTTAGACGTTTTATGGCAAACGCTTGTCACGCTGGCAAAACCGGCAATAAAAGAGAATTCGGTAACATATTTGCAAATTGCATTGGCGGAGGTGTTTACCTTTTGGTACTTTCCGCCGTTATCGTCTGCTGAATTATGTACGCAAATGAGAATTATTTTTAATTAACTCATTTCGCCAGAACGACCCTCCAGCGAGGGCAACGAATCGACGTTAAGACTGCCGTTCGAGCGGTCGTAATAAATAAGTCGGTGATAGCAATCTGCCAATCGCAAACTCCTGCGTTGGACAGAACCCGAAAACGGGAAAAACAGGCTGGTTAAAAAACCAGTAATTATAATGACTGGAGTTACAACACAATGACCATCATCACTAAAAAGCGTTTAATCGCCGCGGGAGTGCTATCCGCACTGATCGCCGGCAATATGGCAATGGCAGCGGATGTCCCGGCTGGAGTGCAGCTGGCAGAGAAGCAAACCCTGGTACGTAATAGCGGCGCCGAGCCGCAATCGCTGGACCCAAATAAAATCGAAGGGGTGCCAGAGGCCAATATTAGCCGCGACCTGTTCGAAGGTTTGCTGAATACTTCGCCGAAAGATGGCCACCCGATCCCAGGCGTGGCGGAGAGCTGGGATAATAAAGATTTTAAAGTCTGGACATTCCATCTGCGTAAAGATGCAAAATGGTCTAACGGCGAGCCGGTTACCGCCCAGGACTTCGTATACAGCTGGCAGCGTCTGGTGGATCCGAAAACAGCTTCTCCTTATGCCAGCTATCCGCAATATGGTCATATCGTTAACGTCGACGAAATCATTGACGGCAAGAAAGCGCCGAGCGAGCTGGGCGTAAAAGCCATTGACGACCACACGCTGGAAGTCACCCTCAGCGAACCGGTACCCTATTTTTATAAACTGCTGGTTAACCCGGCGATGTCTCCCGTCTACAAACCGGCCATCGAAAAATTTGGCGAAAAGTGGACGCAGCCTGGCAATATCGTTACCAACGGCGCGTATACTCTGAAAGACTGGGTGGTCAACGAGCGGATCGTGATGGAGCGTAACCCGCACTATTGGGATAATGCTAAAACCGTCATTAACACCGTTACCTGGCTGCCGACCTCTTCCGAAGTGACCTATGTTAACCGCTACCGCAGCGGTGAACTGGACATGACTTATAACCAGCTGCCGATCGAACTCTTCCAGAAGCTGAAAAAAGAGATCCCCAACGAGCTGCACGTTGACCCCTATCTGTGTACCTATTATTACGAAATCAACAACCAGAAGGCCCCGTTCACCGACGTGCGCGTGCGTACCGCGCTGAAGCTGGGTCTGGATCGCGATATTATTGCTAATAAGGTGAAAGGACAGGGCGATCTGCCGGCCTACGGCTATACCCCACCGTATACCGATGGCGCGAAGCTGAGCGAGCCGGAATGGTTTACCTGGTCGCAAGAAAAACGCAACGAAGAAGCGAAAAAACTGCTGGCCGAAGCCGGCTATAGCGCCGATAAACCGTTGACCTTCAACCTGCTGTATAACACCTCTGATTTGCACAAGAAGCTGGCGATTGCCGCCGCCTCGCTGTGGCGTAAAAACCTGGGCATTGACGTGAAGCTGGTCAACCAGGAGTGGAAAACGTTCCTCGATACCCGTCATCAGGGCACCTATGACGTGGCGCGTGCGGGCTGGTGCGCCGACTATAACGAGCCAACCTCTTTCCTGAACACCATGCTCTCTGACAGTTCAATGAACACCGCGCACTATAAGAGCCCGGCGTTCGACAAGATTATGGCTGAATCCGTAAAAGCATCCGATGAAGCGCAGCGCACGGCGGCCTATGCGAAAGCAGAGCAGCAGCTGGACAAAGACAGCGCGATCGTACCGGTCTATTACTACGTTAACGCCCGCCTGGTGAAACCGTGGGTCGGTGGCTATACCGGTAAAGACCCGATGGATAACGTCTATACCAAAGACCTCTACGTTATCAAACATTAATGGCAATACGTGGAGCGGGTCTCGGCTCGCTCCATCGTGTCTTATTTGAGAGCAGTGCAAAGGCACACGCCAGAAGGTACGGGCAATGTTAAAATTTATCTTACGTCGCTGTCTGGAAGCGATTCCGACGCTATTTATTCTTATCACCATCTCATTCTTCATGATGCGTCTGGCGCCGGGAAGTCCTTTTACCGGGGAACGCACGCTACCGCCGGAAGTCATGGCGAATATTGAAGCAAAATACCATTTAAACGACCCTATCATGACGCAGTACTTCAATTATCTGAAGCAGCTGGCGCATGGCGATTTTGGTCCCTCTTTTAAATACAAAGATTATTCCGTCAACGATCTGGTGGCCGCCAGCTTCCCGGTTTCAGCGAAACTGGGCTTCGCCGCCTTTTTACTGGCGGTGGTGATCGGCGTTGCCGCCGGGGTGATAGCCGCCCTGAAGCAAAATACCCGCTGGGACTACGCGGTGATGGGGGTAGCCATGACCGGCGTGGTTATTCCGAGCTTTGTGGTCGCGCCGCTGCTGGTGATGATCTTTGCCATTACCCTGCACTGGCTGCCGGGCGGCGGCTGGAACGGCGGGGCGCTGAAATTTATGATCCTGCCGATGGTGGCGCTTTCCCTGGCCTATATCGCCAGCATCGCGCGTATTACTCGCGGTTCGATGATTGAAGTGCTGCACTCTAACTTTATCCGCACCGCGCGGGCGAAGGGGCTGCCGATGCGTCGCATTATTCTGCGCCATGCGCTGAAGCCGGCGCTGCTGCCGGTGCTCTCCTATATGGGGCCAGCTTTCGTGGGCATCATCACCGGCTCAATGGTCATTGAAACCATTTACGGCCTGCCGGGGATCGGCCAGCTGTTCGTTAACGGGGCGCTTAACCGCGACTACTCGCTGGTGCTCAGCCTGACGATCCTCGTTGGCGCCCTGACTATCCTGTTCAACGCCATCGTTGACGTGCTGTACGCCGTTATCGATCCGAAGATTCGCTACTGAAGCCGGAGTTCGCCATGATGTTAAGTAAGAAAAATAGCGAGGCGCTGGAAAACTTCAGTGAGAAGCTGGAAGTGGAGGGGCGTAGCCTCTGGCAGGACGCGCGTCGCCGCTTTATGCATAACCGCGCCGCGGTGACCAGCCTGATTATGCTGGCGCTTATTGCGCTGTTCGTTACCTTCGCGCCGATGGTATCGTCGTTCTCCTACTTCGATACCGACTGGGGCATGATGTCCAATGCCCCGGATATGGCCTCCGGCCACTACTTCGGAACCGACTCCTCCGGGCGCGATCTGCTGGTGCGCGTGGCGATCGGCGGGCGCATTTCGCTGATGGTCGGGGTGGCGGCGGCGCTGGTGGCGGTGATCCTCGGCACGCTGTACGGTTCTCTCTCCGGTTATCTCGGCGGCAAAGTGGATTCGGTGATGATGCGTCTGCTGGAGATCCTCAACTCCTTCCCGTTTATGTTCTTCGTCATCCTGCTGGTGACCTTTTTTGGTCAGAATATCCTGCTGATCTTTGTCGCCATCGGCATGGTGTCCTGGCTGGATATGGCGCGTATCGTGCGCGGGCAGACGCTGAGCCTGAAGCGCAAAGAGTTTATCGAAGCCGCGCAGGTCGGCGGGGTCTCGACGGCGAGCATCGTGCTGCGCCATATCGTCCCCAACGTGCTGGGGGTGGTGGTGGTGTATGCCTCGCTGCTGGTCCCCAGCATGATCCTCTTCGAATCCTTCCTCAGTTTCCTGGGACTGGGGACGCAGGAGCCGCTCAGCAGCTGGGGGGCATTGCTCAGCGATGGCGCCAACTCAATGGAAGTTTCGCCCTGGCTACTGTTGTTCCCGGCGGGTTTCCTGGTGGTGACCCTGTTCTGTTTCAACTTTATCGGCGATGGTCTGCGTGATGCCCTCGACCCGAAAGACCGCTAAGGAGCGCTGCCATGACCATGATTGAAACGGCAAAAGCGCCGCAAGCGCAGAGCCACAGCGGGCTACTGCTGGACGTGAAAGATCTTCGCGTCACCTTTAAAACGCCGGATGGCGACGTCACCGCCGTCAATGATCTGAACTTCACCCTGCAGGCGGGCGAGACGCTCGGCATTGTGGGCGAATCCGGCTCCGGTAAATCGCAAACCGCCTTCGCCCTGATGGGACTGCTGGCGGCCAACGGTCGCATCGGGGGTTCCGCCACCTTTAACGGTCGGCAAATTCTCAATTTGCCCGAGCGTGAGCTGAACAAACTGCGCGCTGAACAAATCTCAATGATTTTCCAGGATCCGATGACCTCTCTTAACCCCTATATGCGGGTGGGCGAGCAGTTAATGGAAGTCCTGATGCTGCATAAAGGGCTGAGTAAAGCCGAAGCGTTTGAAGAGTCGGTGAAGATGCTCGACGCGGTAAAAATGCCGGAAGCGCGTAAGCGCATGAAAATGTTCCCGCACGAGTTCTCCGGGGGCATGCGTCAGCGCGTGATGATTGCCATGGCGCTGCTGTGCCGGCCCCGGCTGCTGATTGCGGATGAACCGACCACTGCCCTGGACGTTACCGTGCAGGCGCAGATCATGACGCTGTTGAATGAGCTTAAACGCGAATTCAACACGGCCATTATCATGATCACCCACGACCTTGGGGTGGTGGCAGGTATCTGCGATAAAGTGCTGGTGATGTACGCCGGGCGCACCATGGAGTACGGTCAGGCGCGCGATGTCTTCTATCAACCGTCGCACCCATACTCTATTGGGCTGTTGAATGCGGTTCCACGTCTGGATGCGGAAGGCGATGCGTTGTTGACCATTCCCGGCAACCCACCGAACCTGCTGCGATTGCCAAAAGGCTGTCCATTCCAGCCGCGTTGCCCGCATGCCATGGAGCAGTGCAGCAGCGCGCCGCCGCTGGAATCGTTCGCGCCAGGCCGCCTGCGCGCCTGCTTTAAACCGGTGGGGGATCTGCTATGAACGCCGTAACTGAACAACGAAAAGTCCTGCTCGAAATTGCCGACCTGAAGGTGCACTTCGATATCAAAGATGGCAAGCAGTGGTTCTGGCAGCCGTCGAAAACGCTGAAAGCGGTGGATGGCGTGACGCTGCGCCTTTACGAGGGTGAAACCCTCGGTGTGGTAGGGGAGTCGGGCTGCGGCAAATCGACCTTCGCCCGCGCCATTATTGGTCTGGTGAAAGCGACCGATGGCAAAGTGGCCTGGCTGGGTAAAGATCTGCTGGGCATGAAGCAGGAAGAGTGGCGCGACGTGCGCAGCGATATCCAGATGATCTTCCAGGATCCGCTGGCCTCGCTGAACCCGCGCATGACCATCGGAGAAATTATCGCCGAACCGCTGCGTACCTATCATCCGAAGATGTCCCGTCAGGAAGTGCGCGATCGCGTCAAAGCGATGATGATGAAAGTTGGATTGCTGCCCAACCTGATCAACCGCTATCCGCACGAGTTCTCCGGCGGTCAGTGTCAGCGTATCGGCATCGCGCGGGCGCTGATCCTTGAGCCAAAGCTGATTATCTGCGATGAGCCGGTCTCCGCGCTTGACGTGTCGATTCAGGCGCAGGTCGTCAACCTGCTGCAGCAACTGCAGCGTGAGATGGGGCTATCGCTGATATTTATCGCTCACGATCTGGCGGTGGTTAAGCATATCTCCGATCGGGTTCTGGTAATGTATCTGGGCCATGCGGTGGAGCTGGGGACCTACGACGAGGTGTACCATAATCCGCTGCATCCCTATACCAAAGCGCTGATGTCGGCGGTGCCGATCCCCGATCCTGATCTCGAGAAAACGAAAACTATCCAACTGCTGGAAGGCGAATTACCCTCGCCGATTAATCCGCCCTCAGGCTGCGTATTCCGCACCCGCTGTCCGCTTGCCGGACCGGAGTGCGCCAAAACCCGCCCGGTGCTGGAAGGCAGTTTCCGCCATGCGGTTTCCTGCCTTAAGGTAGACCCGTTATAATCTCAGGGGCTGACGCAGGTCAGCCCTTTTTTTTTGCGAGGTTAACGAAGTGGGTATGCTTTCTGCCGCTCGTCTGCGGCTTTATCATTTACTTTTCGATCAGAACCGACGTTCCGGCCGCCGCTTTGAAGGGCTGTGCGGACTTTTCGCCCTGCTCAGCGTACTGGTGATATTTATCGAGTCGGGACTGGGCACGCAATATCACCTGACATTAGATGAATGGCATATTTTCGTCTGGCTGGAGCTGCTGGTGACCGCGGTCTTTACCCTGGAATACCTGCTGCGTATCGCTACCTGGCCCAATCCGCTCCACTATATTTTCAGCTTTTGGGGGCTGATTGACCTGGCGACGATTTTACCGCTGTATGTGATGTGGCTATGGCCGGAAATTAGCCTCAATTATGTATTCGCCTGGCGGGCAATGCGGGCGATCCGCGCGCTGCGTATTCTCAAACTACTGCGCTTTATGCCTTCGCTCAACGTGTTCTGGCGAGCGATTGTCAGCGCGCGCCATCAGCTGATCCTGTTTTATTCGTTTATCGCCATTGTGATGGTGATTTTCGGCTCGTTAATGTATCTGATTGAGGGGCCGGAATACGGCTTTACCACGCTTAACGCCTCGGTCTATTGGGCCATCGTGACCATCACCACCGTCGGCTACGGAGACATCACGCCGCACACGCCGTTGGGTCGCATCCTGGCCTCCATTCTTATCCTGATCGGCTACTCCATTATTGCCATACCGACCGGACTTATCACCACGCATATGACCAGCGCCCTGAATCGTCGACGACAGCAGCGCCTGTGTCCGCAGTGTCAGCAGGGCGACCATGACGATAACGCCCGTTTCTGCCATGCCTGCGGTCATGCCTTGCCGAAGTAAGCTGGCGACATAAAAAAGCCTGCCGGGAGAACCGCGGCAGGCTTTTTACTGGATGTTAAAGGTTATTCACGCCACAGAATATGGCACAGCTTATGATCTTTCTCGCGGCACAGCAGAACGCGGGCGAAGATATCATTGATTTCCCCGCCGTCGGTATCCGCCAGACCAATCACCACTTCGGCGAAGAAATCCGGGTTGAGATCGTAATCCACATGCTCTTCCCAGTCTGCCGAAGGGTCGAACAGTTCGGCGCCGCCGCGCTCCTCAAACTGCAGGTTAAACAGAATGATGTCCGCCGGGTCGAGATTGTCGGCCGCCAGTTCGAGGAAGATATCGTAAGCCTGCTCGAGCGTTTCGTCTTCGGTCAGGCGGTTGTTTAAATCCATATCCATGATTGCTACTCATTCGGTATCTGATGGGCACGTTTTACAGCAACGGACTGAAGAAGTAAAACAGTCGCTCGGCGATCCGCTGCCACAGCGGACGTTTTAACCAGAGACGGGCATCCAGCAGGCGCGAGCGCGAGATATAATCATCCTGAACCGCCGCCAGATCGCTGCCGAAACCGGCGTCATCGATGACCAGGGTAATCTCGAAGTTGAGCCACAGGCTGCGCATATCCAGGTTGACGGTCCCCACGAGACTTAGCTCGCCATCGACCAGCACGCTCTTGGTATGCAACAGTCCGCCCTCAAACTGATAGATTTTGACCCCGGCCGCCAGCAGCTCGGTGAAGAAGGCCCGGCTGGCCCAGCCTACCAGCAGCGAATCGTTCTTGCGCGGTAAAATAATGCTCACGTCAACGCCGCGCTGGGCGGCGGTACAGATCGCATGCAGCAGGTCGTCGCTGGGTACGAAGTAGGGGGTGGTCATGATCAGATGCTCTTTCGCCGCATAGGCGGCGGTGAGGAGAGCCTGATGAATCAGATCTTCCGGAAAGCCCGGTCCGGAGGCGATCGTGTGAATAGTATGTCCGCTGGCCTCTTCGAACGGCATGATATTGACGTCCGGGGGCGGCGGCAGAATGCGCTTGCCGGTCTCTATTTCCCAGTCGCAGGAGTAGACGATGCCCATCGAGGTCGCCACCGGGCCTTCCATTCGCGCCATCAGATCAATCCACTGTCCGACTCCTGAGTCCTGTTTAAAGTAGCGCGGATCGACCATATTCATGCTGCCAGTGTAGGCGATATAGTTATCGATCATCACCATTTTACGATGCTGACGCAGGTCCATCCGGCGCAGGAATACGCGCATCAGGTTAACCTTAAGAGCTTCGACGACTTCAATACCGGCGTTACGCATCATCGCCGCCCATGGGCTGCGGAAAAAGGCCACGCTGCCCGCGGAGTCAAGCATTAGCCGACAGTGAACCCCGCGGCGAGCGGCGGCCATCAGGGATTCAGCGACGCTGTCGGCCATGCCGCCGGGCTGCCAGATATAAAAGACCATCTCTATGTTGTGACGGGCCAGCTGAATATCGCGGATCAGGGCCTGCATCACGTCGTCAGATTCCGTCAGCAGCTGTAGCTGGTTGCCTTTTACGCCGCCAATGCCCTGACGCCGTTCGCACAGCTTGAACAGGGATTCGGCCACCGGGCTGTTATCTTCCGCGAAGATATGTTTGCAGGCTTTGAGGTCGTTTAACCACTTGGCCGTCGAGGGCCACATCGCCCTGGCGCGCTCGGCCCGACGCTTGCCGAGATGCAGCTCGCCAAAGGAGAGATAGGCGATGATCCCCACCAGCGGCAGGATATAAATGATCAGCAACCATGCCATGGCGGACGGGACAGCGCGGCGTTTCATTAGAATTCGTAATGTTACACCGGCGATCAACAGCCAGTACCCCAGAATGACCAGCCAGTTCACCACCGTGTAAAAGGTTGTCATAGATGTAAAATCCTTTTGAATGACGATATGTGATGAGTTTACGCATCAGTATTTTTCTGGCAAATAAAAACGCAGCGAAAGCGGTAGTCAGTTGCTGGCAGAGGTTTATAATGGGGGCTGTTTTCACTCGTAGAGTCGTTGCAATGAAGCGTAGTAGAACGGAAGTAGGGCGCTGGCGCATGCTGAGACAGGTGAATCGCCGTAAAGCGCGCTGGCTGGAAGCCCAATCGCGCCGCAATATGCGGATCCTCGCTATCAGGAAGGGACTGGTGAAACGGCAGCGTCATGCCCTGCTGTTTATCTTCCCTGACAGCTAAGCGAGCAGGCAAACGGCACCGTACGCGGTGCCGTTGTCGTTTTCTCTCTGCGCTAAATTCCCGTTGCACATCGCCATAGGGCAATGATGGTTTTTCATGCTGCGATGCGACGACAAAACAGAGCTCCCGCCTCAGTGAAAAAGAGATGCTACGCCTGGCTTGTAATGATGGACGACAAGATCCAGAGCCAAATCATTTGCGGCGACAGGAATTAACCGTCAGATAGCATTTATTGCCGCTCAGGAAGGGCATGGCGTTGTTAAATGCTTAATGATATGACCGGCCAGCTGCGGTAACCAGGCGGGAGCTGAGGCAATGAGAAAACAGACTCAGACAGGCAAGGGGGTTATTAAGCGGTCCAGCGCGTTGAAGCTAAATGAACCGACCGATCCTGACCATGAATAATCTGAGCCTGTTATATTATCCAGAGAGGCCATGCAATAAGCATCCTGAATAAAACGCAATCGTTGCGCCAGCTTTTACTTATTTTGCATAGGCTTCCGTGGATAACGTGATGGTGACGTTATCACTTACCGCCGGCACATATTTATCAAGCTTAAAGTCTGAACGTTTTATCACCCCGGTGGCATCAAATCCAATGGCCTCTTTTTTCACCATTGGGTGCATATCCTGCTTATTCAGGACGGCATGCAGGACCACCGGTTTGGTGATGCCTTTAATGGTCAAATTACCTTCCACATCATATTTATTGTCGCCTTTGCTTTCCACTTTGGTACTCTGGAAAGTAGCGTCGGGAAACGTTTTAACATCAAAATACTCTTTGCCTAAAAACTCATCCGTTAACGCCTTGACGTGAGCGTCAATGGTTTTCACTGGCAGCGTGACGTTCACCGAGGATTTCTCCGGATTCTCTTTATCAAAGGCCAGTTTCCCTGAAACATCAGAGATATAGGCGGTAGGGTTTGAGAAGCCGAAATGGTTCCAGGAGATCACAACCGAGGTATGCTGTGGATCAAGACTGTATTCCTTAGCCGCGGCTTGCGACACAGGAATATATAAGGCAAGTACAGAAAGCAATGCGGTTTTTTTCAGGGTATTCACACAATAATCCTCAAAATCGGCAGGTACATAAATGTTAGCCCAAAAAAATACAGGGCTTATTGAAAACATTTGTTATTCCCTTTCAAATTTTTTAATCAAGCAGTGATGTCCCTACTATCACTCTGCGTGAAGTTTACGCAACGAAATTAATAGGCTTTAAAAATGATGCTCAGCAACTTAACGCTGGCAGCGTAGTTAATATCCCTTTATGTCAGGCAGGTAAACCTTTGTATGCAGGGGTGTTATTTCCAAGTGCTTTCAAGCGGCTACGGTCCTGAATATAGCAAGATGGGCTACGTTCGGTTCCGCGGCATCCGCAGTGGATGCCCAATAATATTTTTTTCAGGCTTTCATATCTGTCGTTAAGCAACTATCTTTCAGTTATTTTTTTTTCTTTCTATTGCACTGTGGATTTATAGGGCTATATCAGGATGTGCTGACATTAAATGCAAGCGCTAAATAACAACGCGATCCTCCCTAACAGCCTTACACAAGGTATTAGTAATTCACTATCACGCGTGGCGTCGATGTTTTGTCAGCATTTTCCATTGTCGAAAAAAGCGAGGCGATGGTCGATGATGGGGTAGCAGGAGAAAGTGCGTGCTCATCTTCCAGGCTTCTCAGGCGGATAACAGTCAACGCTTTCGCGAGGTTAAAAAGGGCGACACTTCAATGTCGTGTACCAAAATGCGCCCTTCATTCTGATGACCTGGGTGTTTTTGTGGTTAGCCAGAAAAAGGAAAGGGTATTTTCAAAAAACCTTTTTGTATGGCTTAACAGAGACCTGGCGGTAAACCCCGGCGGCGATATACGGATCGTCATTAGCCCAGGCCTGGGCCGCTTCCAGCGATTCAAACTCGGCAATCACCGTTGAGCCGCTGAATCCTGCTGCGCCCGGTTCGTTACTGTCAACGGCCGGCATTGGCCCGGCGGTAAGCAGTCGGCCTTCATCGTGTAAGAGTTGTAAACGCGCGAGATGCGCGGGGCGAACCGACAGCCGCTTTTCCAGAGAATCGGCGATATCTTCAGCGTAGATAACGTAAAGCACGGCAAAGCTCCTTATCAATAATCAGGCGAATTACGTTAAGTTAAACAGCGATGGACTGCAATGCAAAGATGCGCTCTGGAGTGGAAAGCACTGCCGACGCAGCTTTTTTCTGCAAATGGCGGCAAAAATTGACTCAGGTTAAGACGCCTTATTGAATATGATTGCTATTTGCATTTAAAATCGGAGCATCATTTTTCAACAGAAACGACTATGAGCGCAATGACCCTTGATTTACCTCGCCGCTTTCCGTGGCCAACGCTGCTGTCCGTGGCTATCCACGGTGCCGTTGTGGCGGGGCTGCTTTATACCTCGGTACATCAGGTTATTGAACAGCCTTCTCCGACGCAGCCGATAGAGATCACAATGGTGGCGCCGGCCGATCTTGAGCCGCCTCCGGCGGCGCAGCCTGTCGTGGAGCCCGTTGTTGAACCCGAACCTGAGGTAGCGCCTGAACCGCCGAAAGAGGCGCCGGTGGTGATCCATAAACCGGAACCTAAGCCGAAGCCCAAACCTAAACCCAAGCCTAAGCCGGAGAAAAAGGTTGAACAGCCGAAGCGGGAAGTGAAGCCGGCAGCAGAGCCGCGTCCGGCCTCGCCGTTTGAAAACAACAATACGGCGCCGGCGCGTACAGCGCCAAGTACCTCGACCGCAGCGGCTAAACCCACCGTTACTGCTCCGAGCGGCCCGCGGGCGATCAGCCGCGTTCAGCCGTCCTATCCGGCGCGCGCTCAGGCGCTGCGCATAGAAGGGACGGTACGGGTGAAGTTTGACGTTTCGCCTGATGGCCGCATTGATAATCTGCAGATCCTCTCTGCTCAGCCGGCGAATATGTTCGAACGCGAGGTGAAAAGCGCGATGCGCAGATGGCGTTATGAGCAGGGAAGACCGGGTACCGGCGTAACGATGACCATCAAATTCCGCCTGAACGGCGTCGAGATTAACTGATAAAACGCTGCGGCGGACCGGCAAGGTCCGCCGTGAAGCTTGTTTAACGCATTTTCTCCATCAATACATCATCCAGCGCCTGCTGGGCCGTTACCAGGTGCTGGCCGCCAAACAAAATCGCTCTGTTCAGCAGAGTATAAAGCTGATAAATCGGCTGACGATCGAGAAAACCCGACGGCAGAGGCGAAACGGACTGATAGCCGTCATAGATTTGCGGGGGCTGTTCCGGATGCATCGGCAGCATGGCTAAATCGCACTCGCGGTCGCCCCAGTAGCAGGCGGGATCGAATATATAGGGGCCATCCGGCCCTAAGGCGCAGTTGCCGGACCACAGATCCCCGTGCAGCAGCGAAGGCTGCGGCTGATGGTTGGCCAGTCGCTGCTGTACCATATCGACTAAGGTATCGATATCGCCAAAGTGCAATCCCTTCTCCGCCGCGAGCTCCAGCTGCCAGCCGATACGCTGCTCGGCAAAAAAAACCGACCAGCGACGCTGCCAGGCGTTGGGCTGCGGCGTGGTGGAAAGATCGTTATCAAAATCCAGACCGAACTGCGGCTGATCGCTCCACTGATGGAGGTGGGCTAGCTGCTGGCCAAGCAGAAACGCATTGTGCGCATCCAGCGGACGGGGAGGGAGGTACTCCATGACCACGAAGCTATAGTCGCGATCGCTGCCGACGGCAAAGACCTGCGGTACGCGAACGGTTTTGCTTCGCGACAGCAGCTCCAGCTGATCGGACTCGGCGGTGAAGATAGGCAGAAGTTCCCGTTCGTCGCATTTCACGAAGTAATCTTTCCCGCCGAAGCGTAAATGCCAGGCGGAATGGATCTCTCCACCGGGCAGCTCGGTTTTCAGTTCGATTTCAGCGTCTTCGGTATGCCAATCGCGTAAAAGAGTACTGATTGCTTGCCACATGCTGTCTCTCCCCATGTTTTCCACCATATCATAAGGTTAGCGCATTACTACCGGGTAAACCTGGAACTGACGCACAACTGACGCTTTCCGTTGCGCTAAACGCACTTATTGAGCTTTTATCCACTCGGCGAATGTGGCCACAGCAATTTCCGCCGGGCGGCCAAGGGCCGCTTCCGCCAGGCCAGCGCTGAGGGCCTTAACTTCCTCGGCCGTCTGGCCGCTCAGCAGGCCGAAGGTGTTGGTACCCAACTCATGGGGCGTGCCCTCTTCATCATTGAGCGTCAGTACAAACCCGGCACGGGTAAAATGGTTGCTGACCTCATTGATCTCCGTCAGCGCCTGTTCATGGAAGGTCACGCTGACGACCCAGGCGGTAATCTCATTGCTCATCTCTACACCCCGTTGTTATGCATGGCCTTTCCAGCATAGACCATCCTGCTTATATTGTGATTCCCCTCCGCCTGCGCGGAGGGGGCCGGGAAGATCAACGCCCGCAGAGATAATCATAGATTTTTTGCGTATTGGCCCGCGAGCAGAGGCGGGTGCCCTGGTTGATGGTCGCGGCGCTACCGGCGGCGACGCCAAAGCGAACCATGTCTTCAAGGCTGGCGTTTTCCGCCAGACGCAAGGTCATGGCGCCCACCATGCTGTCGCCAGCCCCGACGGTGCTCTGGCTTTTCATCGGTGGCGGCACTACCTGAACGCTGCCGCTGGCGTCCACGCCTAATGCCCCCTGCGGACCCAGGGAGACCACCACCCGGCGCACTTTACCGGACTGGATCAACGACTGAGCGGCAAGGCGCACGTCATCGGGTTGGCTGAGATCGCGCTGCACGAGGGCGCTAAGCTCTTTCTGGTTCGGTTTCACCAGCTCAATATTGCCGACGTCCAGCGCGGCGGCCAGCGCATCGCCGGAACTGTCAATGATGCAGCGCAGTCCCTGCTGTTGCGCATTTTTCACTAGCTGCATCAGGTTATCGACGCTAATACCTGGCGGCAGGCTGCCGCTGACCACCAGCAGAGAGCCGGGTTCGATAGTCAGAACCTTCTCTTCCAGACGGCGGAATTCATCGTCCGTCAGTGCCGCGCCGGGCATAACGAAGCGATACTGTTCGCCGCTGGCGGCCACGTGGACGTGCAGGTTTTGCCGCGTCCAGTCGCGGGTTTCGACGGTCTCGACCGGCACCTGCTCATCGGCCAGCAGGGCGGCAAGATGCTCGCCGGTAGCGCCACCGACCGGGAAAATGGCGGTGGCTTTGCCGCCGAGAAAGGTCACGGCGCGGGCCACGTTGATCCCGCCGCCGCCAGGTTCAAATACCGGCGCGCTGCAGCGAAGTTTGCCTTCCGGGTAGATCTGTGGGGTTTGCGTGGCGCTATCCAGCGAGGGGGCCAGCGTGAGCGTGTAAATTTTGGTCATTCCTTCTCCTCCTTAATACGGCGACTGTCGTTATTTTAAGCATGGCACGATGACTCGGGGAGGGAAAGTCCAGTTCCTGACAGTTTTGCAAAGATGCCTCTATTTTCATTATGAAATAAAGATTGTTTCCGGAGCTGTCTTATTCAAAAAACGAAAGAGTAAGTGATTGCTATGTTATTCGTGCTTTTTTATAATTTGCTACCTTTCTTAGGACCTGCACTCCGCGATCCTCGCGAAAGTTTCCGGGACCCTCAGGTCTCTTTTATGTTGTACGGACGCTAAATTCAATGAGCCGGCGAGATTATGCCTGTTCATCATTTGTACTGTCCTAAAAAATGTATTTTAGAGAGTTATAATGAAGCTTTTAAAGACAGTACCCGCAGCGGTTATGCTGGCGGGGGGGCTTTTTGCGTCTGTTGGCGCAATGGCCGATGATTCTGTATTTACCGTCATGGATGACCCTTCCGCTGCCAAAAAACCGTTCGAAGGGGTGGTTAACGCAGGCTACCTGGCGCAGTCCGGCAACACCAAGAGCTCTTCGATGACGGCGGATTCCACCCTGACCTGGTATGGTAATACCACCGCCTGGTCGCTGTGGGGCAACGCCAGCAACACGTCGTCCAATGATGAGCGATCCTCAGAAAAATATGCTGTCGGCGGACGTAGCCGCTACAACCCGACCGATATGAAATATGTTATTTGGCAGGGTAGCTGGCTAACTGACCGCTACAACGGCTATCAACAGCGCGATGTTGTGACGGCGGGCTATGGTCGTCAGATCCTCAACGGGCCGGTGCACAGTCTGCGGTTTGAATTCGGTCCTGGCGTTCGCTATGACGAATATACCGACGGGGATACTGATACCCAGCCGCTGGGTTATGCTTCGGGTACATGGGCCTGGCAGATGACCGATAACGCCAAATTTTCGCAAGGGGTATCGGTGTTCGGCGCCGAGGACACCACGGTCAACTCAGAGAGCGCGTTAAACGTGGCGATTAACGCCCATTTCGCCCTGAAGGTCGCCTACAACGTGACCTGGAACTCTGAGCCGCCTGCGTCCGCGCCGGAGCATACCGATCGCCGGACCTCGCTCTCCCTCGGGTATAAGATGTAATATTTCAGGCCGGGTTTTCCCCGGCCTGTTCGTTTTGGTTTTAGCAATTAGTGATATTATTTTTTCTGGCCGTTCGTTTTACTTTTTGTAAAAAGGAAATAGCCCTCCATTTTTTCTCCATTATTCACGAGCGCCTGACAAATATTCATTCTATTTGACACAAATAGCTAAATATTCGACGGACAAATATGTGATCTGGATCTATACTAACAACCACTGACCGGAGGGCGACATTGCCCGGTCTGTTTTCCGTAATAAGAGAATAAACATCATGAAAAACAATCGATATACCATCGCAGCCCTGGCGCTGTGCGTGCTTTCTTTTGGCGCATCAGCCGCCACGCCCGTTCCGCCATCGGGTCATCAGGATCATACCCAGGTAGGTATCGCCAAAGCCTCTGACGTTGAGGCTGGTTCGAATATTGCGCCCGGCGCCCCTACCACCGGAAAATCCATGAACGACGCCTTTAATGTGCATACGCTGGTGGCCGGCGAGTGGTCTTAATATTGCAGGCTATCGTTTCGCGAGCGGTCTAATAAGCCGGGTTAAGTGGTACCGGTTTAATGGCCCGCGGTATACATTCAGCAGGTAATATCTCTACCTCTCTTTTATCATGTCCGAATAATATCGTCCGGCGCCATTGGCCAATATTACCGCGCCACATCGCTTATATTCTGCTTTTTATCCGTGGCCCTCTTGTTTTCTCCGCATTCCGCCATCATTTATGCTGTTGCGGCTTTAATCACGTACCAATGATGTGTAAACTACTCCCCGGTGTTATCAGCAGGCGGCTGCAGGGGGGAGCGATCGTTCCGGTCGTGCTCCTATTTTCGCAGAGTGAAGCGGGAACTGCGCCTTAACCTGATGATAATTATGATTATATAGTTTTGTATGTGCTCTTTCGTGCGGGGCACCACTGCAAATAAGGACATAAAATGCCTGTAATTACGCTTCCTGATGGCAGCCAACGCCATTTTGACCACGCAGTTAGTCCGATGGATGTCGCGCTGGATATCGGTCCAGGCCTGGCGAAAGCCACCATTGCCGGGCGGGTAAACGGTGAACTGGTAGACGCCTGTGACCCGATCGAATCCGATTCCACTCTCTCTATCATCACCGCGAAAGATGAAGAAGGGCTGGAGATCATTCGTCACTCCTGCGCGCACCTGTTAGGCCATGCCATCAAACAGCTGTGGCCCAACACCAAAATGGCTATCGGTCCGGTTGTCGATAATGGTTTCTACTATGACGTAGACCTCGACCACACCCTGACCCAGGAAGATATCGACGCGCTCGAAAAACGTATGCATGAGCTCGCCGAGAAAAACTACGACGTTATCAAGAAGAAAGTGAGCTGGCATGAAGCGCGTGAAACCTTCGTGAAACGCGGCGAAAGCTATAAAGTTTCTATTCTTGATGAAAACATTGCCCATGATGACAAGCCTGGCCTGTATCATCATGAAGAATATATCGATATGTGCCGCGGTCCGCACGTACCGAACATGCGCTTCTGCCATCACTTTAAGCTGATGAAAACCGCCGGAGCCTACTGGCGCGGCGACAGCAACAATAAAATGTTGCAGCGTATCTACGGCACCGCGTGGGCAGATAAAAAAGCGCTGAATGCCTACCTGCAGCGTCTGGAAGAAGCCGCCAAGCGTGACCACCGTAAAATCGGTAAGCAGCTCGACCTGTATCACATGCAGGAAGAGGCGCCGGGGATGGTGTTCTGGCACAATGACGGCTGGACCATCTTCCGTGAACTGGAAACGTTTGTTCGTTCTAAACTGAAAGAGTACCAGTATCAGGAAGTAAAAGGTCCGTTCATGATGGACCGTGTGCTGTGGGAAAAAACCGGCCACTGGGACAACTACAAAGATGCGATGTTCACCACCTCTTCTGAGAACCGTGAAT
>OBVD01000651.1_pt1 | contig 20435 bp, 19 predicted proteins | sample 1495031 | NCBI WGS metagenome assembly OBVD01 (sample SAMEA2579967, study PRJEB22360) | human gut metagenome
AGAGCGATATTGTGCTGGAAAGCAGCAGCCGGATAAGCCTGAAGGTGGGCGGTTCGTTTGTGGTCATCCACCCGGGCGGCGTGGATATTATGGGGCCGAAAATCAATCTCAACAGCGGCGGGAGTCCGGGTAAACCGGTTCAGACACTGCAACCAGTTGTCCTGACAGCCTTAACGGATGATGGGACTGGTGGTGGTGGTGACGATTCTAATGGGAAGGATGGACAAAATAATTCGGTGGGGAATATCTGTATTGAGTGTTTACTTAACGCCATAAAAGCGGACGATGCAATAGTGCAGGGAACATGAACACTTTGAAGTAGCCTTTAGAAGATATACCTGTAATTGTCGAGGTGACTATACCCCCTGCTTTTCCGAAAAAACCGTTGAGCTATTCACCACGATTATATTTCCAGATAAAACGACAGAGCTGACCTGCTTGAATATCGGCTATGTAATGAATATTGAGAGGGAAATAATAATGTCGTCAGAATGCCAATTAAAGCAACACTGGCAGAAGCAGAATATAACACACAATGCCTTTATCCTGTTTGAAGGGGGAGCACTTAGTCACGAAATTCGTCATTTAATGTTAACGAATTATAAAGATCGGTGTACACCCCTGTATCAGATACCGGAACTAAAGAAAATAATAACCTACGGCCCCTGGCTGGCGCATATTAAAGAAGAGAATGAATTGAATAGTATGTTATCGGAGAAAATACCCGTTGCAGGCATTATTTTTTCTGCGTTATCACTGACTCATCTGGCTTCCCGACTTGCCATCGGATGCATAGCGAAAACACCGGACGACCGCAAAGTTCTGCTACGTTTTTATACGCCACATGTACTGAAACACCTGGCTGCGCGACCTGATATGGAGTGGCATCCGGTATTGTTCTCTCAAACCGAATCATGGTGGGTACAGGAAAATTCACAATGGCACCAGTTAAATATACCGGCTTCTGTGACCAACAACCCAGCTCCGGACAACCTTAATCTTGATAATTCATTATGGCAGAAAGTTAAGGGGCGGGATGATGTTTCTGCACTAGTAAGAGAATGGAGTATGATGAAAATAGGTAATCAATTTCCTCCATGTGCACGGCGGAATATGGTGGAGAAAGCACTCGATAAAGCACGACAAATTGGCTTGATAAAGCCGCTGGATCAGAAAATTTATGCACTGAGTTACCTGAATGGTGAGAAAGAATATCTTGAGTCAGCAGAATTTCAGGCTGTACTTGAAAAGGTTAAAAAAAATGAAATATCACTTTCTGACATCCGCGAAGATTGATAATCGTTGTCGGAATATTTTTCAGTGAAAAGCAATAACTGAAAGGAATGAATAATGGGATTTTTTACCCGACTGGAACAATTTGACCAAAAACTGACGCGCGGTTACGCCCGTTGGGGGCGCTGGGTATGGCGAACACTGATCGTGGTGCCTGTAGCCTGGCTGTTGTTGAGCGTGGGAATGTCAATCTGGGGACTACCTACTGGCGGTGTGATACTGGTGATTCATAGTGAACTGGACAGACCGATACTGAGTTTTAGTGTTAATGGTATGACCGGGCCAAATGCGTTTGCGCACGGAGGAGGCTCAACAACTTGTTGTGGGGATATCAGAGGAAAGGAGGCTGAGGTTATCTGGACGTTGAGTATAACCCGTGCGCAGTATGATGCAGGACTGCGAGAAGAGGTCCGGCGTACCACCATGCCCTTGCCTGAAAGAAAACATGGGCAGGATTTTCTGCATGTACATTTTTTACCGGGTGACAAAGTATTTTTAGGCTGGAGTGAAGGGGCGGGTTCACCCTATGAAAAACGTAATGAATTTTCTTATCAGAGTGAAAAAATGCAGGAGGCGCAGCCATGATCAGTGAATCCGTTATCTCCGCCGCCGTGCGGGCACAACAGGCAGAAGATGGCAAGGTAGGGAATTGTGGTAGGGTCTGGCATGTTGCTTTCTTTTTTGATGGTGTGGGACGCAATATCGTTCAGGACGCACCGGCTTGCCGTTTGAGTAATATTGCTCGTCTGTTTCGGGCATATCCTGATGAATATGCAAATAGAGGTAATACTTGTTTTAATAAATTTTATTTTTCCGGTATGGGAACAGCCTACAAAGATGATTCTGTCGACAATATTAACTCCCTTATGGATATTAGTTTGGATAATCTCCTGGAGGATATGAAAAACCTGCCGGAGGATACAATATCAGATGCGGGGGAATCAGTCATAAAGGGAGATAAAAAATGGACGGATGTGCTTGGCAATCTCCTTGAGGATCTCAATAATCCGGTTGAGTGGGCTAAAGGGATAGGTAAGTTGGCTGTTAAAGCAGCAGGTAAAGCTGGAATCGAGTCCACTCCCTGGTTACGTGATCACGAAGCCATAAGTGCCTATTTTATGACAGGCGAACCCATACGTCTTGAAGCAGCAAAGAAGCAGTTTGAGAAGTTTTATACGGAAAATATGAAGGGGAGTGTTCCCGTCAAAAAAATTTCTGTCTCATTATATGGTTTTGATATGGGAGCAACACTGGCACGTAAATTTCTGGATAATTTTCTTCAGGAACTTTGCCAGAAAAATAAAGAAGGAATATATCAGTATAAGAATGTATCTGTTGATATTGCTTTCGTCGGGCTTTTTGATTGCTCACGCCATTCGCCAGCCAGTAGTAACAACGGGCTGGACTATTTTTTTATGTGGCTGGATTTACCGGGAAACATGATTAGTTCGGTTTTGGGTGAAAAAGCTATCGATCAAAATTCGCCATTACCGGATGTGGTAAATAGCGCACTACATCTGATAGCAGCCCATGAACGACGCCCATGGCGCGGACTGTATCTGTTAGGAGAGGCTGCAAAAAATAAAAAATACAGAGAAGAATTGCTTCCCGGTTGTAGTGAAGATATTGGTGGCGGCCTGAAACCAGATGAACAGAAACCCAGCGCAGAACTGTGCCGGGTCGCGCTATACAATATGTATCATGCAGCATGTCAGGCTGGTGTGCCATTTCCTGATTTTGACACATTGGAACAATATGATGCTAAAATTTCCAGCTATTTTCTTATGAATGATGCTGTACAGGGGATACCTGTAAATTACTGGACCAGTCGTTATCAAAAAGAAGAGGTGAAGGAAAAAGAGTTTAGCGATACTGCACAGGAGAGACATCTGGATAACTATTTTCTCTGGCTGGGTGAGCAATATTATATGTATCAGTATGAACGGGGGCGACTGGATAAGAAATTATCGTTAGCACGTCGTAAACAGATAAGCGGGTACGGGAATTAACCCCAATACGGAAGTTGATGTGATAAAAGCGCAGATTTCCGAACTGGATTCACTCTGGGGATGGCTGGATGATGTAAATGACGTGGCTCGTGGCTTAAAAAATGATTTTATAGTCAATCCGAGGCTAAATGACAATCGGATAAAACTTAAACCTCAAATTTATAACGCTGCCGTTAATCGTGCTATGAAATTTCTTGAGTTTTCCAGTGCGGCTTATAACAATGAAAATCCACCATCCTCCTCTTCACGAATAGCAAATACACTTTATTCTTTTTTCGTGCATGATATACAGCGAGTTGATCATGCATCTTCTATATCTGAAGATTTTTTCTTACGTCGATCATCTGAGATGCCAGATGACGATTCTAATCCGCTGGAAAATAAAGGTGATGGAAAGAAACATACTCGCAGAGATGATTAGTGTTATGCAGGGAATTGAGGCTTTATAATTTTATTGCAAAATTAAGACTTGGTAAGAATGGGAGGCAAGTGCTCATACCTAAGTTTTTATCTCACTGGAAATTCCGGATGGCATTGTGAACTGCGCCATCCGGCAAAAAATTACAGATTCTCGCCGTTGCTGGCAATCACCTCTTTGTACCAGTCAAAACTCTTCTTCCGTGAACGTGACATATCGCCGGTGCCGTCGTCATGTTTGTTCACGTAGATAAAGCCGTAACGTTTGCTGTACTGACCGGTGGTAAACGATACGCAGTCGATGCAGCCCCATGGCGTGTAGCCCATCAGGTCTACGCCATCATAGGTCACCGCTTTCATCATTTCTTCGATGTGGGCGCGCAGATAGTCGATGCGATAGTCGTCGTTGATGCTGCCGTCTTCTTCTACTTTGTCATAAGCGCCAAACCCGTTTTCAACGATAAACAGCGGCTTCTGGTAGCGTTCATACAGCTCACATAAGGCATAGCGTAGACCGACGGGGTCAATCTGCCAGCCCCAGTCGGAGGCTTTTACGTGCGGGTTCGGTACGCTGCCCTCAAAACCAGAAATGGCATCGCCGCTGCCGCCTTCCGCTTTTACCGCGTTGGTCATGTAGTAACTGAATCCGAGATAGTCACAGGTGCCTTCACGCAGGATTTGCTCATCGCCGGCCTCCATTCGGATGTTGAATTCGCGGCGTTCCCACTCGTTCAGTACATATGATGGATAGTAGCCGCGCAGCTGAACGTCAGTGAAAACGTAGCGCTCACGCATCGATTCCTGCGCGAACATCACATCTTCAGGCTTACAGGAGAACGGGTACAGTGGCACCATCGCCAGCATGCAGCCGACTTTCATTTCCGGGTTGATGCGACGTGCCGCCTTTACCGCCAGCGCGCTGGCCACGAACTGGTGATGCAGCACCTGGTACATAGTCTCTTCAGGGTTTTCATGCTCGGTATACACCACGCCGGAGCAGCAATAGCCAAACAGCGGCGCGCGCCAGTTACGCTGGTTGTTGATCTCATTGAAGGTCATCCAGTATTTGACCTTGTGCTTATAGCGCTCAAAAACGACTTCAGCAAAACGGACAAAGAAATCGACGACTTTACGATTGGTCCAGCTACCGTACTGTTGAACCAGGTGCAGCGGCATTTCAAAGTGGGAAAGGGTGATGACTGGTTCAATGTTGTACTTCAGCAGTTCATCGAACATGTCGTCGTAGAACTTTAGCCCTTCTTCATTCGGTTGGGTTTCGTCCCCTTTGGGGAAGATACGGGTCCAGGCGATTGAGGTACGGAAGCATTTGAATCCCATCTCGGCAAACAGCTTGATGTCTTCTTTGTAATGACTGTAAAAATCGACAGCTTCGTGGTTGGGGTAGTACTTACCGGACTCAACTTCCTGAGTGATTTCTCGCGGAACGCCGTGAGCCCCTCCGGTCAGTACGTCGCAAATGCTGGGGCCTTTGCCACCTTTGTTCCAGCCGCCTTCAACCTGGTGCGCCGCAACCGCGCCGCCCCATAAAAAATCGTTTGGTAAGGTAAGTTTTTTCATCTGCGCTCAGTCTCAAATTAATACAATCTGATTTTGAGTCTAACAAAGGAAGGATAAATGTCACGATATAACAAAATAGCGTAAATGTGATTTGTTACATCAAAAAAACAGATTGTTTTTTTTACGCTATTCTTTTCGCCAGCTTGCGACCGAGTGATTCCAGAATATAAATAACGGGGATCTGCGTGGTTATATCGTATACCCCGGCAATACGTGTTTGTGGAACATGCCAGGAGAGGTTAAAGTCGGCGAGTTTCGCCAGGCGAGAGTGTTCATGGCTGGTGACCGACAGAACCTTACAGTTGTGCAGACTGAACTGGCTGGCAAAGCGCAGGATCTCTTCTGTTTCACCAGATACGGAAAGCACGATCGCCAGCGCGTTTCTGGCCATGTCGTTAGTGACCGGGAAATAAGGATCGTCAATGTGATTACTGAATTTACCGACGTTTGAGAAAAAACGTGCGCCATATTTTGCCAGCGCTCCAGACGTTCCTGCTCCGACGAATATAATACGTTCGGACGATAATATAATATCAACAGCCTGATCGAGCAGTTTATCGAACTCGTCGTTATTGACGCCTTTAAAGAAACTGATAATTTCGCTGGCACCGAAATTAGCCTGTTGCGGTTCATTCTGCTCTAAATATAATTTGAAGCGCACGCGAAATTCTGAGTAACCTTCACATTTAAGCTTGCGGCAAAAGCGCAGTACGGTGGTAGTGGAAACACCCACGGCATCGGCCAGTTCGCGAATGGTCATGTACATGACTTTGTCACGGTTTTTGATGACATAGTTGTAGACCAGCATCTCAAGATTGTTGAGACTGGCGATGGCAGCGTGGGAGAACATACTCACAATGGCAAAACTCACTCATCAGACTTCATCTACAGGGAATAATAACATGCAGCCAAATGACATCACTTTTTTTCAGCGTTTCCAGGATGACATTCTGGCCGGACGCAAGACCATCACCATTCGTGACGAGTCCGAATCACACTTCAAAGCCGGGGACATTTTACGGGTTGGGCGCTTCGAAGATGACGGTTACTTTTGCACGATTGAGGTTGTTGGCACCTCAACCGTCACGCTGGATACGCTAACGGATAAACATGCCCAGCAGGAAAACATGACGCTTGAAGAACTTAAACATGTGATTGCCGAGATTTACCCGAATCAGACGCAATTTTATGTGATTGATTTTAAATGCCTTTGATTTAAAGAAACATCTGTTAGTTGAAAAATCACTTACAACACAATGATTTTAAATGATTAATATTAATGTGATATTTATTTTAGCTAACAGGTGTTCACTGGAACCATTCTCAGTTACGCTAGAGGCGCAATAACGAAAGTGTTCGTTTCTGGGGAGTAACTTATGGTTCAGAAGCCATTAATCGCGCAGGGATATTCGTTGGCAGAGGAAATAGCCAATAGCATCAGTCACGGTATTGGGCTGGTGTTTGGGATTGTCGGACTGGTGTTATTACTGGTCCAGGCAGTAGATACCAACGCCAGCGCTATGGCCATTACCAGCTATAGCCTGTACGGCGGCAGCATGATCCTGCTGTTTCTCGCCTCAACCTTGTATCACGCGATCCCCCATCAGAGAGCGAAAATCTGGCTGAAAAAATTTGACCACTGTGCGATTTATCTGCTGATTGCCGGGACCTACACGCCATTCCTGCTGGTGGGGCTTGATTCGCCGCTGGCACGTGGACTGATGATTGTTATCTGGAGCCTAGCGCTGATCGGTATTTTATTCAAACTGACCATTGCGCACCGATTTAAGGTTCTGTCGCTGGTAACCTACCTGACAATGGGCTGGCTATCGCTGATTGTGGTGTATCAACTGGCGGTTAAGTTGGCAGCGGGAGGCGTGACGTTGCTGGCTGTTGGCGGTGTGGTGTATTCCCTGGGCGTAATTTTCTACGTCTGTAAGCGTATTCCTTATAACCATGCGATCTGGCACGGCTTTGTGCTGGGCGGCAGCGTTTGCCACTTCCTGGCGATCTATCTCTACGTTGGTCAGGCGTAATCATTGACGCCGGATGGAGGCTAGCGCCTTATCCGGCCTACAAAACAAAAGCCAGCATGCCTGATAGACGCATCGCAATCAGGCATTATTCATTTACTCTTCCAGCGAATACGGCAGCGGTACGATTTGCAGCGTTTTTGCGTCGTCACGAACGCGGAACACGCTGTCGGCCTCCATGTCGTTATTCATCACAACCTGCACCAGTACCTGACCATCGGCCAGTTTTACTGCGGCAAGTACGGTACCGGTACGACGCCAGTTCTCGCCCATTTTTAATTCAAGGTCTTCGCCAGCTTCCGGTACTCGACCGGCGGCACCCGCCAAAGTCCACATGGCGCGTTTATTGGCTCCGCGGAATTTTGCACGAGCAACCATTTCCTGACCGGTGTAGCAGCCTTTTTTAAAGCTGATCCCGCCCAAAGCCTGCAGATTGGTAGCCTGTGGAATAAACTGTGCACTGTTGGCTGTATCAATAACGGGGATACCCGCTTCGATATCCAGCGCCAGCCACTGCTGGCTGTTATTTAACTCTGCTTCGCCACGCAGCTTTTCAACCAAGGTTTCTGCTGTGGTGGCATCAACGATCAGCAGAAAACGTTCAGCAGGGTGTTCGAACCACAATACCGTGGAGGCACCTTCGGTAATGACCTGCTTATCACTGTTCGGTAATTCGTTAAAGAGATTGGCCAGCGCTGCACGTGCCTGGAATCCCGCTACGCCCAGCAGGACACGCTCGTCATCCGGGGCAATCGCCACCTTCGAGAAGACCGCGTATTTTTTCAGCTCGGTGAGCTGCGCATCACGCAGGCTACGGCGCTCAAGCCATGCAAAACCGTCACCCTGTCGGAACAGACGCAGGTTGCTCCACATTTTACCTTTGGCGTCACAATGTGCAGCTAACAGGTGCTGATGCTCGGTCATCTGGCTGACATCCGCCGTGACCTGACCCTGAATATACTTCTCACTGTCGACACCGGTGATGGTGGCGAGCGCCCAGTCATCGAGCGTCATTAGCGTCAGAGGCAAACGCGTTGACGCGAAAGGCTGGCGAGGAGGAAAAGATGTAAAAGCCATAATAATGTCCTGATTTGCTTAACGCAGTGATAATGACTAATGGTAAAAGAGCTATGGCCCATTGCAAGCGGTTTAAACAGGCTATTTGTGCCATATATTGCGCTTTGCGAGGAAACATCAAAAAATGGTGAATCCTTTGGCTTAATAAGGTTTTATTTAGCGAGCGAGCTTCAGTTTACTGATATTCCCGTAAAAGAGCGGGAAAAACACGTTACAATAGCGGGATACTTCGTTTTCGCGAGACAGGGAGAAGAACATGGATATTAACAACAAAGCACGTATTCATTGGGCATGCCGCCGCGGTATGCGCGAGCTGGACATCTCGATCATGCCGTTTTTCGAACATGAATATGACAGCTTAAGTGACGAAGAAAAACGTATCTTTATCCGTCTGCTAGAATGTGATGATCCAGATTTATTTAACTGGTTGATGAATCATGGGAAACCAGCTGATGCTGAGCTGGAGCAGATGGTGCGACTTATCCAGACACGGAATCGGGAACGTGGTCCAGTGGCAATCTGATTTACGCGTATCATGGCGCGCGCAGTGGCTTTCACTGCTAATTCATGGGCTGGTCGCGGTGTTTATTTTATTGATGCCCTGGCCATTGAGCTACACCCCATTATGGCTGGTTTTGCTCTCTCTGGTGGTATTCGATAGCGTTCGCAGTCAGCGTCGAATCAACGCCTGTCAGGGTGAGATTCGGCTGTTGATGGATGGCCGTCTGCGCTGGCAAGGGCAAGAGTGGTCTATCGTTAGCGCCCCCTGGATGGTTAAAACAGGCATGATGCTGCGTTTGCGCTCTGATGCCGGAAAACGTCAACATTTGTGGCTGGCGGCAGACAGTATGGATGATGCAGAGTGGCGGGATTTACGGCGGTTGATGCTGCAAAAGGCGAAGCAGAAGTAGTACTGACGGTAAGGTTGCGACCTTAGCCGTCAGTCGGCAGAAATTCAGGACCAGTGCTCGGCCATTTCGCCAAGAATTTGCTCGCACCAGGCCTGAATGCGTTCATCGCTGAGATCGTACTGGTTCGTTTCATCCAGCGCCAAACCAACAAACAGCTGCCCATCGGCAATGACGGGTTTATCGCTGGTGAATTCGTAGCCTTCGGTGGGCCAGTAGCCGACAAACTTTACACCTTTGGTGATCAGTTTATCGTGCAACATACCCAGCGCATCCAGGAACCATTCACCGTATCCCAACTGATCACCCATACCGTAAAGCGCGACAATCTTTCCTTCCAGGTTGAGGTCGTCCAGTTGCTCCCAGACCGCTTCCCAGTCCTCCTGAATTTCACCGAAATCCCAGGTTGGGATGCCCAAAATGAGCACGTCATACTGCTCCATTAGGGTCGGGGAATCGTCTTTGAGGTTGTGCAGTGTCACCAGTTCGGGACCCAGGATATCGCGGATTTTTTCTGCTGCCATTTCGGTGTAGCAGGTGCTGGAACCGTAAAAAAGACCCATGTTCATGACGTAAACATCTCAATTCTGCTGTAGCGTTGCGGGTAGTGTAACAGAATCGCCGCAATCCCGGCACAATGAGGCATAATGCATCAAAAATGAGAGTGGAATAAGGGGCGCGAGTGGAACAGGATCTGGCGCGCATCGAGCAGTTTCTTGATGCCCTGTGGCTGGAACGAAATCTGGCGGAAAACACATTAAGTGCGTATCGTCGCGATCTGACCATGCTTGTGGAATGGTTACATCACCGCGGCGCTTCGCTTGCGACCGCGCAAAGTGATGATCTGCAAGCCTTGCTGGCTGAGCGGATGGATGGAGGGTATAAAGCCACCAGTTCTGCACGTTTGCTCAGTGCGACGCGACGTTTTTTTCAGCATCTGTACCGCGAAAAATATCGCGAAGATGACCCCAGCGCCTCGCTTGCATCACCTAAACTTCCGCAGCGTCTGCCCAAAGATCTCAGCGAAGCGCAGGTAGAACGACTGCTGCAGGCGCCGCTTATCGATCAACCGCTGGAGCTACGCGACAAAGCCATGTTGGAAGTGTTGTATGCAACGGGTCTGCGCGTGTCTGAACTGGTAGGACTGACGATGAGTGACGTCAGCCTGCGTCAGGGCGTGGTACGGGTGATCGGTAAAGGTAACAAAGAGCGCCTTGTCCCGTTGGGAGAGGAGGCAGTGTACTGGCTGGAAACATACCTGGAGCATGGGCGTCCATGGTTGCTCAACGGCGTATCGATTGATGTGCTGTTTCCTAGTCAGCGGGCGCAACAGATGACCCGTCAGACCTTCTGGCATCGTATCAAACACTATGCTGTGTTGGCGGGAATCGACAGCGAAAAGCTGTCACCGCACGTCCTGCGGCACGCATTTGCCACGCATCTGCTCAACCATGGCGCAGATCTGCGCGTGGTGCAGATGCTACTGGGGCATAGCGATCTCTCGACAACGCAAATTTATACTCATGTCGCAACGGAGCGCTTGCGGCAACTACATCAACAGCATCACCCGCGAGCGTGAGTGCTGACAGGACAGGATAGGATAGGCTATGAAAAAACGTTTTATGATGTTCACCCTGCTGGCGACGGCGTTTTCCGGCATGGTACATGCAGACGACGCTGCAATTCGCCAGTCATTAGCAAAGCTGGGTGTGCAGAGCACCGAGATTCAACCTGCTCCGGTTGTGGGCATGAAAACCGTACTGACCAATAGCGGCGTGCTGTACGTAACTGAAGACGGTAAACATATTATTCAGGGACCGATGTATGACGTGAGCGGCGCAAGTCCGGTGAACGTCACCAACCAACTGCTGATGAAGCATCTGAACGCGCTGGAAAAAGAGATGATCATCTACAAAGCGCCGCAGGAAAAACACGTCATTACTGTTTTCACCGACATCACTTGTGGTTACTGCCACAAGCTGCATGAAGAGATGAAAGATTACAATGCGTTGGGGATCACCGTACGTTATCTGGCCTTCCCACGTCAGGGGCTGGACAGCCAGGCTGAGCAGGACATGAAGTCTATCTGGTGTGCTAAGGACAAAAACAAAGCCTTTGACGACGCGATGACTGGCAAGGGTGTAAAAGCGGCGACCTGTGATGTGGATATCGCTAACCACTATGCGCTGGGCGTACAGTTTGGCGTCAGCGGTACACCGGCGATTGTGCTGAGCAATGGCTATGTCGTACCTGGCTATCAGGGCCCGAAAGAGATGAAAGAATTCCTCGACGCACATGCAAAACAAACCAGCGGTAAATAATTCGCGTGAAACAACAGATACAACTTCGTCGGCGTGAGGCCGACGAGACCGCCGAGCTACCTGCCGACTTGCCGCCACTGCTGCGCCGTTTATACGCCAGCCGTGGTGTACGTAGCGCGCAGGAGCTTGAGCGTAGCGTGAAAGGCATGCTGCCGTGGCAACATTTGAACGGCGTCGAAAAAGCGGTTGAGATCCTCTACAACGCCTTTCGCGAAGGAACCCGAATCATCGTTGTCGGCGATTTTGACGCTGATGGTGCGACCAGCACGGCGCTAAGCATCCTGGCGATGCGCGCGTTGGGCTGCAGTAACGTTGACTACCTGGTGCCAAATCGTTTTGAAGACGGTTATGGTTTAAGCCCGGAAGTCGTTGATCAGGCCCATGCCCGGGGCGCTCAGCTGATTGTCACCGTAGACAACGGCATCTCGTCTCACGCGGGTGTCGAACATGCCAGAACGTTGGGGATCCCGGTCGTTGTGACCGATCACCACCTGCCAGGGGATACGCTGCCGGGCGCAGAGGCAATCATCAACCCTAACCTGCCCGACTGTGAGTTCCCGTCGAAATCGCTGGCAGGCGTTGGTGTAGCCTTCTATCTGATGCTGGCGCTGCGTACTTTCCTGCGTGACAAAGGCTGGTTTGATGAACGGGGCATTGCACCGCCGAACCTGGCGGATTTGCTCGATCTGGTCGCACTTGGCACGGTGGCGGACGTGGTCCCGCTGGATGCCAATAACCGTATTCTGACGTGGCAAGGCTTAAGCCGCATTCGTGCCGGAAAGTGTCGCCCTGGTATTAAAGCGCTGCTGGAGATTTCCAATCGCGACCCCCTAAAGCTGGCAGCCAGTGATTTAGGTTTTGCCCTGGGGCCACGGCTGAATGCGGCGGGCCGTCTGGACGATATGTCCGTTGGTGTGGCGCTGTTGCTGTGCGACAACATTGGCGAAGCGCGTGTGCTGGCCAATGAGCTTGATGCGCTCAACCAGACGCGCAAAGAGATCGAGCAGGGTATGCAGGCCGAAGCACTGACCTTGTGTGAAAAGCTGGAACGCAGTAGTGATACACTACCGGGCGGCCTGGCAATGTATCATCCCGAGTGGCATCAGGGCGTTGTGGGGATTCTGGCATCGCGTATTAAAGAGCGATTCCATCGTCCAGTGATAGCGTTTGCCCCGGCAGGTGACGGTACTCTCAAAGGGTCCGGGCGTTCGATTCAGGGGCTGCACATGCGCGATGCGCTGGAGCGCCTGGACACCCTTTATCCGGGCATGATCCTCAAGTTTGGCGGTCACGCCATGGCGGCGGGTTTATCGCTTGAAGAGGCGCAGTTTGAGCGTTTCCAGCAGCGTTTTGGCGAACTGGTAACCGAGTGGCTGGATCCTGCCTTACTGCAAGGTGAAGTGGTGTCGGATGGCCCACTGAGCGCGGCGGAGATGACCATGGAGATCGCACAAATGCTGCGCGATGCCGGACCGTGGGGGCAAATGTTTCCGGAACCGCTGTTTGACGGGCATTTCCGTTTGCTCCAGCAGCGTCTGGTCGGTGAGCGTCATCTGAAGGTGATGGTCGAGCCCGTGGGCGGTGGGCCGCTGCTGGACGGTATTGCGTTTAATGTCGATACCACCTACTGGCCGGACAACGGCGTGCGCGAAGTTCAACTTGCCTACAAACTGGATATTAACGAGTTTCGCGGCAACCGCAGCTTGCAGATTATAATCGACAATATCTGGCCACTTTAGCGTCACTAATCGCTATAAAAAAGGGCGTGGATTAGTTACAATCCCGCTCTTATCACCGCATTTTGACTAGTCCAATAAAAGAAATCAGACAATGTTTGAAATTAATCCGGTAAATAACCGCATTCAGGACCTCACGGAGCGCTCTGACGTTCTTAGGGGGTATCTTTGACTATGATGCCAAGAAAGAGCGTCTGGAAGAAGTAAACGCCGAGCTGGAACAGCCGGACGTGTGGAACGAACCCGAACGCGCTCAGGCGCTGGGCAAAGAGCGTTCCTCCCTTGAGGCCATCGTTGATACGCTCGATCAGATGAGCCAGGGCCTGGAAGATGTCTCCGGCCTGTTGGAACTGGCTGTAGAAGCCGATGACGAAGAAACCTTTAACGAAGCCGTAGCAGAACTCGATACGCTGGAAGATAAGCTGGCCCAGCTGGAATTCCGTCGTATGTTCTCCGGTGAATATGACAGCGCGGATTGCTATCTCGATATTCAGGCAGGTTCTGGCGGTACGGAAGCGCAGGACTGGGCAAGCATGCTGATGCGCATGTATCTGCGTTGGGCTGAAGCGCGCGGCTTTAAGACTGAAATCATTGAAGAGTCTGAAGGTGAAGTCGCGGGTATTAAATCCGTGACCATCAGAATTGCTGGTGAATATGCTTACGGTTGGCTGCGTACTGAAACCGGCGTACACCGCCTGGTACGTAAGAGTCCGTTCGACTCCGGCGGACGTCGCCATACGTCGTTCAGTTCGGCGTTTGTTTATCCGGAAGTTGACGATGATATTGATATCGATATCAACCCGGCGGACCTGCGCATCGACGTTTACCGTGCCTCCGGTGCAGGCGGTCAGCACGTTAACCGTACGGAATCTGCGGTGCGTATTACCCACATCCCGACCGGGATTGTGACGCAGTGTCAGAACGACCGTTCCCAGCACAAGAACAAAGACCAGGCCATGAAGCAGATGAAAGCGAAGCTTTATGAACTGGAAATGCAGAAGAAGAATGCCGAGAAACAGGCGATGGAAGACACCAAGTCAGATATCGGCTGGGGTAGCCAGATTCGTTCTTATGTCCTTGATGACTCCCGCATCAAAGATCTGCGTACCGGGGTTGAAACCCGTAACACGCAGGCGGTGCTGGATGGCAGCCTGGATCAATTTATCGAAGCAAGTTTGAAAGCAGGGTTATGAGGAACCAACATGTCTGAACAACACGTACAGGGCGCTGACGCGGTAGCCGACCTTAACAATGAACTGAAAACGCGCCGTGAGAAGCTGGCGAGCCTGCGTGAGCAGGGGATCCCGTTCCCGAACGATTTCCGTCGCGATCATACCTCAGACCAACTGCATGCTGACTTCGACGCGAAAGAAAACGAAGAGCTGGAAGCGCTGAACATTGAGGTATCCGTTGCTGGCCGTATGATGACCCGTCGTATTATGGGTAAAGCATCATTCGTTACGCTGCAGGACGTTGGCGGCCGTATTCAGCTGTACGTTGCTCGCGATGACCTGCCGGAAGGCGTCTACAACGAGCAGTTCAAAAAATGGGATCTGGGCGATATCCTCGGCGCGAAAGGTAAGTTGTTCAAGACCAAGACCGGTGAGCTGTCTATCCACTGCACCGAACTGCGTCTGCTGACCAAAGCGCTGCGCCCGCTGCCGGACAAATTCCACGGTCTGCAGGATCAGGAAGCACGCTATCGTCAACGTTACCTGGATCTCATCTCTAACGATGAATCCCGCAATACCTTTAAAGTGCGTTCACAGATTATGGCTGGCATCCGTCAGTTCATGGTTGCTCGCGGCTTTATGGAAGTCGAAACCCCGATGATGCAGGTGATCCCAGGCGGTGCGGCAGCGCGTCCGTTTATCACCCATCATAACGCGCTGGATCTGGACATGTACCTGCGTATCGCGCCGGAACTTTACCTCAAGCGTCTGGTGGTTGGCGGCTTCGAACGCGTATTCGAAATTAACCGTAACTTCCGTAACGAAGGCATCTCTGTTCGCCATAACCCAGAGTTCACCATGATGGAACTCTACATGGCTTATGCGGACTACAAAGATCTCATCGAACTGACTGAATCTCTGTTCCGTACGTTGGCGCAGAACGTTCTGGGAACGACTGAAGTGCCTTACGGTGAAGAAGTCTTCGACTTCGGTAAGCCGTTTGAAAAACTGACCATGCGCGAAGCGATTCAGAAATACCGTCCGGAAACCAACATGGCCGATCTGGATAACTTCGACTCTGCAAAAGCGATTGCTGAATCTATCGGCATCAAAGTTGAGAAGAGCTGGGGTCTGGGCCGTATTGTGACCGAGATCTTTGAAGAAGTTGCAGAAGCGCACCTGATTCAACCAACCTTCATTACCGAGTATCCGGCAGAAGTTTCTCCGCTGGCGCGTCGTAATGACGAAAACCCGGAAATCACCGATCGCTTCGAATTCTTCATCGGCGGACGTGAGATCGGTAACGGCTTCAGCGAGCTGAACGATGCCGAAGATCAGGCGCAGCGTTTCCAGGATCAGGTTAACGCCAAAGATGCGGGTGATGACGAAGCGATGTTCTACGACGAAGACTACGTTACCGCTCTGGAACACGGTCTGCCGCCGACTGCGGGTCTGGGCATTGGTATCGACCGTATGGTTATGCTGTTCACCAACAGCCACACCATCCGTGACGTGATCCTGTTCCCGGCGATGCGCCCGGTTAAGTAAGATGTGAAATGCCGGATGGCGGCTGACGCCTTATCCGGCCTACGATTCGTAATGTAGGCCAGATAAACGTAGCGCCATCAGGCAATAATTTGTTGGCAGTAATTCTGCAACAGCGCACGCGCTTCTTTGTTTGCAACCTGCATTACCATCCACGGGCTGAAAGCCCACGGCGTCGCGTCAATCCCGCTTAAGACATCCTCAAGATTGCTCCACTGGCAATCCATCACTTCATCTGGGTTTAGCTGTAGCTCACTGACGATATGTGCGGCATAAACCGGACATACTTCGTTTTCAACTATCCCACTCGGGTCTGTGGCGCGATAACGAAAATCAGCGTATACGGGGGTGAGCAAGTTGATATCTGCACCCAGTTCGAAGCGAGCCCGGCGGACAATAGCGGCTTCGTTGGTTTCGCCCAACTGCGGGTGACCGCAGACAGAGTTGGTCCAGACACCTGGCCAGGCTTTTTTGTGCAGCGAGCGGCGGGTGACCAGCAGTTGGCCCTGCTCGTTAAATATCCAGCACGAGAAAGCGGAGTGCAGGGGGGTTGTGGCGGTATGCGCCGCATACTTTTCCAGCGTTCCGCAGGGTTGGTCCTGCTCATTCAATAAAATGACATGTTCCTGTCGCATAGCGTCCACCATCAATCTTAAGCACTCACATTATATGCTTAATTAAGTCAGAGTGATTAACAGAGGGTGTGAAATGCCAGAGCCGCCGGTTCGTTGCGCGATATGATTTGGCATCCGGTTTCTGGCTGCTATGATAAAGCGTCTGAAAATGTTGCGAGGTATTGTTTTGAGTGCAGGACGCCTGAAGAAAAATGGCCTGGGTATCGTGATGCTGCTGTGTGTCGGTCTGCTGTTAGCGGGCTGTTCCGGGAGCAAGTCGTCTGATACAGGAAGTTATTCCGGCTCCGTGTATACCGTGAAGCGGGGAGATACGCTATACCGTATTTCGCGCGCCACCGGTACCAGCGTGAAAGAGATCGCTCGCCTGAATAATATTTCACCGCCCTATACCATTGAAGTGGGGCAAAAGCTGAAGGTCAGCGGCGGCGCGAAAACCAGTTCTGGATCTGGCAAAACAACCAAGAAATCCTCAACCAAAACGGCGGCGGTCAGACCATCTTCTTCTGTGCCGCAGTCGTCCTGGCCACCAGTAGGGCAACGTTGCTGGCAGTGGCCTGCCAGCGGTAAGGTGATCCTGCCTTATTCTACGGCGGACGGCGGCAATAAGGGCATCGATATCTCGGCTGCGCGCGGTACGCCGATTTATGCGGCCGGAGCAGGGAAGGTGGTTTATGTCGGTAATCAGCTGCGGGGCTACGGTAATCTCATCATGATTAAGCACAGTGAGGACTACATCACTGCGTATGCGCATAATGACACCATGCTGGTGAACAACGGTCAAAACGTGAAGGCCGGGCAGAAGATAGCGACGATGGGCAGCTCGGATGCGACGACGGTGCGCCTGCATTTCCAAATCCGCTACCGGGCAACGGCTATCGATCCACTGCGTTATTTACCGCCGCAGGGGAGTAAGCCAAAATGCTGACGGTGAATTAATCGCCAGTCAGTCGGTTAGTCCCTTGCCAAGAAGAGCGTAAGGTTTATAATCCCTTACGCACTTCAATGCGGGCGTAGTTCAATGGTAGAACGAGAGCTTCCCAAGCTCTATACGAGGGTTCGATTCCCTTCGCCCGCTCCAAAACTCTCTCCTGTAGTTATTCTTTATAAATGTTAAATAGCGACACCGAAATCCGGTGGCAGTGTGCTGTTACCTTCACCCAGATTACGTTGTAGCAATACCGTGTCGAGCCATAGTCCATGTTTGAAGCCGATGTTTTTCAGTGTGCCGATTTCCGTAAATCCGGCCTGCTGATGGACTTTTAACGATCCCTGATTATTGCTGTCGCCGACGATGGCAATCAGTTGCCGATAGCCCTGTGCTTCAGCCCAGCCGATCACATGACGCAGTAAAGCTTTTCCTACACCCTGACGCTGAGCCGTTGGAGCAATATAAATCGAATCCTCAAGGGTATAGCGGTAGGCATAACGCTCGCGATAGCGGGTGAGGTAGCAATACCCGATGACCTTACCTTCCTGTAGCGCGACGACCCACGGCAGCCCGAGGCTGCGGATTTTTTCCAGACGAGCAAACATCTGGTGAGCATCCGGCGGGTCGGTTTCAAAGCTGCCGGTACCGTGAAGAACATGATGTGCATAAATATCGCGTATGGCGGGGATGTGCTTTTCTTCTGCGTTAACGATTTTCATTGACCGGCTCCCATTGGCGTCTTTGCCCAGATTACCTGAAAGACTGAGGGGAAGGTAAGTGCAAAAAATTATGCTTCGAACAGTTGCTTGCAATGCTAATAGGCTTTCATATTGTAAGGGGAAATAATTGATTGTGGTTGATGTTGTCAATAATACGCAAGGTTGGTAAATACATTAACGCGCAGAGTAATACACAATTATTCGTGCATGTCTTCGAGCGTGTATCCAAATACCAATTATGGTAGGTTTCGAAAAATGATGAAGAAAGTTATTTAATTTCAATGTGTTGTTTCTGTATCTAATTCTTCTTGCGCCTGTACCCTTATTTTCATTTCATTGGCCCTGTTTGAGCCCTAAAAATTAAGTTATATTTTGTTGTTAGCAGAGAGCCTATTATCAGATTTTTCTCTATTCACCTCTCAAAATAGTTACCATGCAAACAGTTGCGCGGTGTAGCTATGCTAACCAGCAATAGTAAGCATCGTCACATTATGTCACCGGGCAAACTTTGTTTAAATCCAGAATTCAATCCCAAGAGTATTAGGATTATTTAGTCTAAAATACTTTTTTGACTAAGACTTTTCTTATTACGTAGCCATGAACTACATGGAGTGATAAAATTCCCGAGTTTATGCCTCCTGCTCAACGATTAGAGGACGCAGTGCGGGTCGTCAATAAGACGAAAGAATTAATTGCTTTATAACCCTATTACGAAATAAGCGGCAGTGCATCTTACATGGTCGGCAATCGTCAGGGATTGACCTTAACTTATTGAAAACGCTTATTTTTACTCTGATGTAAGATATAAGGGCAGATATGTTCAGTATGCGTCGACATGCCAACTTCATTAAACGTTTTAAGTCCGTAAGCTGTTTATTTACGGCCAGCATTCTTTTCCCTATGCAAATCTCTGCTGCGGTATCAGATTATGATGCTTTGGTTATTGAAGCGCGGGGGGGGAATAGTGCGCCGCTATTGCGCTACCTTGAGGATCAGGGAAAGAAAAGTGCGCTAACGCCAAACCAGGTTGCCGACTGGCTGCAAGTTTCCAGTTGGGTTGAGAACAACGATAAAACAACAATTGAAATCTGGCAGCGGTATCGTGGGCAGATGGATGTACCTGCACGGGGAAAAGTCGCCGCAGCGCGTGCGTATCGTAACCAGAAAAACTGGAATGATTCATTGGCGGTGTGGGAACGCGTTTTACAGCAAGAACCTGATAACGTTGATGTACGCACCGGCTGGATAATGACGCTGGCAGATGCGCGCTACAATCAGCAAGCCCTTACCGAAGCGAATAAATGGGCTCAGGCGCATCCGGGCGCAGATTCCGACGCATTGCTTGCCTATGTATATCATTCTCAGGGGAAAAATTGGGACGCGCTGTTGGTTGCCAGCCAGGCGGATGACGTCGATCCTGGCAACAAAAATGCAAAATCCACGCTGTTGTCTGCGCTGTCAGCGAACCGTGTTTCCGGACCAGCCTTAAATATGGCGGAAGTCGTACCCACGGCAGATCCTGTGAAGCGTCGCCTTGAGCTTGATGCGGCGGCTGAAATGGTCCGATCCTCTTATACGTCCGCACGTAATGAAGAAGAACGTTTTATCGTAGCAGATAAAGCGCTGGCCCGTTATGACCAGTTGTTGGCGGCCTGGAAAGATGAGCCGTCTGCGCAGAATGATGTCCGCCGGGCGAGAATAGACCGTATGGGTGCCCTGTTGGTACGTAAACGTACTGCCGAAGTGATCGAGGAATATGAGTCCCTTTCCGCAAGCGGCGAAGTACCAAACTACGCAAAACGTTGGGTGGCATCAGCATGGTTAAGCGAGCGTCAGCCGGAAAAAACCGAAGCGATGTTGGCGAGCATCTACTACCCGAATGGGCCTATTCCGGTGACGCCGCTCAGTCCAGAGGATCAACAAGATCTGTTCTATGCACACATTGATAATGAAAACTTCGATGCTGCCAAAAAACAAGTCGATGATTTGATCAAAGAGAGTCCGTATCTGCGGCGTATCTATGGCTCCCCCACACCGCAGCCCTACGAAAAAACGCAACGTAAG
>OBVD01000655.1_pt1 | contig 20334 bp, 13 predicted proteins | sample 1495031 | NCBI WGS metagenome assembly OBVD01 (sample SAMEA2579967, study PRJEB22360) | human gut metagenome
GCAGGCCCAGCTTGCGTGCCTCGTCGCAAGCCGCCTGCGCAACCTCGGGCGACATGCGCAGCACACCCGGCTCGCCCTCCACCTCGGCGTCGAACACGCCTCCCGTGACGAACAGCTTCACCAAGTCGCACTTGTGCGAGAAGCAGTCGCGCACGATGGCGCGCGCCTCTTCCGGCGTGGACGCGACGTGCGCGAACAGGCCCGCGCCGTGGCCGCCGGGCACCGTGACCCCCACGCCGGACGTGACCAGCCGCGGACCCGGATGCTTCCCCGCGTTGATGGCATCGCGCACGTCCACGTCGGCGAACCCAGGATCGCCCACCGAGCGCACGGTGGTCACGCCGCTGGCCAGCTGCTGCCGCACATGCGCCTTGAGCGTGCGGCGCAGGTACCACCTGCCCAGCGGGTTGCCCACCACCTTGTCGATGAGGTCGCCTGCGGCGCCGGCGCTCGTGGGCTTGCCCGAGCCGCACAGGTGCACGTGCAGGTTCACCAGGCCGGGAGCCAGATACGCTCCGGCAAGGTCGATCTCGCGAGCGTCGAACGGCCCCACGGTGGTGGCCGCCGGACCCACCTTCTCGATGATGCCCTCGTTCACCACGACGGTCATGTTGGGCTGCGGCTCCATGCCCTCGGTGCCGTCGAGCACGGTTGCATGGGTGAACACGTAGGAGGTCATGGCGATCCTTTCGGTTGAGGCAAAGGCGCCGCCGCGCTCGCCGAAGCGGCGCGTCGCGCTTAGCGTCAGTATACGCCGTCGCAAGCCGCGCGCGAAGCCCGGCACGCACCCGCCGCGTGCCCCGGAACGAGCGACGGCTAGCCCTCGCGCTCCACGATGCGCGCGAGCAAAGGGGCGAAGCCTTCGTCGATCCTTCGACGAAGCAGAAGCTTGTGGGAGGCTCGAACGGCCTCGGACATGATAGGCCGTCCGTATGCCTCCGCCGGAACGGAGTCGATGAGCGCGTCTATCCGGTCCATGTCGACGGAGCCCATGAACCGCTTGATCGCCGCATCGAGATCGGGATTGACTGTTTGCGCCATGTAGGAGAAGGGGTGAATGGACGCTCCCCTCCCATCGCCCGAAGGCAGGCGATAGCATGACACGTTCGTCCCGAACGCATCCTGATCTATATCCGACTCGTCGAGCATCCTCCGCCGTGCAAGCGAATCGCCGCGCTTGCCGAACAGCGAACTGCCCAGATCGTACACCGGCGCGAGCTCGTAGGAGAACGACGCGTCCATCAACACGCCCCAGTTACCGTTGCTCCGGCCGGGGTTCTTGATGAACGCGTCCACCACGAACATATCCCAGAAACGCTCGAGCACCCCGGGCACGCTGCGCAGGAGGTCGGATGTCTCTATCGTGGCGAGCACGTCGCCAAGGAAGACGCTCTCGCCGTCCGAGGGAGCCGAATCGAATCCCCCGTCATCGTCGGAAAGGGCGTTCTTGATATCCTTGAACTCGAATAGGCGCTTTCCGGGAAACGTGAAGTCCTTGCACGCGCAGACGATCTTGCCGTTTCGGTAGCCTAGCATCGTCTCATGAACGGGAATGCCGAGCGACGCGTAGATTCGCGCGCCGAGATGCTCGGATACAGGGCTCGACGTGTACGGCGGAAGATTTTTGCCCTGGAGGTCGCGCGTCGTACGCGGATACTTCGCTATCCACGGGACGCCGTCCACGAGAATGCCCTCTTTCTGTCCGGCGCGCCCACCGTAGAAAAGGCCGCTGGCGGGACAATCTCGCAAATCCACGATCTTCATTCTGCAGGCTCTCCTTCGCCGACGATTGATGTCGAATCATCGTAGCACGCTCGACCAGCGCGGCTGCAGCCTACGACGAATCGTCAACCGGCGCGTCGCGCTTACGGGCGCTTCCCACCCGTCACGCCCAGGCGTTCGGCCGTCTCGGCAAGCGCCTGGGCGGTGACGGGGCGTCCCGCGCCCACGTGCACGGCGATGCACGAGAAGCTGGGCTTGTCGGCCGTGAACAGGCCCAGCTCGCGCGACGCGGCGCGCACGTCGTCTTTCGTCATGCCCGCGCGGCGCAGCGGCGACACCACGCCCAGCTCGGCGAGCGCCTGGAAGCCGGGGCGGTTCGCCGGATCGTCCGTGACGTTCGTGCCGTCGGCCAGCACCTCGAAGCCGTCCTCGGCCATGCGCGCGAGGATGGTGGAGAAGATGAACGTCTTGCAGCGGTAGCACCTATCGGGCCCGTTCGCGCAGATCTCGCCCTGCGCCAGCACGTCGGCGTCGACCAGCTCGAAGTCCGCCCCCAGCTCGGCGGCGAGGCGCTTCGCGTCGTCGATCTCGAAAGCGGGCTGGAACGCCGTACGCACGCCGTACGCTTTCACGTCGCATCCGGCGCGCAACGCGGCGGCCAGCAGGAACGAAGAGTCGCACCCGCCCGAGAACGCCACGGCCAAGCGCGGCGTGCGCGCGAAAAACGCGTCGAGCGCCTCGACGCCCACGTCCTGGCCGGGGCCCGTCGCCGTCATGCCGGCTTCTCCTCGAACAGCTCGGCGGCGCGACCCAGCTCCTTCACGATCTCGATATGCTGCGGGCACACGCTTTCGCACGCGCCGCACCCGACGCACGTGGACGCGGGGCCGCTCGACGCGTTCCAATCGTAGTTCTCCTGCGCCCGATGCATGTCGTGGAACAGCTCTAGGATGTTGAGCGACGCGAGGGCCGCCGGGATGCGCACGCCCTTCGGGCAGTTCTTCAAACAGTAGCGGCAGTCGGTGCACGGCACGGTGGGCACGCCGGCGAGGATGGCCCGCACGCGCGCCAGCGCCTCGTCCTCCTCGTGCGTCAGCGGATGGAACGAGCGCATGATCTGCGTGTTCTCGCTCACCTGATCGGGCGTGGACATGCCGGACAGCACGGTGAGCACGCCCGGCAGCGACGCGGCGAACCGCAGCGCCCACGAGGGCAGCGACTCGTCCTGGTTCACGGCGCGCAGCACGTCCGCCGCCTCCTCGGGCAGATGCACGAGCGAGCCGCCCTTAACGGGCTCCATCACCACGACAGGCAGCCCGTGGGCGCGCGCAGCCTCGTAGCACTTGCGCGATTCGACGGTTTCGCTCTCCCAGTCGGCGTAATTGATCTGCAGCTGCACGAAGTCCACCTCGGGATGCGCCTCCAGCACCTCTTCCAACACGGCAGCCTTGTCGTGGATGGAGAAGCCCAGGTTGCGGATCAGACCCGCCTCCTTCTTCTCGTGCAGGAAGTCCCACAGGCCGAAGTCGTCGAACAGGCGCGTGCGCTCCTCGCCCAGGTTATGCAGCAAGAAGAAGTCAAAATAACCCGCCCCCGTCTCGCGCAGCGACTTGTCGAACATAGCGCGCGCATGGTCGGCGTTTTTCGCCAGCCACGCCGGCAGCTTCGTGGCAACCTGGAACGATTCGCGCGGATAGCGCTCGACGACGGCCTCGCGCAGCGCCGCCTCCGACCGGCCGTTATGGTAGCCGCGCGCCGTGTCGAAATAGGTGAAGCCCGCGTCCATGAACAGGTCTACCATATGCTTGACCTGCTCGATGTCGATCTCCTTGCCGCCGTCGCCCTCGACGACGGGCAGCCTCATGAACCCGAAGCCCAGCTTCCCGATCTCGTCCATAGATAATCCTCGCTCCCCGACCATGCTCACCCGATCGCGCTCGACACGCGCGGCCGCTCGAACCATCCGACACGCTTCAGCGCATTGTTCGTGATCAGTATACACAAATGGAAAACAAGCCGGCCGCAATCGTTCGAGCGGCAACAAAGCTACGAAGCCGACGCCGAACGCAATGCAAGCCGTTCAGGGTTCTTCGACACCGCGGCATGCGCCAACCTGAACCCCCACGTTACCCCTTCCAAACGAAACCGCATCAGGTCGGTACGCCCTCTTCGCCCTCGGACGCCCCGCATCACAATGGGGGCCGTACCCCCACGTCGAGAGATTGGAGAGCCTGTGTACTATTCCAGCGGAAACTACGAAGCATTCGCCCGCCCGGCAAAGCCGGAGGGCATCGAGGACAAATCGGCCTACATCGTCGGCACCGGGCTGGCGGGCTTGTCGGCCGCGTGCTACCTGATCAGGGATGCTCAGATGGACGGCTCGCGCGTGCACCTGTTCGAACGCGACGCCGAACCGGGCGGCGCCTGCGACGGGTGGGAGTATCCCCAGCTCGGCTTCACTATGCGCGGCGGTCGCGAGATGGACAACCACTTCGAAGTGATGTGGGACCTGTTCCGATCCATCCCCTCCATCGAGGACGAGAACATGAGCATCCTCGATTACTACTATCAGTTGAACAAGCGCGATCCCAATTATTCCCTGTGCCGCGCAACGGTCAACCGGGGTGAAGACGCCGGCCTCGACAATACATTCAACCTGTCCGACAAGGCGTGCATGGAGATCATGAACCTGTTCTTCACCCCCGAAGAGCAACTCGACGACAAGCCCATAACCGACTATTTTTCCGACGATGTGCTCGATTCCAACTTCTGGCTGTACTGGCGCACCATGTTCGCCTTCGAGAACTGGCACAGCGCGCTCGAGATGAAGCGCTACATCCAGCGTTTCGTCCACCACGTCGGCGGGCTCCCCGACTTCAGCGCACTGCGCTTCACCCGGTACAACCAGTTCGAATCCCTCATCCTGCCCATGGTGAACTACCTGAAAGGCCAGGGCGTGCAGATCCATCTGAACACCGAGGTCGTCGACATCACGTTCTCCAGCACCCCGGAGCGCAAAGTAGCCACCGAGGTGCAGACGATATGCGAAGGGGCCGACAAGACGTTTCACCTCACCGACGACGACCTGCTGTTCATCACCAACGGCAGCTGCGTCGCCAATTCGTCCTTCGGATCGCAAGACGAGCCGGCCCAGTTCAACGCCGTGCTGGAAAAAGGAACCGGATTCGACCTGTGGCGACGTATCGCACGGCAGGATTCCGCATTCGGGAATCCGGAAAAATTCATCGGCGATCCGGAGAAGTCCAACTGGATGAGCGCCACCGTCACGACGCTCGATGAGAAGATCGTTCCCTATATCGAGAGCATTTGCCGTCGCGATCCGTTCTCGGGCGGCGTCGTAACCGGCGGCATCGTTACCGTAAAAGATTCGAACTGGCTTTTAAGTTGGACGTTCAACAGGCAACCCCAGTTCAGAGCCCAGCCCGGCGATCAGCTGTGCGGCTGGATATACGGCCTGTTCACCGATGTGCCCGGCAACTACGTGAAGAAAACCCTGCGCGAATGCACCGGCAAGGAAATATGCATGGAGTGGCTGTACCACCTGGGCGTTCCCGAATCGCAGATCGAGGAGCTCGCCGAGAACAGCGCCAACACGGTTCCGTGCATGATGCCCTACATCACGGCATTCTTCATGCCGCGCGCCGCAGGCGACCGACCCGACGTCGTGCCCGAAGGCGCGGTGAACTTCGCGTTCATCGGCCAATTCGCGGAAACGCCGCGCGACACCATTTTCACCACCGAGTATTCCATGCGCACCGGCATGGAAGCCGTCTACACGCTGTGCAACGTCGACCGCGGCGTGCCCGAAGTATGGGGCAGCGCGTTCGACATCCGCGATTTGCTGAACGCCACCACGTTGATCAGGGACGGCAAGCCCATCACCGACATGGAGATGAATCCCCTCGAAAAGCTCGCCCTGCACGAGGGAATCGAGAAGATCAAGGGGACCGACCTCTACGGTCTGCTGGTCGAGTTCGGCGTGATTCCGCCCGATCGCGGCGACGCGCCCGCGCCCGCCACCGGAGCCGTATACCCCGGCATGCATTAGACGTTTCCGTTAAAAACCGAACCCCCTGTTCAAAGGGGGTTCGGGACGAATTCCTTACACGTTGAACTTGAAGTGCATGACGTCGCCGTCCTGGACGACGTACTCCTTGCCTTCCTGACGAAGCTTGCCGGCATCGCGGCAGCCCTTCTCGCCGCCCAGCCCCACGTAGTCTTCGTACGAGGCCGTCTCCGCCTTGATGAAGCCGCGCTCGAAATCGGTGTGGATGACGCCCGCCGCCTGCGGAGCCTTCGCACCGACGGGGATGGTCCAAGCGCGCGTTTCCTGTTCGCCGGTGGTGAAGTACGACTGCAGCCCCAGAAGTTTATACGCCTCGCGCACCAGGCGCGCCAGGCCGCTCTCTTCGAGACCCATGGCCTCCAGGTACTCCTTCGCCTCGGCAGGTTCGAGCTCGGCCAGGTCGGCCTCCACCTTCGCTCTGATGGGCACGGGGCGGCAGCCGTCGATCTCGGGCAGATCGGCGTCCAGTTGGTCCTCGTCCACGTTGGCGATGTACAGCATGGGCTTCATCGTCAGCAGGTGCAGATCGTAAATGGCAGCCTGCTCGTCCTCGTCCAGCCCCAACGTGCGGGCGCGGTGCCCCTCGTCCAGGCCTGCGAGCACCTTCTTCGCCACCTCGACCTTCTTGGCGCCGTCCTTGTCGCGCTTCGCCTCTTTTTCCAAGCGCGGCAGGGCCTTCTCGATGGTGGCCATGTCGGCCAGCATGAGCTCGGTCTTGATGGTGTCCACGTCGCTGCTCGGGTCCACCCGGCCCGCCACGTGCACCACGTCGGGGTCACCGAAGAAACGCACGACTTCGCAGATGGCGTCCGTCTCGCGGATGTTCGCGAGGAACTGGTTGCCCAGGCCCTCGCCCTGGCTGGCGCCGGCCACGAGACCCGCGATGTCCACGAACTCGATGGTGGCGGGCACGATGCGCGTGGGATGGTCGATGTTCGCCAGCGCGTCCAGGCGCGCGTCGGGCACGGGCACCACGCCCACGTTGGGCTCGATGGTGGCGAACGGGTAGTTGGCCGCGAGGCCGCCCTTGTTCGTGAGGGCCGTGAACAGCGTGGACTTGCCGACGTTCGGCAGACCGACGATACCGATGGATAGCGACATGGAACTTCCTTCTCATACGATGCAGATGTGTCGTCCCATGATAGCAAACTACCTGCGCCCTGCGCGGCCTCCCCTCGCATTCTCCGACGCTTCGGTATCTTTTTCATGCGGAGCACTCGAAGCGCGCCGTCTTGACCGACAGCATGCCGCCCTACGTGCACGGCGGCATGCGTCAACACCCGTCGATGCCGATTTGACGGCGAAATCCCCGCTTCGTGGCAGCAATCGGGCGGTTTGGTAATCCTATCGATTCGCTTTTATTTACGCTTCGAACATCCGACCTGGGAAAACTCCTTCGATCGCGCTCTGCGGGTCCGAGATGCCGCGACCGAGCCCTCGTCGAGATTACCAAACCGTTCGATTTCCGCTGTTCGACTTCGCTTCCGCCGTCATGCCATCTATCGGCGCAAAACCGTTCAGCGCGTCCGTTGCACGGTTTTGCCCGCGATGTTGCACTTCGAGCGCACTTGGATGCCTCCGCGCCCCAAGACGCGCAACCCGCGACGTTACACCAGGTCGTGCGAGGTTGGGAGCCGGACGGTCCGAACCGAACGCAACATCCCTGCGAAAACCGATCGCTGCCGCCGTAACGCCGCTTGCAGCGGGATCGCGCCCGAACGAAAACCGGATCCGGTATGCGGCAAAATCAACGGTTTGGCACTACTCGGCATCCCTCGACGCATCTTCCCGAAGGATGCCGAAGCGAAACCCCAGGTCGCGTTCCGCCATCGCCTCGGAATGCCGCGCCTGAGCGAGCCGGCCGTGCCAAAACGACGTTTTTGCTGCACATGGCCTTGCGAAAACACGCATCCGGCCGAAGCGGCGCGGCCAGGGCACGGCTGGGCAGGACGACACAGGCGGGCGATGATGGCACGGGCGGGACGACCAGGCGCGACCAGGCGAGGGACGCGGCTGAGCGGGGCGACGCGACCGGGGCAGCGGACCAGGCAGCGAAGCCGGGCGCGGACGCGGCCAGGCGACCGGGCCGGCGGCCGGGGCACGACCGGGACGCAACCGGAACGCACACGAAGCACGAGCCCCATCCGCGCCGCTCGCGCCCGAAACGAAACGGAGCGCCCCGAAGGGCGCTCCGCGCGAATGCCTCGTATGCGCCTGAACGCTAGAAGCTGATGAGCCCGAACGTCTGCGCGACGAACGCAACGAGGATGACCACCACGAGCACCGGCGCCACGTACTTGATGATGACGGTCCAGGCTTTCTCCACCTTGAACTCGCTGGAGATCTTCACTTCGTCGACAATGGCCTTCGGCTTGATGATCCAACCGACGAAGATGCAGGTGAGCAGCGCGACGATAGGCATGATCACCGAGTTGGAGATGAAGTCGAAGAAGTCCAGCAGCGTGGTGCCCTCGCCCATCGGCTCGATGAACGACAAGCCGTTGTAGCCCAGGTTCACGAAGATGCCGGCCACCGTGACCACGCCGATGACGGCGCACAGCGCCTTTTTGCGCGACCAGCCCGCACCGTCCTGCACGATGGAGGTGCAGGTTTCGGTCAGCGAAATGGCGCTGGTCAAAGCTGCGAACAGTACCAGCAGGAAGAACAGGAAGCCCACGACGGTGGCCGCGCCGCCCATATCGGCGAACACGGTGGGCAGGATGACGAACATGAGCGACGGACCGGAGTTGGCCGCCACGGCCTCGCCCGAACCCATGGCCACGAACGCGGCCGGCACGATCATGAGGCCGGCGAGGAACGACACGCCGATGTCGAAGCCGCCGATGCGGGCGACGCTCTGCGTGAGGCTGGACTTCTTGTCCAGGTAGGAGCCGTACGTGATCATGATGCCCATGGCCAGCGACAGGCTGTAGAACATCTGCCCGAGCGCGCCGATGACCAGCTCCGGTGAGAACTTGCTGAAGTCGGGCGTGAGGTAGTACAGGGCACCGTCGACGGCGCCGGGCATGGTCAGCGTGTACAGCGCGATGCCTACGGCCATGATGATGAGCGCCGGCATCATGACGAGGTTCGCCTTCTCGATGCCGCCCTTCACGCCCAGCGACACCACGATGAACACGATGGCCATGAACAGGAGCATCCACAGGAAGCTCTCGGTGTTGCTGGAAATAAAGCCTGTGAAGAAGTCTCCGCCGTCGGCCAGCGCCTCCGGGCCGTTGATCAGGTAGGCCGCCGCGTACTTCGTCACCCAGCCGCCGATGATGCAGTAGTACGGCGTGATGATGAAGGGCACGGTGGACGCCAGGACGCCGATGAAGGCGTACTTCTTGCCGAACTGCTTGAACGCGCCGATGGCCGACTGGCCCGTCTTGCGGCCGAGCGCCGTCTCTAGCAACAGCAGCGACACGCCGAACGTGAACACCAGCACCAGGTAGGTGAGCAGGAACGTGCCGCCGCCGTACTTGGCCGCCAGATAGGGGAAGCGCCACATGTTCCCCAAGCCCACGGCGGATGCCGCCGCAGCCAGAATGAACGCCCACTTGCCCGACCAGGCCGAGCGCGCGTGCGCATGCGTTGAAGCCATCGAAAACCTCCGTTAACGTTCAGTTGGTATTCCCCGGAAAATCCGCTCGCGGAACGCGTCCGCAAAGGATCGGATACGGGCGCCCATCCACGTCGTGCACCTGCGCCGCGATCCAGATGCATCATTATACCGGGAAAACCCTGGTCGCCAACAACGTTTTGCCGAAAGATCCGTTTTGCCAGCAACCGACGCCCGAAGAGGTGCTACGGAAGCGTCCTCCGACGCGCGCACCGCCGCGCGGGAACCGCTTCGCATTCGGACGCCGGTCTCGCCGCTGCCGCACCGAAAGAACGTCCCGGGTCTGCGAACGTGCGCGGCGCTGCATCTTCGCCCGTAAAACACGCCTCGCGCGCTGTGGCGTGTTTTACGGGCGAAGATGCGTTCCTACGGTGACTACTCGCTGCCAGCTCCCTCCAAATCTGCGGTTTTGGCGAGGGGGCGGGCAGGGCGCTTGGGGGTTGCGGGGCGCTTGGGCTATCATGGTGCGCAGACCAAACGAGAAGGAGAATCATTCATGTGCGGTATCTGCGGATTCACCGGCGCGACCGAAGCCGACGCGCCCACGTTGAAGGCCATGTGCGACATCATGGCGCACCGCGGCCCCGACGGCGAGGGCCAGTACCTTGCCGACGGCGTGGCGCTGGGGCATCGGCGCCTGTCGCTCATCGACCTCGAGAACGGCAGGCAGGCCACGGGGCGCGCCCCGGGCGGGCGAACGCGGCAGCCAGCCCATGGTGCGCGCCACGGGCGCGCATGACTCCATCGTGACGTCGCCGGCTACGGAAGGCTCCGCCCCCGGATCGTTCACCATCGGCGACTACGCCATCGTGTTCAACGGCGAGATCTACAACTACCGCGACCTGCGAGACGAGCTGGCCGCGGACGGCTGGACGTTCAAGACCGAGTCCGACACCGAGACGCTGCTGGCGTCGTACCTGGCCTGGGGCAAGCTGCTGCTGGACAAGGTGCGCGGCATGTTCGCGTTCGCCATCTGGGACAAGCAGCGCGGCGAGCTGTTCTGCGCGCGCGACTTCTTCGGCATCAAACCGTTTTACTACACCGTGCAGAACGGCGAGGCCGGCCCGCAGTTCATCTTCGCCTCCGAGATCAAATGCATCCTGGAGCACCCCGCCTACGAGCGCGAGCTCAACGAGGAGGCGCTGGAGCAGTACCTGTGCTTCCAGTTCTCGGCGCTGCCCGAGACGTTCTTCAAGGGCATCTACAAGCTGGAGCCCGCGCACTGCATGACCGTGCGCGCCGACGGCACGACGGAAACCGAGCGCTACTGGCGCCCCACGTACGACTTCGACCAGAACCGCAGCCGCGAGGACACCGTGAAGGCCATCGACGCCGCTATGCGCGAAAGCGTGCGCTACCACAACGTGGCCGACGTGGAGGTGGGCTCGTTCTTGTCGTCCGGCATCGATTCCAGCTACATGGCCGCATGCCTGGCGAAGGAGAATCCCGACATCAAGACGTTCACCGTGGGCTTCGCCGAGTACGAGGGCGAGCGCGACGAGATCTCCTGGGCGCGCGAGCTGGCCGACGAACTGCATATCGAGAACAACTCCAAGCACATCGGCGAAGAGGAGTACTGGGAAAGCCTGCCCCGCGTGCAGTGGCACATGGACGAGCCGTCCGCCGACCCGAGCGCCGTGGCGCTGTACTTCGTCGACCAGGAGGCCGCGAAGAAGGTGAAGGCCGTGCTGTCCGGCGAGGGCGCCGACGAGTTCTTCGGCGGTTACCGCATCTACCAGACGCCGTTCGCCAACGCGAAGCTGTCCTGGGTGCCGAAGGGCCTGCTGCGCGGCGCGTCGAAGGCGGCTCACGCGCTGGGCGTGCGCGGCGCGAACTACCTGGAGCGCGCCAGCGAGACCCCCGAGGACTGGTACTACACCAACGCCAACGGCGTGGCGTTCAGCCCCGAGGAGCGCGCCCGCCTGCTGAAGCGCCCCGTGCAGGCGTGCTCGCCGCAAGAGCTGATCGCGCCCGCGTACGCCGAGGCGGCCGGCCTCGACGACACGACGCGCATGCAGTACGTCGACCTCTTCTTCTGGCTGGTAGGCGACATCTTGCTGAAAACCGACAAGATGTCGATGGCCCACTCGCTGGAAAGCCGCGTGCCGTTCCTCGACAAGGAGGTGTTCAACGTCTCGCGCACCATCCCCACCCCGTTCAAAGCGAACGGCGAGCAGACGAAGATCGCCCTGCGCGAGGCGGCCGAGCGCACCATCCCGAAAGACTGGGCGCAGAAGGAGAAGCTGGGCTTTCCCGTGCCCATGGTGGACTGGCTGCGCCAGGACCGCTACTACAACCAGGTCAAGGAATGGTTCACCGGCGACATCGCGCAACAGTTCTTCAACACCGACGAGCTGGTGCGCCTGCTCGACGAGCACAGGTACAAGATCGACCGCTCGCGCAAGATCTGGATCGTCTACATGTTCCTCATGTGGTACAAGATCTACTTCGTGGACAAGACCGTCCCCAAGAAACCGGCGGCGTAAACGAACGAAGGGCCCTACGGGGCCCTTCGCGTTCGCTAGGCGAGCTTCGACGAGTCGACGGCCACGAGGTGGCCGTGCTCGTCCTCGAAGACGCACAGACCGCCGTCGCGGCTTTCGTACAGGTTGCGAAAACGCGCGAAACGGCGCTGCCGAGGCGGCTTCTCTTTGGGCGCAGCCACGGACTCCGGCTTCGGCTCCGGCTCTGGTCGCGGCTCCTGCTGCGGCTGCGTCGAGGAGGGTTCTTCCGGCTTCGTCGCCTCGACCTGCGCGGCAGGCTCGGCAACGGGCGCAGGATCGACGGGCTCGGGATCGACGGGCAAAGGAGCGGACTGCGAATCGACGCGCGCCACGGCTTCGGCCGCCTCGATGAAGTCGCTTTCGTCGGGATCGTTCTTCGCCACGAGATCGCATTCCGCCTGCACGCCGGCAACCTGGAAATCGGCTTCGCTCGGCTCTTCCACGAAAACCTCCGGCTCGATCGACGGAGCCTCGACGATCGGAGGGCGCCGTCCCCCTCGATCTCCCCGCTTTTCGATGGCGGCCTCGGCAAGCCCGCCCTCCATCACTTCGATACCCGACGCCATCACGCGCGAGGACGAGGGTTCCGGATCGAGGCCCAAGCGCGTGTACAGCGAGCGGTTGGATTGGGCGATGGACACGAGCTCGCACGCCAGCGAGACGCGCTCGGCCTCGTCGACGCCCTCTTGGAGCTGATTGCCTATTTCGAGCACGCGCGTCCACGAGACGGCGTCCATATCCTCTTTGAGCGATACGATCTTTTCCGCCTCGCGCGCCACGCGCTTTGCCGTTGATGTGCTGAACATGATACGCCGCCTTCGGTTTATCGGAGGCCTATTGTAGCACGTCAGTAGATGACTCGCCAGAATACAAGCCCTTGAGCTGGGGCGTTCTCCCCCGCAACCCGACGATCGCACGCCTCCAGCACCTCGCCCACCCAATCGGCGTCACGCTGGCCCTTCCCCACCATCACCAGCGTGCCCACGATGGTGCGCACCATGGAGTGCAGAAACGCGTTGCCCACCACCTTGATGGACATGAGGTTCTCGCCCATCACCGTCTCGGGATGGAAGGAAATCTCGCGCACGTTGCGGTGCGTGGGCTTGCCTTCCGCCGAGGCGGCCATGCAGAAGCTCTTGAAATCGTGCTCGCCCAGCAGATACTGCGCACCTGCTTCCATAGCCGTGATATCGAGGCCGCCGGGGACGAACCACGAGAAGTCCTTCATGAAGATGGGGCACGTGCTGTCCACGCACAGGTGGTAGTGATACTCGCGCGCCTGCGCGTCGAAGCGCGCCGAGAAGCCCAGCTTCTTCGGTTCGACCTCGCGCACGGTGATGGCGTCATGCGTGAGCGCGTTGAGAGAACGGCGCAAGCTGGGCAGCGAGCGTCCTGCGATGTCGCGGTCGTCCACGTCGAAGCTGACCACCTGGCCGAGCGCATGCACGCCCGCATCGGTCCGTCCCGCGCACGTGGTTTCCACGTCGCGGCGGAACAGCATGCGCAGGGCATCCTCGAGGTCGCCCTGCACGGTGGTCTGACCCGGCTGACGAGCGAAGCCGCTGAACGGCGCGCCGTTGTACGACAAGGTCAACGCCAGAGTATGGTCGCGCACGGGTTTATCAGCTGCCGCAGCGGCCGCTGCTTCGCGCTTACGCGCGGTGTTTGGGGTGATGGTTTGCGTATTCATAGCCGACATCATAAACGAACACGCCCCCTCTGCGAAGAGGGGGCGCTATCCGCTTGCCAAATTGTTTAAAAGCGCCGCGAAGCTACGTCGTATCGCGCGTTGCCCACCAAGCGAGTTCCGCACGAGCCGAAGGCCCCAGCGGGGCCTTCGAGCGAGCAGGACTGTTTGAGCGACTGGGCAATGCGCGATACGACGCTACGTACGCGAGCCATCGGCATCGCCGCGAGATAGGGCGCCCCAGCGCTTCGCAGCGTCGAGGAGCTCCGTCGTTCGAGAACGACGGAGCATCAAGAAGCCCTCCACACCTGCGAACCGAACAGATCCTGGATCTCGGAACGCATGACGGGGCTGCGGGAATCCACCGACACGGGCAGTTCGGCGCGGAACTTGCGGCCATCGCTCTGCTGCACGAGCAGAACCACGCCGTCGCGACCCGGATACGACTTCAAGATGCGGTTGAGCCGCAGCGACTTCGACTGGTCGAAGTCCGAGGACGCAACTTTCAGCTCAAGGTGCGACGGACGCGCATCGGCCTCGTTCAGCTCGATGACCTCCACCTCGAACGCCATGATCTGATTGCCGCGGTCGTTCGCCTCGAACTTGCCCTTCACCTTCACGATGGCGTCTTCCTGGATGGCCTCGGCGTTGTCGTCGTACTTGAAGCAGATGCACTCCACGTGGCCCGTCGTATCCTCCAAGGTGAACGTGGCCATCTTCGTGCCGCGCTTCGTCAGCTTCGTCACCACGTTCGAGATCATGCCCACGAACACCGCGGACTTGATCTCCTTCGTGCGCTCGGCCAGGTCTCCCAGCGAGAACTTGGTCATACGCGCGATGGTGCCCTCGTACGGGCGCAGCGGGTGGTCCGAGACGTAGATCTTCATGATCTCCTTCTCGAACGTCAACAGCTGGCGCTTCGGCCACTCCACGCCGTCCGGTTCCGGAACCTCCTCCTCGAAGCCCGAATCGGGATCGTCGCCGAACAGGTCGAACATCGACACCTGGCCGCTCTCACGATCCTTCTGGCGCTTCGAGGCGCTTTCCAGCAGCGGCGTCTCGTCAACGAAGTACATGAGCTGCTTGCGCGTGTAGCCCGTCGAGTCGAACGCCCCGCCCTTGATGAGCGCTTCCAGCGTCTTGCGGTTGTAGCATTTCGCGTCCAGGCGGTTCACGAAGTCGTGCAGCGACGTGAACGGCCCGTTCGCCTCGCGCTCCTCGATGATGGCCTCGGCCACGTTCGCGCCCACGCCGCGCACGCCCACCAGGCCGAAGCGCACGCCCTCGTCGGTGGGCGTGAACTCGGCGTTGGACGAATTGATGTCCGGCGGCAACACGGGAATGCCCGAGTGGTTGCAGCTTGCGATGTAGCGGATCAAACGGTCGGTGTTGCCCATGTAGGACGACAGCACGGCCGCCATGAAGTCGTTCGGGTAGTGCGCCTTCAGGTACGCCGTGCGCATGACCAGGATGGCGTAGGCGGCCGAGTGCGATTTGTTGAACGCGTACTTAGCGAATTTCTCCGCGTCTTCCCAGATCTGCTTCGCAATTTCCAGCGGATAGCCGTTCTCCACCGCGCCGGTGTTCCAGTCTTCCTGCAACGCGCGCATAACGTCGAGCTTCTTCTTGCCCATAGCCTTGCGCAGCTTGTCGGCCTTGCCCGCCGAGAAACCGCTCATAGCCATGGATATCTGCATGATCTGCTCTTGGTAGACCATGGTGCCGTACGTCTCCTCCAGGATGGGGCGGAGGCGCTCGTCGTAGTAGTGGATGGAGGTCTTGCCGCTGGCCACCTTGATGTAGTCCTCGACCATGCCGGATTCCAGCGGGCCCGGACGGTTGAGCGCGATCGAGGCGACGATGTCGGAGAAGCGCGTGGGAGGCAGGCGCGCGAACAAGCTGACGTACAGCGCGCCCTCCACCTGGAACAGGCCGTCCATGTTGCCGGACTGCATGAGCTTGAAGGCGCCCTCGTCGTCGATGGGGATGTCCTCGGGAATCACCTTCGTGCCGAAGCGCTGCTCGATGTTGCGGCACGCGATGGTGAGCACGTCGAGCGTGCGCAGGCCGAGGAAGTCCATTTTCAGCAGACCCAGCTCGGGCGTGTAATGGCCGTCGTACTGGGTGATGATGCCGCCGCCCTTGGTGTCGCGCTTCATGGGCACGTGATCGGCCATGGGGTCGCGGCAGATGATGGTGGCGCACGCGTGCACACCCTCGCCGCGCACGTGGCCTTCGATGGACAGCGCGGCGTCGATGACGGCCTTCACGTCCTCTTCGGTCTCGTAGGCCTTCTTGAGATCGGGGTTCGTGGCCAGCGCCTTGTCGATGGTGATGCCCAGCTCGTCGCCGATCATCTTCGTGATCTTGTCGCCGGTGCTATACGGGTAGTCCAGCACGCGCGCGGCGTCGCGCACGGCGTTCTTGGCCTGCAGGGTGCCGAACGTGATGACCTGCGACACGTGGTCCTCGCCGTACACGTCCTTGATGTGGTTGATCACTTCTTCGCGACGGCCCTGCTCGAAGTCGACGTCGATATCGGGCATCTCCACGCGCTCGGGCGACAGGAATCGCTCGAACAGCAGGCCGTTGGACAGCGGGTCGAGCGCAGTGATGTCCATGGCGTACGCCACGATGGCGCCTGCGGCCGAACCACGGCCCGGACCCACGCCGATGCCCTGGCTGCGCGCCCATTCGATGTACTCCTGCACGATGAGGAAGTACGCCGGGAAGCCCTGCTGGATGATGATGCCCATCTCGTAGTCGGCGCGCTCCTGCGCCTCCTGCGGAACGGGATTGCCGTAGTGCTTGACCAAGCCCTCCTGCACGCGCTTGCGGAAGTAGCTTTCCTCGGTCTCGCCCTCGGGCAACGGGAAACGCGGAAGGATGGAGTCGCGCTCCAGCACCACGTTCACCTTCTCGGCCACTTCCACCGTGGTGTCGCAGGCCTCGGGGAAGTCCTTGAGGGCCTCGCGCATCTCCTCCTCGGTCTTCATGTAGAACTGGTCGTTCTCGAAGCGCATGCGGTTGGCGTCGTTGAACGCCGCGCCCGTGCCGATGCACAGCATGTAGTCCTGGGCGCGCGCGTCCTCGCGCGTGAGGTAGTGGAAGTCGTTCGTGGCGATGGTCTTGAGGCCGGCGGCCTTGGCCACGTCGGTCAGCATGTGGTTGAGCTCGGTCTGCGTGAACCCGGCATCGGTGCGGATGCCCTGGTTCTGCAGCTCGATGTAGAAATCGCCCGGTTCGAAGCAGCTGGCGAACTTCTTGGCCCATTCGACCGCCTCGTCTACCTGGCGGTTGTCGAGCAGCTTCGGAATGATGCCGGCGATGCAGGCCGACGAGCCGATGATGCCCTTGCCGTACTTCTGCAGCATGCTGAAGGTGGTGCGCGGCTTGTAGTAGAAGTTGTCCACGTGCGACTCGCTGACCAGCTTCACCAGGTTGTGGTAGCCCTCGTTCGTCTTGGCCAGCAGCAGCAGGTGGTACAGCTTCGGCTTCGTGTCCTTGCGCAGCTCTTCGTCGGTGGTGAAGTACACCTCGCAGCCGTAGATGGGCTTCACGCGCTTGCCCGTCTCGGCTTCCACCTTGTCGCACATCTCGCACAGCTGCGGAACGCCCGACATCACGCCGTGATCGGAGATGGCCACCGCGGGCATGTCGAGGTCGGCGGCTCTCTTCACCATGTCGTAGATATGAGTGTGGCCGTCGAGCAGGGAATATTCGGTATGGTTGTGCAGGTGGACGAATGCCATATCTTGTGCCTCTTGTCAGTCATGGATGCGCGTCGTGGTATCGATGACATTCTAACAGCATTCGTCGTAAAGCGCCGTCTTCAAACAGCGAACAAACGATGGTTTTTGCGCGAACGCCGCCCGCAACAGCAGGCGGCGTTCGCAGCGCTCGATCCGCCGCTTACGAGACGCCCGATATGACGCCGCCGCGTATCTGGCAGCCGACGAGCTTGGACTCGCAGTACACGCTTTCGACGTTGAGCGCCCGCCTGACCTTCTCGATAAGGTCGAGGATGGCCTGCTCGTCGCCGTGGGTGCTGTCGAACACGAGCGTGTCGTTCTGCACGACGGTCCCGTCCTCTTTGGCGAAGCCTCCTTCGGCCTCGTACACGGTATAGCCCGACCCCGCCTCGATGAACAGCGGGATGGCGATATCCTTCGCCTCCTCCATGGTGAGCTCCTGCTTGCCGGTGTCTTTGTCGGTGAGGCCGAAGTACAGGCAGTACACCACTTCCTGCCGATCGGTCACACCGTTGACGAGCGGCTGCGCAGCATCGTCGGACACCTTCGAAGCGCAACCCGCGCACAGCGCGGCGACAAGCGCTCCGGCGCACAGGCACGCGCCCAGCTTCTTCCACGTTCTTGCGTTCATACGAACCCCTTTCGTTTAGGATTCGATCCATTGTAGGACGCACCGCTTCGCTCGCGCGCACCGAGTCGTGCCAAAATCGCGCACAACCTGCCCGATTTCGCACGGCTCGCCGAGCGCTCGCGCATCCTTCCCCACCTTGGGCGCAAATCGACTCCCATGACAATATCCGGCGGGATCGAACCCCCGGAAGGCGCAGGGGGATTTAGCCACCAGGGGTTTTGCATGCCTTCGCGGCGGTAGGACTCAAAGGAATTGCCATAGGCATCGATTCGCGCCCAAACCGAAAGACTGCGGGAGCCCGTCAGACTCCCGCAGGGCGCCGGTGGAGGCTTGACGGCGGAAACGGCGTCGAGCGGTAAAAAACGAACGGTTTGGTAATCACACTGATTCGCTTTGTTTTATGCTTAGAGTATCCGACCGACCTGGGGAAACGTTCCCAATCGCACTCGGCGGGCTGGAAGCACCGCAGCCGGGCCCCTCCAGGATTACCAACCGTTCGATTTTTACCTCGAAGTGCGGATTTCGCCGCCAAACCGGCGCCGGCGGGTGCTGGGGTCGTCCAAACCTCGAACCTCGAGCAGACGACAGAAATCCCCGATTGCGCGAAGATCGACGCGGCCGCCCTCGCATCGCGGCTCCGCAGGGCTCACCTATTCCCCTTCGTCCTCCGTCAGATAGCGCTCGGCTTCGTCCAGATCGATGTACATGCCTTGGGTGACGGGCCGCCCGTCGATGCCCGGAAGATTGCATTGCCGATACAGCACGCGTGCGACGGAGCCGTCGCGCCTGATGAAACGATAGGAGAACGGCTCCGACTCGCCGGTCTCTATCATCTCGACGCTCTTCTTGTACAGATAGTCGAGATCGTCGGGATGCACGATCATTCGAAGGCTGGCTCCAACCTCTCCGTAAAACTGCTCCTTCGTGTAGCCGAGGATGTCGAACATAGCTTGATTCATATAAGTTATCAGCATGTCGCCCGACAAATCGTAGCGAATGATACCCACGGGCACGACCCCGTAGAACTGATCAAGCGCGGGGCCTTCGTCCAACCGCTCCATATCCATTGCCGCCATCTGCAAGGATCTATGCGAATGACCCGAACGGTTGACTCGGTCGATCTTCATCTTGGTCAGAAGGACCCCGGCATCGGTTGCCAAACACGACGCACCGAAGTAGAAGACGCCCTGGTAGTCCACGTCTCCGGCGAACACCGCTTCGCCGCTCACCGCGACGAGGTCGCCGGACAGCTCGTTCACCGTGATGGCCTTGTACGCGATGGAGAGCTCCCGGCCGCTCATCGCGCGCTCGAGATGCGCGCACCGCGTCGATGCCCGAGAAGCAGCCCTCCTCGAACCGATCCTGCCACTGCACGTCGTCGAAGCAGCAGTCTGCGAACGCATCGAGATCCTGCCTTACGAAGGCATGATCGAACAAGCGCACGATGAACGACCGCGCATCCTCTTTGCGCAGCGGCGAGCGCTTCTGGGGCTCGTGCGCCAGGGCGCGTTCCAGCAAGCCGCCGAACGAAGCCTCGTCGACCGGGCGGCTGAAGAAGAAGCCTTGGGCAATGTCGCACCCGATGCCTTTCACGAACTCGACCTGCTCGGCGGTTTCGATGCCCTCGCAAACCACGACCAGGCCCAGCACCTTGGCGATGTTCGCCATCGAGTACACCACGGTCGCGTTGCGGAAGTCGGAAAGGTCGCGCTGGAAGAACAGCTGGTCGATCTTCACCTCGTCGATGGGCAGGTTCTGCAGCATGCCCAGCGACGAGTACCCGCTGCCGAAATCGTCCATGGCCACGCTGAAACCGTGCTCGTGCAGCCGCTTCACTTGGCCGATCACGGTGTCGAAATCCTCGACGAACGCGCTTTCCGTGATTTCCGCGCACAGATACGACGGAGGGACGGCGTAGCGGTCGACGATGCCTTTCAACGCGTCGGCGAACGAGTCGTCCAGGAAATGCAAGCGCGAGAAGTTGCAGTTCAGCGGCACGATGACCGCGCCCTTGTCGAGACGGTCGCGCAGGAAGCGGCAGCACTGCTCGAATATGGCCAGATCGAGGTCGACGATGGCGCCGCTGCGCTCGAGCGGCGGGATGAACACGGCGGGGCTGACCAGGCCGCGCGACGGATGCCGCCAGCGCGCGAGCGCTTCGGCCCCCACGATCCGGCCGTTCGAGGGCCTGAACAGGGGCTGGAAGAAGGCTTCGAACTCCCCGCGTTCGAGCGCATCGCCGATCTCGACGGACAGCTCCATCGAAAGCCGCATATCCTCCCGCAGACGCGCGAATTCCGCATCGTCGGTCTCGAACGCGTAGCGGCGG
>OBVD01000657.1_pt1 | contig 20236 bp, 27 predicted proteins | sample 1495031 | NCBI WGS metagenome assembly OBVD01 (sample SAMEA2579967, study PRJEB22360) | human gut metagenome
CTGGAGAAAGGGTCATTCTGAGAATGAAGATTCCGACGTTACTAACTGAGTGTTGTATCTAATCGTGGGGGCAGGTCAGTGGCAGACCCAAATCAGAAAACTAACGAAATGACGATATATGTTAATAGCGTATATAAAAAGCTAGACCGACAGCCAGCCTTAATTGCTGCTAACTCAGTATATCAATCTTACTACAAAGGTGATGAGTACTTTAGTCTGTTAGGGCAAGTTAATCAAAATCAAAACTGGAAGTACAAATAATGAAAAATCTACACAATGAAATTATGAATATCATTCAGTACGCCATTGATAACCCGTATCAGTTTGGAGATAACGATTGCAATATTATTGTATTACGTATTATCGATTTAATTAATGGTACTACGCACTTAGCAAATCGTGAATATACAAGCATACAGGAAGGTATAGCAGGTCTAAAGGCTGAAGGATGGAATCATACAGGGGAGATAGTTGAACAGTACTGTAACCCCGTACAGGTCGTTATAGACGGTGATATATGGCTGGATCCTGATAACCCTTTAATTATGGCAGTGGTTGTATCAGGTCGGGTACTTGGAGTGAATGAAAGCCATGATGGGTTTGAACTTCATCCAAAACCAACGAATGGAACATTTTATAGAGTAAGGAAACACAATGGGTAAGAGTTTAGGGGGCTTCTTTGGAGCTATCATAACTGCGGTAATTGTCGCGGCTGCCGTTTACTTTACTGGCGGTACAGCATTAGCCGCGATGGCTGGGGGGCTGCTGCGGGAGCTGCTTCACTGGTGGCTACATCAATGTTGGGGCAAATCGGCGTAAGCGGTTATGGGGATGTGTCGGACTCATTAAGCCGAAGTACTTCCCCAACTACGGGATTACCTGTTATCTATGGCGGTGAGTTGCCACATAAAAACGGGGTATCAGGCGGTTCATACGTACTGACAGGTTCAATTGTGTCATGGTACAACGTACCGAATAGTGATTCTCAATATCTCTTTTCAGAACAGGCTGTAGCATATGCGGGTACTGAAAAGAATATTCTACAGATCTATATCGATAACGAACCAGTCTTAGCCGTACCAGTTACACAAGATGGCATAGTACCGAAAGCCAGTATTGCGGCAAAGTATCAGGAATTTCTACAATTAGAAGTACGCTTTGGTGGTGATTATACCAGTACTAAAACGTTAGCCAGCCAATATGCAGGGCCAAAATGGACTGATAAATTTCTTGGTAAAGGTATTGTTAGTATCAGTGCGGTTATCAAGAAAACACAAAAATCATTAGAAAATAATATTCTCGTTAATGATCAGTTTGCTATGACAGTTGAAATGAAAGGGCAGCGTATATTTGATTTGGTGAATGGAAGCATTAAATCAAGTAGTAATCCACCATCGATTATCTATGATTACTTAACAAATAAAACTTATGGGATGGGTATTGATCCCGCAATGATTAATCTTGATACCTTCAAAGAAACAGCAGCGTATTGTGATGCTTTCGAGTACTACGCGAATGGTGCGATCAGTTATCAATCAAGCTATAAAGAAAACATAGAAAATATCTGTCAATCATTTGGCGGTATTATGTATGTTCACGCCGGACAGATTTGTATTACGACAGACCGTAAAACAGTTTCAGTAGCGTCATTTAATGAATCTAATATGGTCGGTGCGGTACAGATTTCAACCAGTGGCGGTACTGACTACTTCAATGTGGTTGATTGCAAATTCACTAACCCTGAATCAATGTACACCACGGATGTAGTACGCATACCTTCAGATATCACCGTTGATGAAGCCGTTCGGCAAGACGGGCAGGTAATCGCACTTAGTCGTGATTACAGTTGGTCATATGATCCTGATGTCATCGCTAAGATGGCAAACATTGATGTACTCAAGGCAAAGTATGCTTTACGTACTATCAGCTTTACCACGTCCGAAGGATGGGATCTCAAGGTTTGGGATGCTATCAATGTCAGTAATGCCGAATTGAATATCTCCGGTAAATTTAAAGTACTGAACAAGGACATTGCTACCGATCAAGAGAATGTAGGCTATGTAACGCTAACCTGCGTGGAAGCCCCTGACCAGATGTATGACGGTGTAGATCCGGGCATATGGTCGCCGGGTGGTGTGATTAACTTCCCTGAACTTACTGTTAAGGCACCAACGAATCTACAGGCAGTACGTAAGGGCAACACTACCAACGGTTCTATCATTGATTTGACCTGGACGGCTTCAGAAGATCCGTACCTACGGGGCTATTATGTTTACTACAAACTTCACAGTGACAGTACATGGACATATGCGGGGCAAACTGGCGTACAGAAAACCACTTATGAACTGTTTGGATTGTCTGACACTGCAAGCTATGACTTTGGGGTAGAGGCGTATACAATCTTGGTCTGGTTTCGCAGCGTGTAACACTTAACGGAATAGTACCGACTTACAACTTTGCTTTACCTGCCGTAACTGGCGTAGTACTGGCAAATCGTACTGAATCAGTTTTAATCACTGATGCACCTGATTTTAATATCGCATGGGATTTACAGAAGAACTTAAGCGTTAATGGTCGCTCGTATTCTGATTACTTCAAGTACTACATCATTAAAATCTATAACGGTACAACCCTTGTAGATACTTTCTATACGCAAAGTAATAGTTTCAATTTCGCTCTTGCGATGAATCGTTTAAAAGTACGTAAACCAACTATTGGTATTATCGCACAGGGATTTAATGATGGAACGTATTCACAGGAAGTGAAAATTACAGTAGAAAACAAACAATGTGGATTAGTACAAGGCGTATCATTCACTGGTGGTTTTGGTAATTTATTTGCTTCATGGACACAATCAACTGAACGTGATTATGCTGGTGCTGTTATCAGTATTGTTAACGGGAATACCAGCCGATTGTTTACCAGTTATGCACCTGAATTCGACTCAGTACCAAACATCGTTGATGGTGAATATAAGGTTAAGATGGGATTCTTTGACGTATTCGGCACGGACAATATTCAGTACTGTCCAGAGCAGACGATTAGTATTAACAGCAAATACCAGTTCACAGAAGAAGATGCAGATGCGATAAACGGTATTCTTGATCTCGATGACCGACTAACAGAGACGTTAGAAAACGCCGTCAATGAATCGAACGAGTACACCAATACCCGTGTTGATACATTGAAAAACACCGTAGACGGGAACACGGCAAGTATCGGTACGCTTACACAGACAGTAGCGACTAACAACACAGCACAATCACAGGCCGTCACACAGCTACGTAGTGATGTGAATGGGCAGATAGCTACCGTTAACCAACAGATGAGCACAAAGGCAACTGCAAGCACAGTAGACAGCCAGTACTCTCTATCCGTAAATGCTAATGGTACAGTTGCAGGCATCCGGCTAGTTGCTTCTTCAGGAACGGCTACAAACTCAGCTTTATATGTTGCTGCTAACAAGTTTATTGTGTCCGGTACTGATGCGGCGACCGTGGGCGGTACTGCACCTTTCGCTATTGTTAACGGTACTACTTATCTCAAAACTGCCATGATTCAGGCGGCGAGTATTGGTACTGGTTATATTGCTGATGCCGCTATTACAAACGCTAAGATAGCTAACTTAAGCGTGAATACGGCTAAAATCGCTGATGCAACTATTACTACGGCGAAGATAGCCAGTACTATTCAATCAACTAACTATGTTGCAAATACTACAGGCTGGCAAATCAATAAAGCCGGAACTATTTTGATTAATGGTAGTGGCGGTACTGGTCGCATGGTTATCAGTAATAACATCATTCAAATTTATGATAATAATAATGTGTTACGTGTACGCATGGGATTGTGGTAATAAATATCAAGGGGATAATTTCCCCTATGACTTAAAGGATTTAATATGGCACAAGGATTACAATGCTGGAATAGTGCAGGGGTATTAGTAGTAGATCTCGGTGATTATAATATGCGGTATATGGGTACTTACTCAATTACTGCTACTACTGCATCAAGTTATACTGTTACTGTACCCGGAATGAAAACAACAGGGTGGATAGCCTATTACGCACCATCTACGGATGTTTTTAATAATTGGTCTGTTATTTGTAATAATGGTTCAATGACTATCATTTATCTACCAACGGGATCACCGTTTGCTGGTACGTATAGTTTCAACGTATATAAATGGACGGTGTAATATGTCAGGGTTTGAAGTTTATAATTCTGCGGGTGCTCTCACGATTGACAGTACTAACAAGTCAATTCTCACAGGTGCTGTTAAGGCAATGGGTACACTGACTGATCAGGGGTACTACACAGGCTTTACATGTGCTTTTGGTAATGGTGGTGCTCTTGGCTTCTTGCCACCTGCAACTATCGTGAACAGGAACACTACGCAGTACTGGTTTCAGATACAGAAAGATGGTGGCTGGTGTTTTCCCGGTGCTGAGTTGTTCCAGCCGGGGATAGGGCGATTCATGACGAGTACGCACACTGCAACGCCTACGTCTGGTTATCTCGATGTGTTTAATGCTTCCGGTACTTTGATATGGTCTGCTGCATCGGCGGCTACCATGCCCCGTATACAGGGTTTCTTAACCGTACCTGCGGCAACAGATTTGAGTACTGCAATCACAGTAACAAGCCCTGTTGCTAATCCCTGGTTTTGCTGGTCACAATGTCCGGGCAACTTAAGTGATGATGGGGAAACAATCGGTTATTCGGGAATAGTTATTCGACGTAATAGCAGTACTTCATTCAGCTTGCAGTACGTTTCAAAGAACCAGAAAACATATCGTCAGGCAATGGGTAACAATGGTTTTCAAATTGCTTTAGCTACTTTCACCGGATATTAACAATAAATATCATTATAAGAATAATAATAAGCGAGACAATATGGACATTGGTACAATCTTAGCTCTTATTATTTCTGGTTGTGTACTTCTGTACACTGTATTCCGCGACAATACAAAAGATACTGATGGACTACTTACACGTGTTTCAGAACTGGAAACTAAACAAGCAGTACAGGAAAGTAGTATGGTGCGTATTGAAGCTGATCAGAATAAGATGCGTGATGCTTTAACTAAACTTGAAAACCAGATTCATGATCTGGATGTGAAAATTGAAAAAATCATTACCATTCTTGAACAGAAACAATAAGAAGAAAGGCGATAGTACATAATGCTATCGCCTTTTTGTTATTTGTTGGTTAGTACGGCAATCATTGCATCAACACGATTAGGTGTTTGTTTATACCATAATGAATCTTTAGCCTGTCTGATGGCTTCCGGGTAATCTTTTGTTTTAAGGGCTACTAACATCTTTTTGAATTTCTGTACCCCGCCTAAACCTAACTGGAACATCATTATCACAAGAAAATCTTTCCAGTCGTCAGGTAGCCAGATGTTGAGCGTTTCAACATTATGTACTGCAATTAGTATATCCTGGTCCAGTAGTCTATCTGCTTGCTCAATAGTAATACCATCTGGATACTTGTCACCAACATGTAGTAAATGACCGTAGCCAATGGTTTCAAATCCTAGTGAATCTTTGTATGTCCAAAATTTGTTATCGTGAAAGTACTTCAATTTTGTTTGATAAGCGATAGTACCTTCATATTCTTTTAATCTGTCTTTTAGTTTACTCATTAATAAATACCTATAATAAATCTATATAGGGATATTTATTGTGAGAGTTAATAAAGCATGGGAGATGTTCGATACTGATATGTGGGATATGTCAGAAGTAACAGATGGGAACTACGTTTCGTTTATCTACATTATTCAGTTTCCAGAGACTGGCGAGTACTATTTCGGTAAGAAGCAAATCTATAAAAAAGTACGCGACATAAAGAATTTAAAGGCTACTTCAATTGAATCGAACTGGCCTGATTATACCGGTAGTAGTAAGTGCGTTAATGAAATGATTGATGCCGGAATGCCATACACTAAAAAGATTTTGTACTGTGTTAAATCTGACGCAGAGGCAACGATTTTAGAAACAGCATTGATTAGCTACATTGGTTTACATCCCGACTGCTTAAATAAAGCAATTATGTGTAAAGCACGATTGCCAAAGAATCGTTTAGATTTATTTAAAGTACTGCAAGATCTAATTGATATGTTGGGTGTGAGGTAAATACATGACAAGAATAACGGGTATAGATAATGTCACGAACTATATAAAAACAACAGGAACGAAGTTAGGTAAACAGTTCCAAGATGAAATTATTAAGCGTTCAAGAGTATTATCTATGAAAGTACAGGCAGATATGAACAATGCCGTAGACAAAGGTGCAGTACCTTTCACTCAACGATCAATTCTATTCTTTTATAAAAAACGGGGTAGTGGGGTTACAGCTACAATCATGGTCAAAGATGTTCAGGCACAGTACTTATATGGTGTACTGGTTGAACAAAAGGCCATTGATAAATTTGTGCCTACTTCAAAAGCCCGCTTAACAAAGCAGGGTAATATTAGTGGACTAAAGAAGAATTTATCAAGTGGACGATACAAGATTGTCAAAGGTAAAAACGGAAAAGAACGATTAATAGATACTACTCAAAAGAAAAAACAAAAGCGTGTAATCGGTCTACGGGAACGTAAACGCCGTAAAATAATTTATGATTTCTATCAGGAAGTGAATGATGGTGTGATGTTAGTAATGAGTGGTATACAGGGAACATTCAAGGTAACAAGATGAATTTTGATGAACATTATGGTGAACTAACCAGTGAGATTAAACTCGATGGTAATACACCAGAGGCTAATAGTATGCCAATTCATAAATGCTTTCTTGGTAATAAGTTCAAGAAGGTACTAAAGAGTAAACAGATTAATATCGAACATTTTATGAATGTTTGCTATGAGAAAAAACAAGATATAACGGACGGTTCAGTACTCACATGGTCACTACAAGGTGTCCAGATGGATGTGTATGTAATCGAACACAAAAAACTATTCGTTAAGGGAAAACACTTTTGGGTGTATTGCGTGGGGATCATTGAATGATTGGTGTAATAATTGATTTAATTAAAACTGGAATGGACTTTTTCATCAAGAAGAAAACTGTAGAACAGGAAGTTCAAAAAAATAATGCTGAAGGGCAGATAGAAACGAACAAAGAAGAGATTGAAAAGGTGACATTCCATTGGCGTAATGCTCTAGGATGTGTGCTCACCTTAATCATTCTATATAACTGGATCATAGTACCAGTACTTGATGCTTTTGGTATTGTGGTTATCCAAGTGCCGTTAGGTCAACTACTGCAAGTACTATTGATTATGGTTGGTGGAAGCTGAGTAAGCCCCTTAAGGGGCTTTTCTTTTATTCCCAAAAAATATTAGGTTCTCTACGTGGTTCATTTACTTCTGTTCTTTTAACCCTGGCTACTACTTCATTGGTTTTTTTGTCTACAATATCATATGTAATTTCTTCAATTGAATCCTGAAAACCACTTTCTTTACGGTGTACATGATTCAATTCATAATCTTTTGTTGGATATTTTTTGTAGAATTCTGATTCAGTCATGACTATCTCCACTTATTATATATTATTACTCACATTTCCAAATTGTATTTTGTACACCACTACCTTTAGGTAAATGGGGGTTCATGTTAGCACTATGAACATATGTTGCATTTTCCTTTCCATACTGCTGACATGCTTCATTAGCTGTTTTTTGTAAACTATCCAAACCATACCAACCGTCAGACTGAATGCTAACAGTTTTACCATCATTATATTGTACTGCTGCACATCCCGTTAAAGCTAAAGGGATAAGAATCATAATTAGGCTTTTCATTATTATTTCCTAAATACCCGTACACAAACTGTACAAGGGTATTTTATGGCAAGAATTACAAAAAAGGAATCAGGATTACACATACAGGTGATGGATCTAGTCTACTCAGATAAAAAACTGACTCAAGATGATAAAGAATTCATCTTCAATAACTACAAGGGTGATGGTATCGGTGCTACGGGTGCTTTCTTTACTCCCGAAATGCTCGCATGGGATTTCATACTTGATGCTGGCTCTACTGGTGACTGTATTGAACTATGTGCCGGGATTGGTCGCCTTAGCTACTACCAGTACTTAAGGAATAAGCCAACGCATATTACATGTGTTGAACTGAATCGAGAGTACGTAATGATTGGCAAAAGGGTACTGCCAGAAGCTGAATGGATATGTGGGGATGCTCTCCAGTACTCACCAGACCGTTTCTATGGTGTTGCCTATGGCAATCCACCATTCGGGAAGATCAATACCTCAGAAGCGTACACCGGCCGTTATAAGGGCAGCGAATTTGAGTATAAGGTGATTGAACATGCCAGTAACTTTTCCTCATATGGTGTATGGATAGTACCGCAAGGTTCAGCAGGGTTTCAGTACAGCGGCGTACATTTCTATGAGCGTAGAGAGTCACAGAAGTACAAGAAATTCGTTGATAGTACTGGATGGTCGTTTGAACCAGGCTGTGGGATCGATACGTCGATTTACCGTGAAGAATGGAATGGTACGAACGTCGTGTGTGAGGTGGTTACTGTTGAGTACTAAAAATGTGATTCTGTACAAACGCAACGCTACATATAGTAGCTATAATTGCTAGTGACACCATATGGTGTATTTCACACAGCAGGTAACTTAGATGGGTAAAAACCAACATGTCGTAACACATCCTGATGGATGGGCTGTAAAAGGTGAAGGTAATGAACGGGCAACTTCTGTACATTCAACGCAAGCTGAAGCTATAGAAGCGGCTCGTGAGATAGCTCGCCATCAACAAAGTGAATTGTTAATTCATGGGCGTGATGGGCAGATACGTGAGAGAGATTCTTACGGGAATGATCCCTTCCCGCCAAAAGGTTGATACGCAGAAGAGGCCATATGGCCTCTTTTTTTATGAAAATTAAAATGTTCCCATTGATTGTGGTGTGCGTCCTTTCGTTTTTTAGCACAGGTTAAGAGCCGTTCATATGAATAGTAGAGGCTCCCGGAAGAGGTAAACTGAACGACGTCTCTTGCTAAAACACAGCAACTCTCATGCCATTTTATCGACGATGAGAACAACGTGCCCGGTGATACACCTTCAAAATTAAGCGTAGATGGCAAATGGAAAACTTGCCTGCACGGCTTTCTTAATTTCAATGGCATATCAACAACTCATCCATAAATTTTGCATAATTAATGTAAAGACAAGGCTCGCCAGTAACGCTAAATTCATTTGGCTGTAAGCGCGGTGTCATCCGCGTCAGGAAAATTAAACAGTTACTTTAAAAAATGAAAACGTAAAAAGGTTGGGTTTCGATGTATTGACGGGTAAACTTTGTCGCCCGCTAAACATTTGTTTAAGGAATGATTAATTGTGACCAAACTCAAACTTCTGGCACTTGGAGTGCTTATCGCAACGTCTGCAGGCGTAGCGCACGCTGAAGGTAAATTTTCCCTGGGCGCAGGCGTAGGTGTCGTTGAACACCCATATAAAGATTACGATACCGATGTTTACCCAGTACCGGTAATCAACTATGAAGGCGATAACTTCTGGTTCCGTGGCTTAGGTGGTGGTTACTACCTGTGGAATGACGCAACGGACAAACTTTCAATTACCGCTTATTGGTCGCCGCTTTACTTCAAAGCGAAAGACAGTGGCGATCACCAAATGCGTCACCTGGATGACCGTAAGAGCACCATGATGGCTGGTCTGTCTTATGCTCACTTTACCCAGTACGGTTACCTGCGTACCACCCTGGCTGGCGATACCCTGGATAACAGCAACGGCATCGTCTGGGATATGGCCTGGTTGTATCGTTACACCAACGGCGGCCTGACCGTGACCCCGGGTATCGGTGTGCAGTGGAACAGCGAAAACCAGAACGAATACTATTATGGCGTATCGCGCAAAGAGTCCGCTCGCAGCGGTCTGCGTGGCTATAATCCGAACGACAGCTGGAGCCCTTACCTGGAGCTGAGCGCCAGCTACAACTTCCTCGGCGACTGGAGTGTTTACGGTACCGCGCGCTATACCCGTCTGTCTGATGAAGTTACTGACAGCCCGATGGTGGATAAATCCTGGACTGGCCTGATTTCTACCGGGATCACCTACAAATTCTGATAATGCATCTTTCCAGGGCATTTTGTGCATAAAAACAGGGCGTCACGCCCTGTTTTGCATTACGGTGGTGCAATACCTGGGAGGAAACAATGCAACAAAAAATGATTCAATTTAGTGGCGATGTCTCACTGCCAGCCATAGGGCAGGGAACATGGTATATGGGCGAAGATGCCAGTCAGCGCAAAACAGAAGTTGCTGCACTACGCGCGGGCATTAAACTCGGTTTAACCCTCATTGATACCGCCGAAATGTATGCCGATGGCGGTGCCGAAAAGGTGGTTGGGGAAGCATTAACCGGTCTGCGAGAGAAGGTCTTTCTCGTCTCTAAAGTCTATCCGTGGAATGCTGGCGGGCAAAAAGCGATAAATGCATGCGAAGCCAGTTTACGCCGTCTCAATACTGATTATCTCGATCTTTACTTATTACACTGGTCTGGCAGTTTCGCTTTTGAAGAGACTGTGGCAGCGATGGAAAAATTGATCGCCCAGGGAAAAATCCGCCGCTGGGGCGTTTCTAACCTTGATCATGCTGATATGCAGGAACTCTGGCAGCTGCCGGGGGGAAATCAGTGTGCCACTAATCAGGTGCTTTACCATCTCGGTTCACGAGGGATTGAGTACGATCTACTCCCCTGGTGCCAGCAACAGCAGATGCCGGTGATGGCTTACAGTCCATTAGCCCAGGCCGGGCGGTTGCGCAATGGACTGTTAAAAAACGCGGTAGTCAACGAAATTGCACATGCTCACAATATCAGCGCGGCACAAGTATTGTTGGCGTGGGTAATCAGCCATCAGGGTGTGATGGCGATTCCAAAAGCGGCCACGATTGCCCATGTCCAACAGAATGCGGCTGTGCTTGAGGTCGAACTTTCGTCAGCGGAATTAACCATGCTGGATAAAGCGTATCCGGCACCAAAAGGAAAAACTGCGCTGGATATGGTGTGATGTTGATACGTGCCGGATGCATCGCACCCGGCACACAACATTAACGCAAATTAACGTTTCGCAACGCGAATGGATTGCGCCAGATGTGCAGGTTTCTCTTTGGTCACTTTTTGCGTTTCTGAAGCGTAAGCCGTTTCTACACAAACAAATGTTTTGTAGCCATCATCCGGCATGTCGCCCATGCTAACTGAAAGCGCCGGTCCCGGGTTCCAGCCGACAACGTTCAGATGATGCTGGTGGCCTACGGCGATAATACGATTCAGCGCTTCATCATTAATCACGCTGCAATCTTGCGGATTCAGATACACGCGATCGGTACGGTCAGGGAAGGTCTGAATACCGTCGGTCAGTACATCTTCTTTCGCGTCATTTACTTTATCAATGAAGCGATCGCCCAGCCCACTGACGCTTACCTTAGCGATATCACCCACGTTAAAGTAGGTATGCAGGGCAGAGGTGGTTTCAAATTCGCCATGTGATTCAAGATCGATTTCACAGGTTTTACCCACGCGGAAATGCGCTAACAGCGTAAAGTCGTGCGGCCAGAATTTTTTCGTCTCTTCGCTTTGCGTCAATTCAAAAGTCAGCGCTACGCCATCAGCATCTTCATGATGTGATTTCAGCGTCCACGGCAGGTTGCGGGCAAAACCGTGCGCAGGCAGGCCTTGTTGTGCCGCCGGACCAAACCACGGCCAGCAAACCGGTACGCCACCGCGAATAGCGACGCCATTTTTGAACGGTGTGTTGTTGCTCAACCACAGAACTTCTTCTTCACCCGCAGGTTTCCACGAGAGAAGGTGTGCGCCCTGTAATGCAAAAGAGGCTTTTACCTGGGGATGATCGACCACAATGAGGTCCAGTTCATCCAGTTTACGACGGGAGAGGACAGGGGAGATTTGTTCGATGACCGGAAGGGCAAAAATTTTCTTAATCATGACGCAGTCCTTTAACTTCATTTTATCAGGTAAAAAAAAGAGCGACCGAAGTCGCTCTTTTTAGATCACAGTGTCATCTCAACTTATTTGGAGATGTGAGCGATCAGGTCCAGAACTTTGTTGGAGTAACCGGTTTCGTTGTCGTACCAGGATACCAGTTTCACGAAGTTGTCGTTCAGAGCGATACCAGCTTTAGCATCGAACACGGAAGTGCAAACTTCGCCGTTGAAATCGGTAGATACTACGTCATCTTCGGTGTAGCCCAGAACGCCTTTCATTTCGCCTTCAGTAGCAGCTTTAACGGCAGCTTTGATCTGCTCGTAAGTTGCAGCTTTTTCCAGACGAACGGTCAGGTCAACTACGGATACGTTCGGGGTCGGAACGCGGAACGCCATACCAGTCAGTTTGCCATTCAGTTCTGGCAGTACTTTACCTACAGCTTTAGCAGCACCGGTAGAGGACGGGATGATGTTCTGGGAAGCGCCGCGGCCGCCGCGCCAGTCTTTGTGAGACGGGCCATCAACGGTTTTCTGAGTAGCGGTAGTAGCGTGAACGGTGGTCATCAGACCTTCGATGATGCCGAAGTTATCGTTGATAACTTTAGCCAGCGGAGCCAGGCAGTTGGTGGTGCAGGAAGCGTTGGAAACGATGTCCTGGCCAGCATATTTGTCGAAGTTAGCGCCTTTAACGAACATCGGAGTGTTGTCTTTAGACGGACCAGTCATAACCACTTTCTTCGCACCAGCGGTGATGTGTTTACGAGCAGTTTCGTCAGTCAGGAACAGACCAGTTGCTTCAGCGACAACGTCAACACCAACTTCGTCCCATTTCAGGTTAGCCGGATCACGTTCAGCGGTAACACGGATTTTTTTACCGTTAACGATCAGATGACCGTCTTTCACTTCAACGGTACCGTCGAAACGGCCGTGAGTGGAGTCATATTTCAGCATGTATGCCATGTAATCAGCGTCTAACAGGTCGTTGATTGCAACGATCTCGATGTCAGAACGTTTCTGAGCAGCACGGAAAACAATGCGACCGATACGGCCAAAACCGTTGATACCTACTTTGATAGTCATATATTCCACCAGCTATTTGTTAGTGAATAAAAGGTTGCCTGTAAAATTACAAAAACCTTATGCAGCGTCAAGCGGAATCGTGTCAATCATTGCGACAAATCAATCCTGTGCCTAAGCATTACGCGACTGACTCGCCTCACTCTTCCTTTGGGCTTGAGACCACATGGGGTCGGCGCCCCGAATTTTAAAGGGCAATTACGATAAAAATGTGATTTTCATCACGATTTAGGTGCAGCCATTTCGTCGAGATCAAGTTTAGGACAAAATTTTGCCAGTTGGTGTTAATGTTTTGTTAGAATCAGTCACGTAATGTGAGCACGATTAAAGTGAGATGTGAGCAAATGGCTAATAAACCTTCGGCAGAAGAACTGAAAAAAAATTTGTCCGAGATGCAGTTTTACGTGACGCAGAATCATGGGACAGAACCGCCATTTACGGGTCGTTTACTGCATAACAAGCGTGACGGCGTATATCACTGTTTGATCTGCGATGCCCCGCTGTTTCATTCCGAAACCAAGTATGATTCCGGCTGTGGCTGGCCCAGTTTCTACGAACCGGTGAGTGAAGAATCCATTCGTTATATCAAAGACTTGTCACATGGAATGCAGCGCATAGAAATTCGTTGCGGTAACTGTGATGCCCATCTGGGGCATGTCTTTCCCGACGGGCCGCAACCAACAGGCGAACGTTATTGTGTTAACTCTGCTTCTTTACGCTTCACTGATGGCGAAAACGGCGAAGAAATCAACGGTTGAAAAAACGATTCAGCAACTTATTCCACAGGAGCGGAAAAATTATGAATCTTGATGACATTATCAACAGCATGACGCCTGAGGTATACCAGCGTTTGTCGACCGCCGTTGAACTGGGGAAATGGCCTGATGGCGTTGCGTTGACCGAGGAACAAAAAGAGAATTGCCTGCAACTGGTGATGCTGTGGCAAGCCCGCCATAATACCGAAGCACAGCATATGACAATTGACACAAATGGTCAGATGGTCATGAAGAGCAAACAGCAGTTAAAAGAAGATTTTGGTATCTCAGCAAAGCCTATTGCTATGTTTAAGTAAGTGGTTCATCCCCTTTTTGCCGCGGCTATGAAGGGGATAGCCAACAATGACCCCACGACTCGTCTCAATTATCTCGACCCGACCTGGCTAAGTCCCAGTCCGATCTCTTGCAGTCGCGTTCACGCCTGAATGACTTCTCCTGAACTTAAGTCTCAGACCTATTTGGCCGGTAATCCCTCTCGAATTTGCTCTTTTTGCGTTCCGCCTTCCACCAACCTGTAACAGACCCAGCCATTTTCTGCGTAATTGTGATCTAAGTTGTAAAACGCAGATCATTATCTGTGTTTTACAGATTTAATGTTGACCTCAAAAATCATGTGGGTAAGTATGATGGCCATCTAAGCAAAACAAAACACAGAGGATGACGCAATGAAAGCACTGGCTCGGTTTGGCAAGGCCTTTGGCGGCTACAAGATGATTGATGTCCCACAACCCATTTGTGGCCCGGAAGACGTAGTGATTGAAATTAAAGCCGCGGCAATCTGCGGCGCAGACATGAAGCACTACAATGTCGATAGCGGTTCTGATGAGTTTAACTCTATCCGCGGCCATGAGTTCGCAGGTTGTATTGCGCAGGTTGGTGAAAAAGTCAAAGACTGGAAAGTGGGGCAACGCGTCGTGTCGGATAACAGCGGTCACGTTTGCGGCGTTTGTCCGGCCTGTGAACAGGGTGATTTTCTGTGTTGTACAGAAAAAGTAAACCTTGGTCTGGATAACAATACCTGGGGCGGTGGTTTTTCCAAATATTGTCTGGTTCCTGGTGAAATTCTCAAAATTCATCGTCATGCGTTGTGGGAAATCCCTGATGGTGTTGATTATGAGGACGCAGCCGTACTTGACCCTATCTGTAATGCCTATAAATCCATCGCGCAGCAATCGAAATTCCTTCCTGGTCAGGATGTTGTCGTCATCGGCACTGGCCCACTCGGGCTGTTTTCCGTACAAATGGCGCGGATTATGGGGGCGGTAAATATCGTCGTCGTTGGTCTGCAAGAAGATGTGGCGGTCCGCTTCCCGGTTGCAAAAGAACTGGGGGCGACGGCAGTAGTAAATGGTTCTACCGAAGATGTGGTGGCGCGCTGCCAGCAAATTTGTGGCAAAGATAATCTGGGACTGGTGATTGAATGCTCCGGTGCCAATATCGCACTGAAACAAGCCATCGAAATGCTCCGCCCGAATGGGGAAGTGGTACGCGTTGGAATGGGCTTCAAACCTCTTGATTTCTCGATTAATGACATTACCGCCTGGAATAAAAGCATCATTGGGCATATGGCCTATGACTCCACCTCATGGCGTAACGCTATCCGGCTATTAGCCAGCGGCGCTATCAAAGTCAAACCGATGATCACGCATCGTATCGGCCTGTCGCAATGGCGCGAAGGGTTTGATGCGATGGTCGATAAAACCGCAATCAAAGTGATCATGACTTACGACTTTGATGAATAACTACTCTCCTGAAGGAACGTTATCGCATGGAACAGATAACAAAACCGCATTGTGGTGCACGGCTGGATCGCTTACCGGATTGCCGCTGGCATTCGTCAATGTTTGCCATCGTCGCGTTTGGCTTGCTTGTCTGCTGGAGTAATGCCGTTGGTGGCTTGATCCTCGCGCAGCTGAAAGCGTTGGGCTGGACAGATAATTCCACCACAGCCACATTCTCAGCAATCACGACCGCCGGAATGTTTCTCGGTGCGCTGGTGGGCGGCATCATTGGCGACAAAACCGGTCGCAGAAATGCGTTCATCCTCTATGAGGCCATTCATATTGCCTCGATGGCTGTCGGTGCTTTCTCACCGAATATGGATTTTCTTATTGCCTGCCGTTTTGTGATGGGCGTTGGGCTGGGAGCTTTACTGGTTACACTGTTTGCTGGTTTCACCGAATATATGCCCGGTAGAAATCGCGGAACGTGGTCCAGTCGGGTTTCCTTTATTGGCAACTGGTCATATCCGCTCTGTTCATTGATTGCGATGGGACTCACGCCGCTGATTAGTGCAGAGTGGAACTGGCGGGTACAACTGCTTATCCCTGCAATATTGTCGCTTATCGCTACGGCGCTGGCCTGGCGCTACTTTCCTGAATCCCCGCGCTGGCTGGAATCGCGCGGACGGTATCAGGAAGCCGAGAAAGTCATGCGGAGTATAGAAGAAGGCGTCATACGCCAGACGGGTAAACCTTTGCCGCCTGTGGTTATTGCTGATGACGGTAAAGCGCCACAAGCGGTGCCGTATTCAGCCTTACTGACAGGAGTATTACTGAAACGCGTGATATTAGGCTCTTGTGTGCTGATTGCCATGAACGTTGTGCAGTACACACTAATTAACTGGTTGCCAACAATATTCATGACCCAGGGGATTAATTTAAAAGACTCGATTGTTTTAAATACCATGAGTATGTTTGGCGCGCCATTTGGTATTTTTATTGCCATGCTGGTGATGGATAAAATTCCGCGTAAAACAATGGGTGTGGGGCTATTAATCCTGATTGCGGTGCTCGGATATATCTATTCACTGCAAACCAGTATGTTGCTCATAACGTTGATTGGTTTCTTCCTGATTACTTTCGTCTATATGTACGTTTGCTATGCCTCGGCAGTGTATGTTCCTGAAATCTGGCCGACAGAGGCCAAACTCCGTGGCTCCGGTCTGGCGAATGCGGTAGGGCGAATCAGTGGTATTGCCGCACCTTATGCCGTTGCAGTGCTGCTCAGTAGTTATGGCGTAACGGGAGTCTTTATTCTTCTGGGGGCTGTTTCAATTGTTGTCGCAATTGCTATCGCCACCATTGGAATTGAAACCAAAGGTGTCTCCGTTGAAAGTTTAAGTATTGATGCAGTAGCCAATAAATAATACGGGTGGATTCAAAATGAAAAATTCAAAAGCAATATTGCAGGTGCCGGGCACAATGAAAATTATTTCAGCAGAAATACCAGTGCCTAAAGAAGATGAAGTTTTGATTAAAGTAGAATATGTCGGTATTTGTGGTTCAGATGTACATGGTTTTGAATCAGGCCCGTTTATTCCGCCTAAAGACCCAAATCAAGAAATTGGCCTGGGTCATGAATGCGCCGGGACGGTTGTGGCTGTGGGAAGCCGCGTGCGCAAATTTAAACCGGGGGATCGGGTAAATATCGAACCTGGCGTTCCTTGCGGTCACTGTCGTTACTGTCTGGAAGGCAAATATAACATCTGCCCGGACGTTGATTTTATGGCGACACACCCCAACTACCGCGGCGCATTAACGCACTATCTGTGTCATCCGGAGAGCTTTACTTACAAACTGCCAGACAATATGGACACGATGGAAGGGGCGCTGGTGGAGCCTGCCGCAGTCGGGATGCATGCCGCGATGCTGGCAGATGTTAAACCGGGTAAGAAGATAATTATTCTGGGAGCAGGTTGTATTGGTTTGATGACGTTGCAAGCGTGCAAATGCCTGGGCGCAACGGAAATTGCCGTCGTTGATGTGCTGGAAAAACGTCTGATAATGGCGGAACAACTTGGTGCGACAGTGGTTATTAACGGCGCAAAAGAAGACACTATTGCACGCTGTCAGCAATTTACCGAAGACATGGGCGCAGATATTGTTTTCGAAACAGCGGGTTCTGCGGTCACCATTAAACAGGCACCTTATCTGGTAATGCGCGGCGGTAAAATTATGATTGTTGGTACTGTACCGGGCGATTCGGCAATCAATTTCCTCAAAATCAATCGCGAAGTCACTATCCAGATGGTATTCCGCTATGCCAATCGTTATCCGGTCACGATTGAAGCTATTTCTTCAGGGCGATTCGATGTGAAATCGATGGTGACGCATATTTACGATTATCGGGATGTACAACAGGCATTTGAAGAGTCAGTTAACAACAAACGCGACATTATTAAAGGCGTTATTAAAATTAGCGATTAATTAATACGGGAGAACAGAACATGCTCGCAGATATCAGATATTGGGAAAACGATGCCACAAATAAACATTATGCAATTGCCCATTTTAACGTATGGAATGCAGAAATGTTGATGGGCGTTATCGACGCAGCCGAAGAAGCGAAATCACCGGTTATTATTTCTTTTGGCACAGGTTTTGTCGGCAACACCTCATTTGAAGATTTCTCTCACATGATGGTATCAATGGCACAAAAAGCAACGGTGCCGGTAATAACTCATTGGGATCATGGTCGGAGTATGGAGATTATTCATAACGCCTGGACTCATGGTATGAATTCATTAATGCGTGATGCTTCCGCGTTTGATTTCGAAGAAAATATTCGTTTAACCAAAGAGGCTGTCGATTTCTTCCATCCGCTGGGTATTCCGGTAGAGGCGGAATTAGGGCATGTCGGTAATGAAACCGTTTATGAGGAAGCGCTGGCGGGCTATCACTATACCGATCCTGACCAGGCGGCTGAATTTGTTGAACGTACGGGCTGTGACTCATTGGCTGTCGCCATCGGCAACCAGCATGGGGTTTATACGTCAGAGCCACAATTGAACTTTGAGGTCGTCAAACGCGTACGCGATGCCGTTTCTGTTCCGCTGGTTTTGCATGGCGCATCGGGGATCAGTGATGCCGACATTAAAACTGCAATTTCGTTGGGTATCGCGAAAATCAACATTCATACGGAGCTCTGTCAGGCCGCAATGGTAGCAGTGAAAGAAAACCAGGATCAGCCTTTCCTGCATTTAGAACGTGAAGTACGTAAAGCTGTAAAAGAACGGGCATTGGAAAAAATTAAACTGTTCGGTTCTGATGGCAAAGCGGAATAATGATATGGATAATCTCGACGTTATTTGTATAGGTGCCGCTATTGTTGATATTCCATTACAACCGGTCAGTAAAAATATCTTTGATGTAGATTCTTATCCTCTTGAAAGAATCGCAATGACCACCGGGGGCGATGCAATAAATGAAGCAACAATTATTTCTCGTCTGGGGCATCGTACCGCATTAATGAGCCGCATTGGTAAAGATGCCTCAGGGCAATTTATTCTCGACCATTGTCGCAAAGAGAATATTGATATTCAAAGCCTGAAACAGGACGTCAGCATAGATACATCTATTAACGTTGGACTGGTGACGGAGGATGGCGAGCGGACGTTTGTCACGAACCGTAACGGCAGTTTGTGGAAATTAAATATTGACGATGTTGATTTTGCGCGGTTTCCTCAGGCGAAATTATTATCACTGGCCAGTATTTTCAACAGTCCTCTATTGGATGGTAAAGCGCTAACAGAAATTTTTACGCAAGCGAAAGCCCGGCAGATGATCATTTGTGCCGATATGATCAAACCGCGGTTGAATGAAACGCTGGATGATATTTGCGAAGCATTGAGTTATGTCGATTATCTGTTTCCTAATTATGCCGAGGCAAAATTACTCACCGGGAAAGAGACACTGGATGAAATTGCTGACTGCTTTCTTGCGTGCGGCGTAAAAACGGTGGTGATTAAAACGGGTAAAGACGGCTGCTTTATCAAGCGTGGTGACATGACGATGAAGGTGCCGGCGGTCGCAGGAATAACCGCCATCGACACCATTGGCGCGGGCGATAACTTTGCTTCAGGTTTTATTGCGGCACTGTTAGAAGGCAAAAATCTGCGTGAATGCGCACGCTTTGCCAATGCAACGGCGGCTATCTCGGTTCTAAGCGTCGGTGCCACCACCGGCGTAAAAAACAGAAAGCTGGTCGAACAATTGCTGGAAGAATACGAAGGATAATGAAGGCAAATGAAAAAGATACCTTTAGGCACAACGGATATTACGCTTTCGCGAATGGGGTTGGGGACATGGGCCATTGGCGGCGGTCCTGCATGGAATGGCGATCTCGATCGGCAAATATGTATTGATACGATTCTTGAAGCCCATCGTTGTGGCATTAATCTGATTGATACTGCGCCAGGATATAACTTTGGCAATAGTGAAGTTATCGTCGGTCAGGCGTTAAAAAAACTGCCCCGTGAACAGGTTGTAGTAGAAACCAAATGCGGCATTGTCTGGGAACGAAAAGGAAGTTTATTCAACAAAGTTGGCGATTGTAGATTCAATCTGTCAATGCAACACCCCTTTCAATTATCTCTTTCGGTGTTTT
>OBVD01000678.1_pt1 | contig 19510 bp, 14 predicted proteins | sample 1495031 | NCBI WGS metagenome assembly OBVD01 (sample SAMEA2579967, study PRJEB22360) | human gut metagenome
CGACACGCATAAAAAGCCTCCCATTTCTCGTGTCCAAGAAATGGGAGGCAGTTCACGAATCACATTCCGGGGGCTCTACAATGCGTTGAGTTGCGCGGAGCCGGCTATGCTGCTTCGTGTTCAAGCGATGTCTGCGCCGGGCGCGTTACTCGGCGTGTGCGTAATCCACCTTGGCGCGGCGAGCGGTAGCCTTCTCCCAATCGCTGGTGCCCTCAAAGACATCCTGCTTGTAGGGATTGCGGCCGAGCTTCTTGGCGCGGTAGGCGATGTAGATGATCGCGGCGACGTTGGCGACCAGTGCGGCGATCGAGACCGCGGTAGCGGCGCCGGGGTCGAGCGTGGAGTGGGTCACAAAGATGGACTCCTCCTGGAAGTAGGGGAATACCTGGGCAAACATGCACCAAATAGCCAGCGTAAAGGCGCGGTTCTGGATCCAGCCGCCCTTGTTCCAGATAAAGGCGGCGACGGTGGGCGCCAGCAGCAGCGCAAAGCCGCAGAACCAGGAGTGGGTGGGCAGGCAGTTGTAGGTGTAGCAGAAGTTCCAGATATCGTAGGCGATGATGTAGACCCAGGTCATATCGGGCCACAGCATGTCGGTCTGATCCTCGGAGGCGTAGACGCTCCACCAACCGGTCATGCAGAAGATGTTGATGATACCGGCGATGCCGTTGAACACGTTGTTCCAGCCGGCCAGCTGCGTAGCACCTTCGGAGGTGACCCAGGTGGACTCGCCCAGGACAAAGAAGTGATAGGCGCTCTCGAAGTCGGACACGACGGCGATCATGATGTTGATGGCGACGATCACAAACGGCCACGCGCGGAACCAATGCGCCTTGCCGATCTTTCCCCACTGGTACTTAATGGCAATGAAGCCCCAGCAACCGGCCAGCGCCGCGTATACCTTGGCGTAGTGGAACCAGCTGTTCTGGTACACATGGGTGGGGTTGGTGAGCGCCCACTCGGCACCCTGCGAAACACCGACGGCGATGGCGACACAGTAGATGGTCATGGCCAGCGGAGCCACGCCAAAGATAATTGCCGCGCCCAGCTTGGTGCGGCGGCCGACCTCGTTGAGCACGATCAGGCCAATAAAGACCATGGCCCAGCCGGCCCAGTGGATAAGGGTATCGCTACCCCAAACATCGAACAACATGCTGCTCTCCTTTCACACGCCCGCGGCCCCTCTTCTGATCGCGGACAGTTTGGCCAAATGTCGTCAGTTCTGGGGCTTGCGCTCCGGATACTTGGCGGTATAGCCCTCGATGTGGAGTGTCGAGGCGATGATTTCCTTGACCGTCTCGTCGGGCACATCGGGGTGCGTGCGGATATACATCAAAAGACCCATGATGAGGGTGTAGAACGTCTCGTAGACATGGTCGATGCGTAGCTCATGATGGGCGACAAAATCCACCACGGTGGTGTCGCAGATATACTGCGCCACGCGCTGGACCACGTTGTGCAAAAAGCCGCCGTAGAGCGCGCCGCTGCTTGAGGTGAGCGTACTCGGCAGCTCGTGGCCGCTGGCGACCAGGCGCTTAAAGAGCGGCGCGACGGTGTCGAGCGCGCCCTCGATATCACCGACGGTGCGGTTGGCATTCCACTGCTCGAGTTCGGAGATAAAGCCGTCGATCGCCTCGTCCATAACAGCGGTGACGGCGGCGTCCATATCGGCAAAGTAGTGGTAGAACAGCGAGCGCGTGCAGCCGGCTCGCTTGGTCACGGCCGATACCGATAGGTGGGACACGCCCAGCTCGGAGCTTACGGTACGCACGGCATCGAGGATCTCGCGACGGCGTTCGTCGCCCGTCAAGCGCTTTGCCGCGCTATCGGATGCGGGGACGGCATCGACCACAGAGGTATCTGCTGTGTTGTTGCTCATGTTTTGCCGCCTTTCATCCTCTTTTGCCTGACCGTTCGCCTAACAGTCTTGAATATTGTTGACGGTTCGTCAATACTATTTTTGACACAATGTCAACAATGGCGGGTGAACGGCATGGGGCATGCCCGGCCTGCAAAAAAGAGGGGCGCCGCGGTCTCGCCGGGCTGTGGCAAGAGAAGGGACAACCATGATTCTCAACGGACCGGGAATTAGCTACACCGAGCCCGACATCGGTTCGGAGTTCGTGCCGCCGCTGCCGGAGCATCCGCGCGAGGCAATCGTCAAACTGTGTGAGCACTGCACCAACCGTCTGCTGCATCGCGACGAGCTGCTGGGCTACGAGTACTGGTCGTTTGCCGAGGCCGCAACCGACGAGCAGGCCGAAGTGCTCTGCAAGATGAAGATGCGCCGTCCCTATACGCTGCCCGAGATGGTCAAGCTCACCGGCATGCCCGAAGCCGATATCGAGAAGATGCTCGACGACATGAGCTACACGGGTCTGCTCGAGTACAACTGGGAAAACCCCGAGCGCGCCAAGCAATGGGTGTTGCCCATGCTGGTGCCGGGTTCTGCCGAGTTCCTCAACATGCGCGTGAGCCAGCTCGAGGAGCACCCGGTCTATGCCAAGTTCTTTGAGCAGGCGTCCAAGGGACCGCTGTCCAAGGCCACGCCGATGGTGCCGCCCGGTGGTGCCGGCATCGGCATGCATGTCATTCCGGTCGAGAAGGCTATCGATGCCGCGAGCACGTCGGTGCCTATTGAGCATATCGAGCACTGGCTCGACAAATACGAGGGTAAGTATGCCGCCAGCACCTGCAGCTGCCGCGCGAGCCGTCGCGTGATGGGTGAGGGCTGCGCCGACGACCCGGCCGATTGGTGCATCGCCGTGGGCGATATGGCCGACTACGTGGTCGAGACCGATCGTGGCCATTACGTGACCCGCGACGAGGTCTACGACATCCTGCGCCAGGCCGAGGACAACGGCTTTGTGCACCAGATCACCAACATCGACGGCGAGAACAAGATCTTCGCCATCTGCAACTGCAACGTCAACGTGTGCTACGCCCTGCGCACCTCGCAGCTGTTCAACACGCCCAACCTGTCGCGCTCGGCCTATGTCGCCAAGGTCGAGAAGGACAAGTGCGTGGCCTGCGGTCGCTGCGTTGAGGTGTGTCCGGCCGGCGCCGCCAAACTGGGCCAGAAGCTCTGTAGCAAAAAGGCCGGTGGACAGGTGCCCGAGTATCCGCGCCAGGAGCTGCCCGATGCCACCAAGTGGGACCACACCAAGTGGTCGCCCAACTACCGCAACGACAACCGCATCGAGACGCACGAGTCCGGCACCGCTCCCTGCAAGACGGCCTGCCCCGCGCACGTTGCCGTTCAGGGCTATTTGAAGCTCGCGGCGCAGGGTCGCTATGACGAGGCCCTAGCACTCATTAAGCGCGAGAACCCGCTGCCCGCTATCTGCGGCCGTGTGTGCAACCGCCGCTGTGAGGATGCCTGCACCCGCGGCCGTGTGGACGCCGCCGTGGCCATCGACGAGGTCAAGAAGTTCATCGCCCAGCGCGATCTGGATGCCGCGACCCGCTATGTCCCACCTGTGGTGACCCCGACGCGTGCCGGCGGCTTCGACCAGAAGATCGCCATCATCGGCGCCGGTCCGGCCGGTCTGTCCTGCGCCTTTTATCTGGCCGAGAAGGGCTACAGGCCCGTCGTGTTCGAGAAGAACGAGCACCCGGGCGGCATGCTTACCTACGGCATTCCCAGCTTTAAGCTGCAGAAGGATGTTATCGAGGCCGAGGTCGAGGTCATTCGCCTGATGGGTGCCGAGTTCCGCTATGGCGTGGAAGTCGGTCGCGACGTGACGCTCGACGAGCTGCGCGCGCAGGGCTTTAAGGCCTTCTACGTTGCCATTGGCTGCCAGGGCGGCCGCCTTGCCGGCATTCCGGGCGAGGATGCCGAGGACGTGACCGTAGCCGTCGACTTCCTTCGCGAGGTCAACAGTGGCAAGATCGACGCGTTGCCCGGCCGCACCATTGTGGTGGGCGGCGGCAACGTGGCTATCGACGTTGCCCGCAACGCCTGCCGTCTGGGCTCTGAGCATGTTGAGATGTTCTGCCTGGAGAGCGAGGCTCAGATGCCCGCCAGCGAGGAGGAGCGTCGCGAGGCCGTTGAGGACGGCGCGCACATCAGCTGCGGCTGGGGCCCCAAGGAGATTCACCTGGACGAGGCCGGTCGTGTGTGCGGTATCACCTTCAAGCGCTGCACGCGTGTCTTTGACGACGAGGGCCGTTTTGCGCCCGAGTACGACGAGAACGACCTGCGCCGTGTCGATGCCGACCGTGTCGTCATGTCGATTGGCCAGTCCATTGTGTGGGGCGACCTGCTGGCTGGCTCCAAAGTGGAGCTCGGCCGCGGCCAGGGTGCCCTTGCCGATCCCCAGACCTATCAGACTGCCGAGCCCGACATCTTTGTGGGCGGCGACGTCTACACCGGCCCCAGCTTTGCCATCGACGCCATCGCCGCCGGCCACGAGGCCGCGGTGTCCATCCATCGCTTTGTGCAGCCGGGCTCCACGCTCACCATCGGCCGCAACCAGCGCCGCTACACCTCGCTCGACCGCGACGACGTTGTGCTCGAGAGCTACGACAACGCGAGCCGCGAGGTTGCCCACGTGGACCGCGAGCGCGAGAAGGCTGCACCGTTTAGCGAGTATGTTGAGACCTTTTCCGAGGAGCAGGTGCGCGCCGAGACCGCCCGTTGCCTGGGTTGCGGTGCCTCGATCGTCGACCCCAACAAGTGCATCGGCTGCGGCCTGTGCACCACCAAGTGCGCGTTCGACGCCATCCATCTGGATCGCGACCGCCCCGAGTGCTCCACGATGGTCAAATACGAGCAAAAGCTCCCAAGCCTCGGCAAGTACGCTCTAAAGCGTGCCATCAAGATTAAATTTGGTCGTAAATAGGTAGCCATGGCGGGTAAGGGGACGGCGCAGACTAGATCTCGTCGTCCCCTTGCTTTGAGTTTGCATCGAATCAACCTCTGCAGAAAGGGTTTCGCCTTGCATGAATTGGGAATCGTCTATCACATCATTCGCGATGTCGAGAACGTGGCGCGCGCCAATGGCGTGCGTCGCGTTTCGAGCGTCACGCTGCTGCTGGGCGAGGTCTCGGGCGTCGTTCCCGACTTGCTGCTCGACGCTTGGCGCTGGGCGGCGGATAAAAAGCCTATCACGCAGGGCGCGGAGCTTATCGTGGAGCCTGTCGAGGCCGTGACGCATTGCGAGGCGTGCGGCCGCGACTACGCGACGGTCGAGCACGGCAAGACTTGCCCCCATTGCGGCAGCGGTGAAACATACCTGCTGCAGGGCCAGGAGGTCATGATCAAACAGATCGAGACCCCCGACGAGGACCCGGCAGACGCTGCTCCTGACGGCCTCTCCGACGCCCCCGATGCCGTCGACGCCGCCAACCCTCTCCACATCGCCTAACATCTAATGTCTACATGGGCTAGAGTTCTAAACATATTTGCTTCGGTTAGTCAAGTCATGTCTGTTTAAACAAAATGGTGGCACGCAGACGCATTGGGATTCACCTAAAAGCGGTCTTAACGAACGGTGCACCTTTATATGTCTTTGAAAACAATCAGCAAATCACGTTTTAGCAGGCAATGAGCTGTAAACCAGCAACGTAACCAATTTGTAACAAACTTAGACGTTTAAACAAATAATCCAACCTTTTGCGAATTTAGCTATAATTCCACAATCCAAACAGGTATACTCCTTTCATGTCGTGTAGGAAATACGTAGACAAAAAGGAGGTTATGTGATGGTAAGTATTGTTCTTGCTAGCCACGGGGACTTGGCAGCTGGAATCAAGCAGACGGGCTCGATGGTCTTTGGCGATCAGCCGTCTGTTGCCGTGGTCTCGCTCGAGCCGAGCATGGGCCCCGACGACTTCCGTGCCAAGGTCGAGGAAGCAGTCGCTTCCTTCGAGGACCAGGAGCAGGTGCTCTTCCTCGTTGATCTGTGGGGCGGCACGCCGTTCAACCAGATCAGCGGGCTCATCGAGGGCCACGATTCCTGGGCTATCGTCACCGGTGTCAACCTGCCTATGCTCATCGAGGCATATTCGCAGCGCTTTGACGCAAAGAACACTGCACATGCGATCGCAAAACATCTCGTGACTGAGGCTAAGGCTGGCGTGCGCGTCAAGCCCGAGTCTCTGGAGCCCGAGGAGAAGAAGCCGGCTGCGGCCGCCGCTGCTCCTGCAGGCGCCATTCCTCCGGGAACGGTCATCGGCGACGGGCACATCAAGATTGCCCACGTCCGTATCGACACCCGTCTGCTTCATGGTCAGGTGGCCACCACGTGGACCAAGCAGATCAACCCCAACCGCATCATCGTGGTTTCCGACGGCGTTGCTCACGACGAGCTCCGCAAGACCATGATCGAGCAGGCTGCCCCTCCGGGAGTCCATGCCAACGTCGTGCCCATCAAGAAGATGGCCGAGGTCGTCAAGGACACGCGCTTTGGTGACACCAAGGCCATGCTGCTCTTCGAGAACCCGCAGGATCTGCTCAAGGCCATCGAGGCCGGCGTCGACATCAAGGAAGTCAACATCGGTTCCATGGCTCACTCCAAGGGCAAGGTCGTCGTCACCAACGCCGTCGCTATGGGCGATGACGACGTTAAGACCCTCGAGGCCCTCAAGGCCAAGGGCGTCAAGTTCGAGGTCCGCAAGGTTCCTTCGGATGCTTCCGAGGATCTCGACGCCATGTTGAAGAAAGCTAAGGCCGAACTGGCCGCTCAAGCATAGTAAAGGAGGGTCCGATACATGTCTGCAATCACTATTCTGCTTGTTGCGATTGTCGCGTTGCTTGCCGGTATGGAAGGCATTCTGGATGAGTTCCAGTTCCATCAGCCGCTCGTGGCATGCACGCTTATCGGTCTCGTAACCGGTCACCTTCAGGAGGGCATCCTCCTGGGCGGTTCGCTCCAGATGATGGCCCTTGGCTGGGCTAACGTCGGCGCCGCCGTCGCGCCTGACGCCGCTCTGGCCTCGGTCGCTTCTTCGATCATCATGGTGCTCGCCCTCAACGGCGGCGCCACTGATTCGGCCAAGGCCGTTACCGCGGCCATCGCCGTCGCCGTCCCGCTGTCGGTCGCTGGTCTGTTCCTGACCATGATCTGCCGTACCATTGCTACCGCTATCGCTCACGCCATGGACGGTTGCGCCGAGAAGGGCGACTTCTCCGGCATCGAGCGCTGGCAGTACGCTGCCATCCTCATGCAGGGCCTTCGTATCGCCATCCCGGCAGTACTTCTGTGCATCATCCCGGCCGAGGCCGTTACCAACGCGCTTAACGCTATGCCCGACTGGCTGTCCGGCGGCATGGCTGTCGGCGGCGGCATGGTCGCTTCCGTCGGTTACGCCATGGTCATCAACATGATGGCCACCAAGGAGACCTGGCCGTTCTTCATCCTCGGCTTTGTCCTTGCTGCCATCCCTCAGCTCACGCTGATCGCCCTTGGCCTCATCGGCATCTCCCTTGCCCTCATCTACCTTGGCCTTAAGGATCTGGCCAAGCAGGGTGGCGGCATGGGCGGTGGCTCCGGCGACCCGCTCGGCGACATTCTGAACGATTACGAGTAGGAGGGGAGTGATACATATGGCAGAGAACAAGATTCAGCTCACCAAGGCTGACCGCAAGAAGGTTTGCTTCCGTCATCAGTTCCTTCAGGGCTCGTGGAACTACGAGCGTATGCAGAACGGCGGCTGGTGCTTCGCAATGATCCCTGCGATCAAGAAGCTCTACACCAGCAAGGATGACCAGATTGCCGCTCTTAAGCGCCACCTGGAGTTCTATAACACCCACCCCTATGTTTCCGCCCCCGTCATTGGCGTTACCCTCGCTCTCGAGGAGGAGCGCGCCAACGGTGCCCCGATTGACGACGTCGCCATTCAGGGCGTCAAGGTCGGTATGATGGGTCCGCTCGCCGGTGTCGGCGACCCCGCCTTCTGGTTCACCCTTCGCCCGATTCTGGGTGCTCTGGGCGCTTCCCTGGCCCTGTCCGGCAGCATCGCCGGTCCGCTGCTGTTCTTCTTCGCGTGGAACATCATCCGTTACGCCTTCCTGTGGTACACGCAGGAGTTTGGCTACAAGGTCGGCTCCTCCATCGCCAAGGACCTCTCCGGCGGTCTGATGGGCAAGGTCACCGAGGGTGCTTCCATCCTGGGTATGTTCATCATCGGCGCCCTGGTCGAGCGCTGGGTGTCCATCTCCTTCACCCCGGTCGTCTCCAAGGTCACGCAGTCTGCTGGCGCCTTTATCGACTGGGCTAACCTGCCCTCCGGTTCTGAGGGTGTCAAGGAAGCACTGACGATGTATAACTCCATCGGTGCTAACGCCCTTGATCAGGTGAAGGTCACCACGCTTCAGGCCAACCTCGATCAGCTCATCCCCGGCCTTGCCGCCGTGTGCCTGACCCTGCTGGTCTGCAAGCTCCTCAAGAAGAAGGTCAGCCCGATCGTCATCATCCTGGCTCTCTTCGCCATCGGCATCATCGGTCGCGTCTGCGGCTTCATGTAAGCACGTTTCGGCTTAAGACCGAGAATTGCTAGGCAAGGGCTTTTGAGCCATTGAAACGGACCGCATCCGGTGGGTACACTGGATGCGGTCCGATTGTTTTATTTGGAGGGCGAGGCGCGCATGGCGCAATCTCAGAACAGCACGGTCGATCTGGCAACGCCGGCAACCTGCCTGATGGGGCTTACCAGCCACGGCAACGTGATGGTGGGCAATAAGGCGTTCGAGTATTACAACGAGCGCAATCCCGAGGATTATATTCAAATCCCGTGGGATGAGGTCGACTATATTGCCGCCGAGGTTTTACGCGGCACCAAGAAGATCACGCGTTTTGCCATCTTCACCAAGGACAACGGTCACTTTACGTTTTCGACGCGCGACGACAAAGAGACGCTTCGTGCTGTCCGCAAGTACGTCGACGAGGATAAGCTTGTGCGTTCGCCCGACTTTATCGATGTGACGGCCAAGGGCGCCAAGAGCATCCCCTCCGTTATCAAAAACCTCTTCCACAAAGGTAACTAGCTCCTCATAAGTTGCGGTGAAATAGTTCCTAAATACGGCTTTAGATGCTTCAGACAGGAACTATTCCACCGCAACTTCGAAGTCTAGTCATGCGACGTATTGCGATGCAGTAAATCTGCTACACTAGTACAACATGCCTCCGTAGCTCAGGGGATAGAGCACCGCTCTCCTAAAGCGGGTGTCGACGGTTCGAATCCGCCCGGGGGCACCAGAGAAATATCGAGCCCGGTACCGCTACGGTGCCGGGCTCTTCTGGTCTAAGGGCAGGATTCGAGCCGTCGACACCCGCGTCACTCATTTCCCCGCGGGGGAGTTTTCGAATCCGCCCGGGGGCACCAGAGGAATATCGAGCCCGGTACCGCTACGGTGCCGGGTTCTTCTGGTTCAATGCCATGTCAAAAACGAAGCGCCCGCTTGCTGGGGGAGCAAGCGGGCGCCTGTGAGCGAATATGTTTGCGGCGAGAGCCGTGATGAGCGGTGGGGTGGCGACTAGTTGGTCGTACCGGAATCGTCACCCGTGCCCGAGCCAGAGCCCGAACCCGAGCCAGAAAGTGCGACCGTCAGCGTAATCGTGCTGTCGGTGGACTGCTTGCCAGTGGGGGAGACGCCCGTAACGGTGGCATCCTCGTTACCGCTTACGGGATTGCCGTTCTGGTCACAGAAGCCGATGTTATAGAAACCGGCGTTGTTGAGCGCGGTGACGGCGGCGGAGATGCTCTTGCCGTACAGGTTGCCCGGAACACTGGCCTTGCCGGACTTCTTGGCAATGACGACGGTAATCGTGGCGCCGGGCTTCTGCTTGCCACTGGGGTTCCAGCTGATCACGGTGCCCTCGGTAACCGAGTCGTTCTCCTGGTAGCTAACGTCGACGCCAAAGCCTGCCATATCGAGGGCGTTGCGCGCCTGGGCCTCGGTCATGTCGGTCAGATCGGGGACGGACGTGGTATCCGGGCCGCTCGAGACCTTGTACGAGATGGTCGTGCCCTTCGCGACTTCCTTACCGGCTTCGGTGCCCTGCTCAAAGACCTGGCCCTCATCGGCCTCGTTGGCCTCCTCGGAGGCGTTGCCCTTCAGGCCAACGCTTGCCAGCGCGGCCTCGGCCTGGTCCTTGGTCAGGCCGACAAGCCGGGGAACCTCAACCTTCTCGGAGGGCTTGGGACCCTTGGAGATTACCAGGTTCACCTTGGTGCCCTTGGCCTTCTTGGTGTTGCCGTTGGGCGTCTGCTCGGCGACCTTGCCCTCGTCGACATCGTCGTTGTAGCTTTGGTCGATGGTGCCGACCTCGAGGCCGGCTTCCTTGATCAGCTCGACGGCAGTCTGCTGGTCCTTGCCCAGCACATCGGGCACGGTGACCTGCTCGCCGCCAAAGAGTCCTGTGGCAAAGGCCACCACGATGCCGATGACGGCAACGGCTGCCACCACGGCGGCGATGATCTTGTTCTTGTTGGATTTGGGCTTTTCGACCTCGTAGGAGCCGGTGGAGCCCGAAACCGAGCTACGGGCGGTATTCTGGCCGCTCACGCCCGAGACGGGACGCACCATGGCGCGCGTCTGATCGGAAAGCTCGCGAGTCTTGGTGGCGCCCAGCTCACCGGGGGCACCGATGATGCGCGTGGGCTCCGAGACGTTGACGGCACGGCCCGACAGGTAGCTGTTGAGCACCTGACGAAGCTCGTCGGCGGTCTGGAAGCGGTTTGCCGGGTCCTTCTCCATGCACTTGAGGATGATGCGCTCAAGGTCGGCGTCGACACCGGAGTTGATCTGGCTCGGCGGAATAGGCAGCTCGTTGACTTGCTTGAGTGCGACCGAGATGGCGTCGTCACCGTCAAAGGGAACGCGGCCGGTGGCGCACTCGTACATCACGACGCCCAGCGAGTAGATATCCGAGGTGGGGCCGAGGTCCTGACCGCGGGTCTGCTCGGGGCTGACGTAGTGGGCGGTTCCCAGCACGTTGTTGTCTTGCGTGAGGTGGCTGTTCTTGGCGCGCGCGATGCCAAAGTCCATCACCTTGATGTTGCCGTCGGGCAGCACCATGATGTTCTGCGGCTTAATGTCGCGGTGGATGATCTCGTGCTTGTGGGCGACCGAAAGCGCGGAGCTGATCTGCGAGCCGATCTGGGCGACCTTCTTGGGGTCGAGGGCGCCGTGGCTCTTGATGCCGCTCTTAAGGTCGGTGCCGCGCAGGTACTCCATGACGATGTAATAGGTGTCGCCGTCCTTGCCCCAATCGTAGACGCCCACGATATAGGGGGAGGAGAGACCGGCTGCTGCCTGGGCCTCCTGCTTAAAGCGTGCGGCGAAGGTTGCGTCGCCAGCATACTGCGGCAGCATGATCTTGACGGCAACCGTGCGGTCGAGGACCTGGTCCTGTGCACGGTAGACGGTCGCCATGCCGCCTGTTCCCACCTTATCCTTGAGGAGGTATCTTCCCCCGAGGACCCTCTGTTCCATTCCTGCTCCTAACATAACTATTCGCTCAACGATGTGTGTAGTACCTACGATGTGGCCGCTGGGGCCGTGTGGCGCGTTGCCGCTAACTCTTCGGCCGCGGCGCGCCTCGGGTGTCCGATTCGATCATGGGCATCACGCTCCCTGTGCGGCAAGCGCCGCGGTCAGGACGATACCGGCGATCTTGGCGGCCTTGACGTCATGCTTGTCGAAATCCTCCAAGGCCACCGAGATGGCGACCGTGGGTGAATCGTAAGGTGCAAAGCCAACGAACATCGAGTTGACGTTGGTGCCGCCGGTCTCGGCCGAGCCGGTCTTGCCGGCGACCTTGACGCCGGGGATCTGGGCATCGGTGCCGGTGCCGGACTGGACGACGGCAAGCATGGCCTGCTTGACCTGGTCGGCCGTGGCGGAGCTGACGGCCTGACCCAGCGAGCGGGACTGCGTGGTCTTGACCACGGTTCCGTCCGGGGCGAGTACCTGGGCTACAAAGTACGGGTCCATGACCACGCCGCTGTTAGCGATGGCGGCGGCAATCACGGCGTTTTGCATGACGGTGGTCTGCGGGCCGGGCGTGTGGTCCATGCCGACAGGCTGGCCGGCGCCGGCCCAGGCGGTCTCCCACTCGGTCATGAGCGACGGGTCGGCCATGATGGAGGCCGCGGAGGTCAGGTCCTGGCCGAGCTTTTGGCCGTAGCCAAAGGCGTTGGCAAACTGTACGAGCGTGTTTGCGCCAACTTCGTTTGCCACCTGGCCAAAGACGACGTTGGAGGACACGGCAAAGGCCTGCTGCAGGCTGATGGTGCCGTAGCTCTCGTTGGCATAGTTGGTGACCGGTGCGTTGCCGATGTCCATGGAGCCGGGCGCCTGGTAGGTGCTGGTAAGGCTGGCGGCACCGGTCTCGAGTGCCGCGGAAAGCGTAACGACCTTAAACGTTGAGCCCGGCGTGTACAGCGCGTCCATGGCGCGATTGTACATGGAGCCGTCCTCGCCGCCGCCCGTCTGCAGCAGGGCATCGATGTTGGTGTTGTCGTAGGTGGGCGAGCTGGCACATGCGAGCACCGCGCCGGTACGCGGGTCGATGACCACTACAGCGCCCTTAAAGCCCTTGAGTGCCTGCTCGGCAGCCGTCTGGATGCGCGAGTCGATGGTGAGCTTGGCGGTGTTGCCCGGCTGGGTCTGGCCCGCGAGCGACGCGATGGCGTTGTTCCAGCTGGAGTAATCCTTAGAGCCGGTGAGCGTGTCGTTCATGACGCTCTCGATGGCGGTGGTGCCATACTGCTGGCTCACGTAGCCAACCACGTGCGCTGCCAGGTTACCGTTGGGGTAGGAGCGTACGTAGGTGCCGTCCTCCTGTTGCAGCGACTCGGCCAGCGTCACGCCGTCGGACGTGATGATGGAACCGCGCTGGATGTACTTGGAGCGGGCGATGGTGTGGTTGTTGGTCGGCATGTCCTGATAGTCCTTGGCCTTGATGACCTGGACATAGGTGAGGTTGCCGATAAGGATGGCGAACAGCGCCGTAAAGGCGAGCACCGCGCGGGTTAGACGGTTGGCGAGCGCCACGCGGCCGAGCACACCGGATTCAGGTGTGTCGAGCAGGCGACGGCGCATGCGCGAGCCGACGGAATGGCTGCGGCGTGCGGGGGGGGAGGGGGGGGGGTACGGCCGCCGCCGTAGGAAGACGAGGTGGCAAAGCGCGTGCCCGTCGGGGCGGCGGCAGATGCGACCTGATCATCGGTGATGGCGGCCATGGTGCCGGTGCCGGTAAGCTCGGCCTCGCGTCCGGTCGCCTCGTCACCGGCGCGCAGCAGGAGCGCGACGATGATAAAGCTCGCCAGCAGCGAGGAGCCGCCCTGGCTCATAAAGGGCAAGGTGACGCCGGTCAGCGGGATCAGGCGGGTAACGCCGCCAACGATCAAGAAGGCCTGGAAGCTGATGGCGGCCGTAAGGCCCGTGGCGCTAAAGGCGGCGAGGTCGGATTTAGCGCGGGCAGCCGTGGTGAGGCCACGCACGGCAAAGAGCATAAACAGGATGAGCACGGCGCCGCCGCCCAAAAGACCCATCTCCTCGCCGATGGCCGAGAAGATAAAGTCGGACTCGACGACGGGGATGTTGTTGGCCATCCCGTTGCCGATGCCAACGCCGACCAGACCGCCGTCGGCAAGCGAGAAGAGCGACTGGACGATCTGGTAGCCCTGGCCCTGGGCGTCCTTAAACGGATCGACCCAAACCTGGAAACGCACCTGAACGTGCGACAGGAACTTGTAGGCGCCCACGGCTCCAACGGCTAAGAGCGCAAGGCCGATAACGACATACGAAAAGCGCCCCGTGGCAACGTAGAGCATCAGCAAGAAGATGGTGTAGAACAGCACGGCCGAACCCAGGTCGCGTTCGAAGACGACGACGAGCAGGCACACACCCCACACGGCAAACAGCGGCAGCAGCAGTCGCAGGCGAGGGATCTTAAAGCCCAGGATCTTGCGGTTGGAGATGGAGAGTAGCTCGCGGTTCTCGGCCAGGTACCCGGCCAGGAACAGCACGATAAAGACCTTGGCGAACTCGCCAGGCTGGATGGTAAAGCCCGCGATGCGAATCCACAGCTTGGAGCCCGAGATCGTGGTGCCGATAAAGATAGGCAGCATCAGCAGAATGATGCCGATGATGCCAAAGGTGTACTTGTAGCGCATGACCACGTCGAGGTTTTTGACTAGTGCAAGCGTTCCCACCATGAGCGCCACCGAGACAAACAGGATGATGAGCTGTGAGATGGCGAGAGCGGGGGCGAGACGCGTCACGAACGTGATGCCGATGCCCGAAAGTATAAATACGATGGGCAGGATGGCGGGGTCGGCACCGGGCGCCAAGATGCGCACGGCAATGTGGGCCGCGGCAAAGGCGGCAAAGAGGCCGATCGGTACGGCGAGCGTCTCAAAGGAGATGGCAGCGCCCGCGGTGAGGACGTACATCGCATACAGCAGGATGACGGGGAACGCCGAGGCGATGAGCAAGAGCAGCTCGGTGTTGCGGCGACTCATAAGCGGCACTCCCTTTCTAATTCTTATCGGAGGCTTCGGCCTCGGCGGACTGTTCGGCGGTTTTCTCGGAATCTGATTCGGAGGTCGATCCCTGATTGGTGTTGTCGCGAATCGTTTGCGCGTCGATCACCTGGCGGGTCTGCTCCTCGTCGATCTGGTGGCGGTACTTGGATATCGTGTCCTGCGCATCGTCGACACTTGTTTGCGGAATGCCCGCCTTGAGGCGGTTTTGCGTGTCTTCGGGCAGGTCGGACAGCTTGATGCTGGTTTCGCTTTCGAGCCAGTGGAGCTTGAGTCCGAGTGGCTTGCCGGGCAGGCCGCGCCAGACGGCGACATTGCCCTGGTAGGTACCCAGGTAGTACGAGCCGGTGACACCCGTGTAGGCCCAGATGCCAGCTGCCAGCACAAAGACGAGGGCCAGGATGGCGGCGATAGTAACGTTGCGGCGACGCACGCGTTGCGCCTCGCGCATGACGCCATCGTCAACCAGGTCAACGACTACTACGGTCACGTTGTCGTGGCCGCCGGCGGCAAGCGCCGCGTCCACTAGGTTGTCGACGCAGATTTGCGCGGTTGAGGACTGCGTGGCGATGTTCTCGATATCGCTATCGGGAATCATGCTCGAAAGGCCGTCGGAGCACAGGATCAGGCGGTCGCCTTCCTCGATATGCAGAGTGAAGTGGTCGGCATACATGGCGGGGTCCGAGCCCAGTGCGCGGGTGATGACCGAACGGTTGGGGTGGACGCGAGCCTCGTCTGCCGTGATCTCGCCGGCGTCCACGAGCTCCTCCACGTAGGAGTGGTCGCGGGTCACGCGGATGAGCGTGCCCTCGTGGAGCAGGTAGGCGCGCGAGTCGCCCACGTGGGCGATGGCGAGCGTATCGTTTTCGATATAGGCGCAGGTGGCTGTGCAGCCCATGCCGGGCTTGCCCAGGCCGTTCAGGGCCGCCTCGATTACGGCGGCGTTGGCTGCCTCGACGGCTGCGGCCAGGCGTGCTGCGTCGGCGGACTGTGGGGCCGTCTTGGCTATAGTCTCGACAGCGATAGAAGAGGCTACCTCGCCGGCGGCGTGACCACCCATGCCGTCGCATACGCAAAAGAGCGGCGACTGCACCAGGTAGGAATCCTCATTGTGCGGGCGCACACAGCCAACGTCGGAGCGGGCGCCCCACATGAGTTGCGTGGTGGTACCGGCATCATAGGTCGAGTCGGTCTCGATGCGCTCCTCGGTCAGGGGCTCAAAGCTCATGGTCGAGCCGGGGTCTTTGAGCTTGGCCTCAACGGCAGCAACGTCGATCTCGGCGGTGTCACCGGGAGAGACGGTGTCGGTCTCGGCGTTTGATTCGGAATTGTCGGTGTCCGGGGAGTCGGGCTCCTCGGACACGCGGGCGGTCGACTCGTCGTCTTGCGGGCTGACGTCTATAGGCTCGGGCGCCGGCGTAGACGCGGGCGCAACCTCGGATGCCGGGGCTATGGGAAACGCCGGCGCGGCGGGCTCGGGTGCCGCAAACACCGCAGCGCTCTCGTTGATTGCCGCGGCGACGGGCTCTGCAAAGTGAGCCGGCGCCGGGGTTGCTTCGGGCGCTGTGGGCTGTTCCGCAGCATGTGCGCCGATGGGCACCGCTACGGCATCCGCTTCGTCCTCGTTATCGGCGAGATCCGAAATATCATGCGTTACATGCGAAAGAGGCAGGGAGAACACGGTGTCCTCGGGCTCCACGGGTGTGGAGTCAGCCGGAGCGGCGTGGGCCGGTGCAGCTGCGGCGGCAGCCGGTGCCTCGGTCATGGTTGCGGACTTGTTCTCCTCGTCGATCATCGACGGTTCACCTTCATGACCACGTCGCCAATCTGGACTTCGTCGCCCTCACGTAGCGTTGCGGGCTCCACGAGCTGGCGGCCGTTGACGAGCGTGCCGTTAAGTGAGTTGAGGTCCTCGATGATGAGCGCCGGGCCCTGCAGCGAAAAGCGCGCGTGCGAGGCCGAAACGAACGGTTCGTTGATGCAGATGTCCGAAGATGGCGAGCGACCGACGATGACGGGGCCGAGCATGTCTACGTGAATGCCGCGGATACCGCGCGGACCCTTGTCCACATCGATCGTCCAGATAGCCGAGTCGCGGCGCTGTCCACGCACAAGTCCCACGCCGGTCTTCATGACGGCGAACAAGAAGATGTAGAGCAGGGCGACCAGGACGATGCGGCCTGCAAAAAGGACGATATCGATGTTCATAAGCGACTATCCCCTAAATTCAAAGGTGCTCAGGCCAAACGTCAGCAGATCGCCGTTGCGCAGCGGGCAGCGCGTAATGCGGCGGTTGTTGACGAGCGTGCCGTTGGTGGAATTGAGGTCCTCGATCGACCAATCCGAGCCCGTAAAGGTGAGCTGGGCGTGGCGGCGCGACACGTTGGGGTCGCGCAGGGCAATGTCGGAAACTGAGCGCTCGCGACCGATGGTCACCTGTGCGGAGGTGATGCTATGGCTCTCGCCGCTCACGACGTCGACGAGCTGGGCGAGCGGGCGCTGCGGGGCGCGAGTGCTCGCCATGTTGGAGGCGATGCCGGCTGCGGCGCCTAGGCCCACGGCGGCACCGGTCGCGGCGGCTCCGCCCATGCCGGCAAGCGCGTCGCGCGAGACGGTCTGAGGCACCGGGATGGGTGCGGCGGCGGGGTCGGGGACGCTAGGCGCGAAGGGGTCTGCCACGGCAAGCGGGTCGGGAGCGGCGGCGCGAGGCGTCGGCTGCTGCTGGGGCATGGCGGCGGGGCGCTGCTGCTGCGGGGCAGCAAACTGCTGCTGGCCGGCGCGCGGGGCGCTGGCGCGGAGTTGTTCTGGCCCAGGCCGTTTTGATAGGCGCGCTCTTCTTCGTACAGGCGGCCGAGCGTGGGGGCATCGACGTTCTCGGCAAAGACCGAGAACTTGCCGGCGCGCAGCTGCGGATCGATCATAAAGCGCACGAGGGGCTCGCCGACAAAGACATAGCGGCGCTTTTCGGCCTGCGCCTTCACAAACTCGCGGACCTCGCGCGAAAGCTCGGGGTAGAACGGGGCGAGCATGGGATCGTCGTCGGCGGCGATAAGGATGGTATAGAGTGCCGGCGCCGTGTTGACGCCGTTGATCACCAGAGTCTGATCCTCCATGTCGCGAGCGGCCTGCTTGGCAAGCTTCTTAAAGGAGAACGGGGCACGGGTGGCACCGAAGATGCCGGCCACGTGGTCCTCGAAGATGTTCAGGAAGTTCACGAAAGATCACTCTCCGTATAGGTTCTTTGGTATCCGAGCAAATATAGGCATATCCCAACGATTATAGAGGATAGGGTTCCCGCAACCGCCGCCTTGGCGACGACCGCGGCTGCAAGGCTGGCAATTTCCATATGGTGTGCAAGACAGGACGCCGCTGAGCAGCCGATGCCGGTGGCAATGATGGCGGCGATTGCGGCAAGGTTTGAGCCCTGATCGGCACGCTTGGCATGGGCATTGAGCAGCGCAGATGACGCCGCGGCAGTTGCCGCGACCAGCACAAAGGCAGCCCAAAGGAGCGGGTCTCCCAGCGCTGCGGCAACGTTACCGAGCCCCAGCACGCCTCCGGCTGAAAGCGCGACCGTGGCCAGACGGGCAAAAAGCGCGCCCATGCCCGTTGCCGCGGCGGCGCTTGCCGGGCCGAGCAAAAATGACGCGACGCCGGAGGCGACCCCAGCTGCCAGGAAGGTATTGCCGGTCAGACAGCCAAGCGCGAGTGCGCAGGTGAGTGCGGCGCTCGCGGCAGCCTCGGTGCGACCCCAGGCAATCCACCAACCGGACATGGCAGCGGCAAAGATCACCGCGACGGGCAACATCGACAGGATGCCCTGCGCCTGCATGGTGGCGTTGGCCATGAGCACCAAAAAGCCCACAGCCGAGATGGCCGAGCCGATCTGTGGGGCCAGGCCGGCCGCCGCTCCGATTGCGATAGCCGCAATGACCAGGCCGGGAAGCGCCGCGACCCCGGTCGTTTGCATCAGCAAAAAGCTAAAGGTGCCGCACGTTAGCGCCGAGATAGCGCGCATGGTGTAGTCGCGCGCATGGCTCCAGCGCGTGCCCGCCCAGCCGAGTGCGGGGTCGACCTCGATGGCGTCGTCTTCGTAGTGCGACGGCTCGATATCGTCGAGCTCCTGCTCGTCATCCGAAAGTTCGCCAACCATTTGCTCCAGGCTGCGACGGCCTTCGCGCACGCTGCCCAGACCGGCAAGGAGCTGGTCGCAAAATGCCTCGATGCTGTTGGGGCGGTCCTGCGGCATGGGGGAGAGCGCGCTCATGAGCGCGGCCTCGGCTCCCGGGGGAAAGTGTGGTATCAGCTCGCCGGGATAGGTGGCGCCGCCGATGATGCGGTCGAGCGAGTCGGCGGGCGTGGCCGCCATAAAGGGAGCGCTGCCGCACAGGCCCTCGTAGATCACACAGGCGAGGGCAAAGATATCGGCGCGCTCATCGACCGTGCCGGTCTCGATATCGAGCTGCTCGGGCGGCATGTAGCCGATGGTGCCGCCGCGCGAGCCGCCAAAGCCACCGGCGGACGACAGTCGCGCCATGCCAAAGTCGGTGAGCTTTACATTGCCCGAGTGGTCGATGAGCACGTTGGCGGGCTTAATGTCCAGGTGGAGCACGCCATTACTATGGGCGAAGGTGAGCGCCTGGCCCAGGGCATCGGCAATGGCCGCGGCCTCGTCAAAGGTAAGTGAGTGGCCGTCCACGCGATGCAAAAATTCGGCCAGCGACATGCCATCGACATATTCCATAACCAGGTAGGCATAGGCTGTGTCGTGCGTAAAGTCGATGACCTGCACGATATTGGGATGTTGAAGCATGGCGGCGGTGTGCGCCTCGCGCAGGACATCCATGATGTCGCTGGCGGGCATGCCGGCACCGTTGATAAGGGGGATGCGCTTAATGGCGACGCGGCGGCGCAGGTGCGTGTCGCGGCAGATCTCGATGGAGCCAAAACCGCCGGTCGTAAGTGTCTCGAGCGGCTGGTACCGCTTGAGCAGCTCGCGGGCGCCAAGGGCAAG
>OBVD01000684.1_pt1 | contig 19184 bp, 18 predicted proteins | sample 1495031 | NCBI WGS metagenome assembly OBVD01 (sample SAMEA2579967, study PRJEB22360) | human gut metagenome
TATCGGGATGGAGTTTATCCAATGCTGCTTCAACCATGGGATTCCTGCACGGGTGCTGAATGTGCGGAGAGTACATGGGGAAGTGACGGAGATTGTCGTGGAGTTCGGGAAGTAGATGAAAGGAATACTCCTATTGCAGAGCTCCGGCCTAATAGTATGGGGGGAATTGATGGGAAAATCCCCCCCCACGCACTTCATTGATATTTAATGATAGGAAGGATTACTCCTTCTTGGATGTTTTTTCATTATCCAGCCCCAATCGCTTGCATAACTCCGGGTCGTTTTTGATACGGTCCATCTCTTCGTTGATGATGGCCTGCGCGTCCGACTTGATCTGGTCGTAGTTACGCTGAATCTGCTGCATCATGATGTCATTACCGTCCTTGTCCTTGAATTCGTTGATGAAAGGGATTTTCCTGTAGGCCTTTTCTTCCGCACTGACCGCCGCATGGTCTACAACAATTTCGGCATGGAATATTTTCTGTTCTATCTTCTCGCCAAAATTATCCGCCACAGCCCCGACAAACGTACCTTGCGACAGATTGGCAATCTTGGATGCCGGAATGAGCGAGTCAAGCTGCGTGTTGATGGAAGTGGAAACATCCTGACGGTTGATGGAAACGGACTGACGCTGCTGGAGCACCTTGCCGAAGCGTTCAGAAAGTGTCTTTGCGGTTTCTCCGACCACCTGCCCGCTGAATATATTTCCTACCGTGTTCTGAATAACCTTGGACTCCTTTTCACCATAATCGCGGGTCAGCTGGCTGAAATCCTGAAAACCCAGAAGCACGCCCACCTTGTTGCTTCTCGCCGTTGCAATCAGATTGTCAAGCCCCCGGAAATAAATGGTGGGAAGCTCATCGATGATTACGGCACATTTGAGCTGTCTTTTCTTGTTGATAAGTTTGACAATACGGGAATTATATAGTCCGAGTGCAGCCGAATAGATGTTCTGCCTGTCCGGATTGTTGCCGACACAAAGTAATTTGGGTTCTTTCGGATTGTTGATATCCAACGAAAAATCATTTCCTGTCATCACCCAGTATAGTTGTGGGGAAATCATACGCGTAAGGGGGATTTTTGCCGAAGCAATCTGGCCCTGGAGCTGATCCTGCGCCCCTCCTTTCCATGCATCCATGAAAGGAGAAAGGTAGTTTTCCAGCTCCGGGTAGGAAGTCAGGACGGTGAACAGGTCCGAATAAGGCTTGTTCAGTAATTCCACCGCATGCGGGAACGTACAATAAATCCCGTTCTTGTAAATCTTCAGATACCAGATTATTGCAGCAAGCAGAATGATGGGGGATTCTACAAAAAAGTCACCCTGCTTTTCAATCCAGGTGCGATTGAGGTTGAGCATTATCGTATAGCTCGCCTCGTACGCATCGGAAATGTCCGTCATAAATTCCGGATTGATAGGATTGCATCGGTGAGACCTGCGCGGATCGTCGAAATTTATGACATAGAACCGGGGCTTGACCTCGTACTTGTCCATATTCTTCAACAAAGAATTATAGGCTATGGTGGACAGGTCATCAAACTTGTAATCGTAGATGTAAATAGCAAAGCCTTTGGCTATAAGCTGGCGTATGTAACTGTTGACTATCGCATAGGACTTGCCGCTACCCGGTGTCCCGATAACCATGCAGGCACGGAAAATATTGACAATATTGACAAATCCGTTATTCCAGCGTTTTTTATAATAGAATCTCGTCGGGAGGTTTACCGAATACTCATTCTCCATCAGTCGGGTTTCCTGCATGAAACTCTCATTTTCCATATTGAACACATCTTCCATGAGGTTGTGCCTGTAAAGGCGGCTCATCCATAGCCCCGACATCAGCAGGGCGAGATAGCCTGCCGTAAGAGTAAAAATATAGAATGCGGTATTTGCCGCGTGCGGCAATGGCAGCTCAAGCAACCACCAGTTCAGAAAGAACAGTGCGCATCCTGCCACCAGCGCCGCATAAATTTTAGGCCAGGTTATCTTTTCACCTTTGACTCCGTGCGTACCCAGACAGGAAACGGCCAGCAGAAGCACTGCCAACAGTTTGCTCCAGAGAATGCAGTTGAAAATCCCGGTCGTATTATTGAAATTCACCAGAATCCTGTCCATCACCGCAAGGTTCAAGTGCCACGCGGTGATACTCGGATAACAATACACATAGACGTGTACCACCAAAAGAAAAATACTCACGGCCCTGCCAAATTCCATGATCTTGGCAAGCGCCCTCAAATCGTCTTCCTGCTGCATAAGAATTGTATATAAATGGGTTGATACTTGTTTTGTCTAAATGCCACGTTTGCGTCCGGTCTTCTTCTTTTTCTTCATGCGCCGTGCAAAGGCTTCCTCCTCGTAATCCCGCGGATTGGTTTCCATAGAAAGAATGCCTGCCGCCAGTTCGAGCGTGCTAGAGGATTCGTGACGGTGATGCTGCCGAAGCTCTGTAGCGGAATGTCCACCCCGTTCCTTTTCGGGTATGTTTTCCAACCATTTGAAATAGTCGTTGAACACATTGGCGGAAAACTCCTTGCCCATGCGTGAGCCGTTGAACACCTCCCGTCGGTCGTGGTCAATGAAGGTGACACCGTAGATACGCCCCCGCTCATTCTCACGGAACACCACACCGATATTTTTTTGCCCCAGCAGTTCCACAAACCGTTTCCGTGAATCCGCCTGCCGCAAGGCACGGGCGATGTCCGCCTGTATGGAGGGTGCCCATTTCCCCTCTTTGAGAGCTTTCAGATTCATCAACATCCGCTTTTCCAACAGTTCATTCCCGAAGCGTTTTCCGAAACGTGAACTCTTGAACGGCGGACTGACCACCTTGCCGGTATCATCCGTGGCAGAATAGACAATGCCGGTGTAGGGTATGCCGTTGTACTCCCCCCTGACCTGTTTCGCCTCGATGTTGAGTGTGGAAAGCAGTGCGCTGTATTCCCCGAAAGTCTGGAAACGGTAGCTTTCCAGTACGGCTTTAAGGGTGTTGCCTACCTGATGGAGGACATCTCCCAAGGAAGCGTCCACCTTTTTTAGTTCCGCTTTCGGATTCCGCCTTTCCGTGTCCGCTCCGTTGCGCAAGCCGAAATCCGTTTCCAGTTCCCGACAGGCGGTCATGGAACGGCGGTGCTCGTAGGCGTCACTGATCTTTTTTCCCTGTCCGTCCACACAGACACTGACGATATGAATGTGGGCATTATGGGTATCGGCATGTTTGTAGGCTATGTACGGCTGATTCCCATAGCCCATCTTCTGCATATACCGTTCCGCCAACTCTACCAATTGCCCATCAGTCAGCCGGTCTTCCGGTGCCGGAGAAAGGGAGATATGCAGGACGGGCTTCTCCGTATTGCGGTTTGCCAGCAGGTAGTTCTCAAAAGAGAGCAATGCCAGACGTATGTCCTCACTGGGCAATCCCAATCTGTCGGAAATCATGCGGTTGCCCGAAAGAATCTCGGCGGTACCTGCCGTTACCTTGTCGTAGTTATAGGCAAGTGCTCCGTAAAGGCTTGTTCCGTGACTTATTTTTGCAACCATTTCCGCTCGTATTCCTGGGTTAGCACCATGACTTTTTTACATACAAGCATCAGTTCGATGCTCAGTTTCTCCAACCTGTAGAGCAATGCCATCGCACGTTTTTCCCCGAAATTGTTCTTCAAGGTCCGGACAACCTGATTGTAGTTGTTTCCGACGGCCTGAAACTGCCTGTGGAATTCGGTCAGTTTGATGTAGTAGTCCATTGTCGCCTTGTCGATTTTCACAACTTTAATGCGACCTCCAAAAATGGATTTCTTGATGAATCCCGCTTTTTCTTTCATGCCGGATTCAGAGAATGCCGCTTCAAAGCGTACGTTTTCTTCATTTGTCAACTTGATGCCGTAACGATGTATGGCCGGATCTGCTTTGGGCTTTCGTCCCATTTTTTTCCTTGAGCTTTCTTTCATGCACTTTAGGGAATTTATGATTTGACTTTTTTCCAGATTTTTCGACTTTGGAGAAAAATCCCCCGGCTTTTGCCGGGCAAGTTGGTTTTGGGATGCCCGAAAAGTTTCGGGCTGCCGAAAACACAACTTGCTCTGTTCGCTTGAACAGAGAATCCTCCTTCGTCGGATTGCTGCGCGACGTTCACGGCGTGCTGTGGTCCGGCGAAGTCAGTTCCTTTCCATTGTCTGATTCCGGTTTTGCAAAATTAGACAGTGATAACCGATTGGTAAACAGCGTTTGATATGACATTTGATGACATCTGACGACATCTGATGTCAGGTAGGGGAAATGTTGGCGGAAGTTTCAAGAATAGCCGCTACTTTTGGCACAGTGCATGAGGGCATACATTGGAACATTGTCCTGTAAGGTGTATTGCTTGCCTGCCACAGGTGGTGCATGACGCGAATGCGGTATCATCCATGTATGCGCAATGCCATATATGCCGCATGGCAGTCCTGCATGACGGGACACATTGCATCCGTGCAATGCAGTATGGGGTACATTGAACTCCATATTGCATGAATGCAATGCACCTTATACGGCAACACCCTCCGGCAACCGGCATTACACTGATGCAATATGGTATGCAATGTATTCATGCAAACAGGCAAGCAATGCGTAATTGCCATATACCAACGGATGCATTGCCGTGTGATGAAACGAAAAAATCCAGACAGATATGAAACAAGTCATACACTCTAAATTCAAGCCTATGAAGAGAGAACCTTTATTTGTCGCTTTGAGCAACCAGAAAGGCGGTGTGGGAAAATCCACGTTCACCGTGTTGCTCGCCAGTTATTTCCATTACCTGAACGGATATAACGTACTTGTGGTGGATTGTGATTATCCACAGCACAGCATCAGTGCCATGCGGGACTGGGAAGTGGGGAACATTGAAAAGAACGTGCATCTGCAAAACCAGCTGGTGGAACAGTTCGGAACAAGCGGCAGGAAAGCCTACAGCATCCTGAACTCCACCCCGGAGGAAGCTAGGGAGACGGCCGGCCGCTTTCTCGAAAAGTCGGATCTGGACTATGACCTTGTCCTTTTTGATCTCCCCGGTACCGTGAATGTGCCCGGTGTCTTCCAGTCCGTGATCAATATGGACTATGTATTCACTCCGATTACACAGGAAAGGATGGTAATGCGGAGCAGCATGTCTTTTGTCCTTGCCATCAGGGAATACATGCACCGGCATGCGGACGTACCCTTGCGTGGCATCCATATGTTCTGGAACCGGATGGACAAACGGGTGTCCAAAGGGCTGTATAACGGCTATACCGAAATTTTCCGCTCTCTGAAACTGCCGGTGCTGGAGACCGTCATTCCCAGTGCGGAACGCTACAACAAAGATTCCGGGATGAAGGGGCCCCTGTTCCGCAGCACCTTGTTCCCTCCATCTCCCTCCGCAGTGAAAGGAAGCGGTCTGGACCTGTTGGTAGCGGAAATAGAAACCGTACTGAAACTTCAATAAAACAATTATGGCTACCAAAAGAAGAACGGATTACCAAGTGGACGAGGAGGCATTGAAACGCATGATGGCAGGAGATGTAACCGCTTTGGAAAAAACGGTTTCTCCGGAAGGGGAATCGGAAACAAAAAGTCAGGCTGGGCCTTCTCAGGAGAAACAGGAGAAGAAAAGCGGCCTTTCCAGACAGCAAATAAAGAAATCACCGGATGGAGTGGCTGATTCAGATGAATACCGGAGACGGTTTCTGAAAGTGAGACTGTCGGGAGCAAGAAGGCAGACCTATGTTAACGATGCATTATACAGGACTGTTGCCAAAGTATTGCCGGTCATTGCACCGGATATGTCCGTCCCGATGTTTTTAAGCTGTGTCCTGTCAGACCATCTGGAAAGGTACCAGGACATCATCAACGAGATATATAACCAGGAAGCCACACAAAAACCGATAGAATGGAAGAAATAGTTTATTTGTCAATACGGCTCGGCTGTACCGCTTATCTATTATATAAGGTATGGGAGCAGAAAAAGAGAATAGGTAAGATATGCGATCTGCTTTATACTCCCCGTAAAAAAACGGAAACGGAAAAGGACCACCGCCGGAATCCGGAAAGTGCGGCAGATGTGATGGGGGCCACCCGTTTTGTCTATCTGGATGAGAATGCCGGAAAGACCGTTGCCCCTTACATGAGCCAGCAGTTGGAAATGGGAAGCGACCTTATCGGCAAGGATGAGGATATTCCGGAAGATGAGGTGGAATGCAAACTGCCTTTGGAGGAGATGAGAATGCTGAAAGACGAACAGGAGGAGCTGGACAGCCGTTCTCCCGAGGCGGAAGCCATTGTTCCGGCAGTCACTCCTGCCGACCTGCTCAATGTAGGTGACGTGCTGCTTAATCTGGACGGTGCCGGTTCGGATGAGGACAAATCATACCGGGCCGCCATGACACTGCGTGCCATCCGGGAAACGGACATGTTCGAGCTGTTCTCCTCCCAGGTGGAGAACAAGAAACTGATAGAGGAGCTGATGGAAAGGTATGTGGATGAGGAAGGGAATGCTCTGCCTTTAAAAAAAGAGAGGAACGTTTCCAAACCTGTCGCAGACTGGAGGAAGCTGGTCTGAAAGTAATATGCTATTATGCCACAAAATTCCATATTGTTGAATATTATATATAGGATATTCATTATGTACCCAACTTTGTATTTTTCTATAATCTATGAAAAAGGTTGAAGTTTGTCTTTTGTTAAGGGTCATAGAAAGGAACAAACACTCAAAACATAGAAATCACGGGGACAACTCAGAAAATCGGATACTTCCTCACTGTTGCTTACGATTCAAAAGTAAAAGAATGAAATTATCCTGATTTGCTGACAGGAAAAACTATAACTCAATTTATTAAATGAAATTTCTTTATAAGAGACCTATAAACGACTATAAAAAAGTAAGGAGCTGCTTACCAAGCCAGCTCCTTACTTTTTCTAATGGATGAAAATCCGTTTCCCTGCTTCCTTTTGCACAATATTTTTGTCGTACTTTATGTGCATAACAAGATATCATAGAAAAAATCACATTTAAATTTAGTGTTCCATTACATGGTTTTGCATTGCTCCTTGTTCACAACTCTATCTCTGAATAACTTCATATTAGTAAAGTTTCGGGAAATATTTTGAACAAGTTCCAAGTAATTATCTCTGCCATCTTCCCATTTATGATAAAACGGCTTTATGGAAACACAGTTTTCATGTTCAAAGACGGTATTTAGTAATGTTCGGTCTGAATTTCCGCAAGAATGCCCCATTATCAAAACTTGAAAAGGTGCAGCTAAAAGAAATTCGAGCAAATCATGATAATGTCTTGTTTCTAAATATTTAACGGATTTGACATATCTAAGTAACTCATTGTCATTCATATCAAGAATAGACTGGTAACTTTTGTCAAGTTCATCCCCATAGCCAAAAATTATATTTTCAGGTTTTTCTAATTCGCCATGAATATAATTGTGGGTAATATTAAAGTTACCATACATCTTAGCTGTTTTTGTATAGTTGAAACTCAGCAACATGATACGTTTAGGGATAAGTTTATCGCGTTCTCCATAATTGTATTCAACATCTGCAAGGCTGGATATATTCAGCCCAATGCTATCCAGAGCTTTCTTTTTTCCTTCTGTTGAGAAATCAGCAGGATCAAAGAAGTCAATTATTGCATTTTGAAGGTCATTCCTTACATTGTCTGTTTCTATTGTATGGAGGTATTCAATTAATTTTTCTTGAAGGAATGCAAATTGTTCATTCAACTCACTGATTGTATAATTACAACCAGGGCTATCCATGCCAACTTTCAACAGTTGGTAATAGTCGTTTTCAATATCCACCCATCCTTTGGTTTCTATTGATTGCAGAATAGTTTTAAAAAAAGGGCAACATTCAATAGAGAAAATGTTTGGTTGGTCCTTGATATACTGAATAACTTCGCTTCCTGAGTATCTTTCTTTACAATAGATATCCTTAAAAAAACATGAGTTGTTGAAGACAAAAACATTCCAGCAATTAATGCCTACATTATCTTTGATAACCAAACGGCAAAGGCAATCTTCTGATACATTTGTAGTATTACCGGAAAAAGTATACACTCGTTGGTCCCAATACCAGTTGATAAAATCCATATAACTTGTTTTAAAGCCATGTGCCATGTCAAATCCGTTTCCTATGATAACAAGTCTATTCATTCGGTTGTAATGATGATGTTAGTGTTATTGACTTAAATTATAGAATAATCTCCTTGCTCTTCATTTACAAGAAGTGGCTTTAAAAGCGTTTCCACCGACTCAAAAGTATCTTGTTTTGAGAAGTGTATCTTTGGTTGTCCCCACCATCCTCTAATGAATTGTTGGTATTGGTATTGCAAGGTACGGCGAGGTGCCTGCGCCAAGCAGCTATTATAAAAGGAGTCCACAATGTCAGAATGGTAATTGGTCAATGAAAAGAAATACTGCCAAGTTTCTGATATTTCATTCGCGTTGAATCCGGGACGTTCAATTATTTCCACTGCATCCAATCTATGAACACCATCATGTTTAGAGAATGCAGCTTTAAGTATTTCACTTGCCTCCTTATCAGAAGAAGGTGCGCTATACCCAAAGATTGTTACCTTGCCTGCTTTCGATATGTAGTACTTTGCAACACTCCATTGGTCACGGATAAAGCTGTCGCTGTTGTAATCCTTTTGTTCTACAGGATACAGCAAAGGAACAGCGTTGTATGGTTTGCCACACTTTCTGCAATAGTTTTGTATAAGACCAAAGGTCATACAGTCTTTGCACACACCAGCCCCCACATTTCCATGCAAGAACAGAATCTCTGGTCTGTTCCAGGTAATCTTTGCCACTCTGTTATATGCTTGGATAAGCAGACTATCCCAGTTGAAGGATACAATGCAGTCTTTTTCTGTGAGCGAAAGAATCAAAAGGTCGTAGATGGTCAAGAAAGATGGAAGCTGCACATTTGAAAAATATTCATAAAGTTTTTTTTCCATTGCTATCCGTGCGTTTTTACACTCATCACCACGTCTAAACAGCTCACTATATATATCTTCAAGATTCTTGCTTTTCGTTTCTAACATAAATCCTTCAAGGATTCTATCTAACCCGACCTGTTCAATGGCTTCATTCATCGTCGGGCAAGATTTTCCCATGACCGCTCTTGAAGCACCAGCTCCAACTATCACGACATGAGGGCGTTGGCAATACAAATCTTTAAGGTTTTTCTTCATACACTAACTGATTAAATATTTTGCCCATAAGCAATTGTTGCATCATGCTTTATTTTACGGCCTCATATTTTGTTCGCTTTGTTTCAGGCACAATAATTTCATTGTTCATACTTATAAGTATGAAAGTTATTGTTCTCTGTTTGGCTGTTCTTGAATATAAACAGATATATTACTTAAAAATGCCTTATCAAGGTGTGATATTGTTACTCTCTTTATACACTACTACATGATACACTATTTTTAACCTGTTTACATTGGCCATAAAACTGCGTTTGATATGCAAATATAGCTATTTTAATCCAATATCAATAATAGTCGTTTTTGACAAGAAATCAACTTTATGGAATTTGCTGGCTTTTGTATGGCAATTATATAAATGGTACAGAAAAACATGTAACCGTTTGAACAATCCATGTTTGTGCCAAAATCATCAATTAATCATGTATTATGCTTGAGGTAAGCGTCTCCGCAATGACGTAAAACAATGTTGAAAATCTCTGTAGAGACGCGCAAAAGCACTTGTTGGATGACATCTGATGACATCTGGCGACATCTGATGACACCTCTGAATCACAGCGTATTATCCCTTTTTATCTTCGCCGTCGAATTCAAATTTATGTCTTACCCAAACGATTCGACAATGAAGAGAAGAATCCTTTTTTCAGTGATGTGCGCGGCGATTGCCGCCGGTGCTTTCGCGCAGGGCCAAGGTCAGGGCCTTGCCGGTATCAACGAGGCGACCAGCCTCATGACCTCGTATTTCGATCCCGCCACCAAACTGTGCTATGCCATCGGTGCGGTGCTCGGCCTGGTGGGCGGCATCAAGACCTACGGCAAGTTCTCCAGCGGTGATCCCGACACCTCGAAAACCGCCGCCAGCTGGTTCTTTGCCTGCATCTTTCTGATTGTAGCCGCCACCATCCTGCGTTCCTTCTTCCTCTAAGCGGTATGGAGTATCCTGTAAACAAGGGGGCGGGCAATCCCGTCGAGTTCAAGGGGCTCAAGTCACAATACCTGTTCGTCTTCGCGGGCGGTCTGGTGACGGTGCTCCTGGCGGTGGTCATCCTTTACCTGGCAGGCGTGGACCAATGGATATGCATCCCTTTCGGGACCGTATCCGGCGGTCTGCTGGCATGGGCGGTGTTCCGGCTGAACGCCCGCTACGGCGAACACGGTCTTATGAAGCTGCTGGCGGAGAAACGCCATCCGCGCTACCTGATCCACCGCAAGAGAGTTTTCAGATTATTTGCAAAAAGAAAAAAACGACAATCATGAGAAATGTATTGAAAGCGGAAACGCTGGAACGCAAGTTCCCCCTGCTCTCGGTGGAGAACGGCTGCATCGTGAGCAAGGACGCCGACCTGACCGTGGCCTTCGAGGTGGAGCTTCCCGAGCTGTACACGGTGACGGCGGAAGAGTATGAGGCCATGCACTCCACCTGGATAAAGGCCGCCAGGGTACTGCCCGAGCACAGCATCGTCTGCAAGCAGGACTGGTTCACGAAGGAGAGCTACCGTCCCCAAAACGGCGGGGAGGAACAGAGCTTCCTCTCGCGCAGCTATGAGCGGCACTTCAACGAGAGGCCGTACCTGAACCACCGCTGTTACCTGTATCTGACAAAGACCACCCGTGAGCGCAACCGCCGGCAAAGTGACTTCAGCACCCTCTGCCGGGGATTCCTGCTGCCCAGGGAGATTACCGACAAGGACATGGCGGTCCGCTTTCTGGAAGCGGTGGAGCAGTTCGAGCATATCGTGAACGACTCCGCCCATATCCGGCTGCGCCGCCTGGAAACGGAGGAGATTACCGGCACGAAGGAACGTCCCGGGCTGGTGGAGAAATACCTCTCCCTCTCGATGGAGGACGAAACCGCCGTACTGCAGGACATCTGCCTCAAGCCCGGACGGATGCGTATCGGGGACAAGCGGCTCTGCCTGCACACACTTTCGGATACGGAAGACCTGCCGGGCAAGCTCTCCACCGACATGCGCTACGAGCGTATGTCCACCGACAGGAGTGACTGCCGCCTTTCCTTCGCCGCACCCGTGGGGCTGCTGCTCTCCTGCAACCACATCTACTCGCAGTACGTGTTCATCGACAACGCGCAGGAAATCCTGCAGATGATGGAGAAGAACTCGCGCAACATGCTCTCTCTGTCACGGTACAGCCGGAGCAATGCCGTGAACCAGGAATGGACGGAGATGTATCTGGACGAGGCGCATACCAAGGGAGTGCTTCCCGTCAGATGCCACTGCAATGTAATCGCCTGGGCGGAGGATGCGGAGGAGTTCCGCCGTATCAGGAACGACACGGGCAGCCAGCTTGCCATGATGGAATGCACCCCCCGTTACAACACCGTCGACACCCCGGTGCTTTACTGGACGGGCATTCCGGGCAATGCGGGCGACTTTCCTGCCGAAGAGTCATTCTACACGTTCCTGGAGCAGGCGGTCTGCCTCTTTGCCGGGGAGACCAATTACAGAAGTTCGCCCAGTCCGTTCGGCATCCGCATGGCGGACCGGCAGAACGGCATTCCGGTGCACGTGGACATTTCCGACCTTCCGATGAAACGGGGCATCATCACCAACCGCAACAAATTTATCCTGGGACCAAGCGGCAGCGGCAAGTCCTTTTTCACCAACCATCTGGTGCGCAACTATTACGAGCAGGGAGCGCATATCCTGCTGGTGGACACGGGCAACAGCTATCAGGGGTTGTGCCGGATGATCCACGACCGCACACGCGGCGGGGACGGCATCTACATCACGTATGAGGAGGACAATCCGATATCCTTCAACCCGTTCTACACCGATTCCGGACAGTTCGATGTGGAAAAGCGCGAGAGCATCAAGACTCTGATACTGACCTTGTGGAAACGGGAGGACGAGGCACCGAAACGTTCGGAAGAGGTGGCGCTCTCGGGAGCGGTGAACGCCTATATCCGTAAAATTACCGGGAATCGGGAGGCAAGGCCGGACTTCAACGGCTTCTACGAGTTCGTGGACGGTGACTACCGCCGGATGATAGCGGAAAAGAAGGTTCGCGAGAAGGATTTCGACATCGACGGTTTCCTGAACGTGCTGGAGCCTTTCTACAAGGGTGGCGACTACGACTTCCTGCTGAACTCCGACAGGGAACTGGACCTGACAAACAGGCGGTTCATCGTGTTCGAGCTGGACAACATCAGCGGCAACAAGGTGCTGCTGCCTGTGGTGACGCTGATCATCATGGAGACCTTCATCGCCAAGATGCGCCGTCTGAAAGGAATCCGCAAGGTAATATTGATAGAGGAGTGTTGGAAAGCCCTTATGTCCGCCAACATGAGCGGCTATATCCAATATTTGTTCAAGACCGTCCGGAAATATTTCGGTGAGGCCGTTGTGGTGACCCAGGAGGTGGACGACATCATCAGCTCCCCGATTGTGAAGGAGGCCATCATCAACAACTCCGACTGCAAGATCCTTCTGGACCAGCGGAAATACATGAACAAGTTCGAGCATATCCAGCGGCTGCTCGGTTTGACGGAGAAAGAGAAAAGCCAGATACTCTCCATCAACCAGGCGAACCATCCCGGACGTTTTTACCGTGAAGTCTGGATAGGGCTTGGCGGCACCCGTTCGGCGGTCTATGCTACGGAAGTGAGCGCGGAAGAGTATTTCACGTTCACGACGGAAGAGTCCGAGAAACTGGAAGTGCAACGGCTTGCCGAGGAGCTGGACGGCAACCTGGAACTTGCCATCCGCCGGATGGCAGAGAGAAAACGAGAGGAACAAAGACAAGTATCAACCCCAAAAAGAGAACAATGAGAAACAAATCCCTTATGAGACTGGCGGTGTGCCTGATCGGTATGGCCGCCATGGTATTACAAGGCTGCTCGGAGAGCGGCACCGACCGTGACAAGCTCTGCGGCTCGTGGAGCAGCGTGGAAGGCAAGCCGGACGTGCTGGTATATAAGGAAGGGGAAGCCTACAAGGTGACGGTGTTCGCCCGCAGCGGAAAGATGCGCCGTCTCAGGCCTCAGACCTACCTGCTGGTTGAGGAGAACGGGAACCTGTTCATCAACACGGGGCACCGCATCGACATCTCCTACAACGAGGCCGCCGACGTGCTGACCTTCTCCCCGAACGGTGACTATGTGCGGAAGGAGGAACGCCCATGAAAGCGAAGTCACTCCTGATCGGAACGGTACTCGCCCTGTGCGGCACCGGCGCCAATGCCCAGTGGGTGGTGACCGATCCCGGCAACCTTGCCCAAAGCATCATCAACATGTCGGACAACATCGCCCATACCTCGAAAACGGCGGTCAATACGGCCGACAGCTTTGCGGAGACGGTGAAGATTTACGAGCAGGCCAAGAAGTATTACGACCAGTTAAAGGCGGTGAACGACCTGATACAGGACGCCCGCAAGGTGCGCGACATCATCCTGATGGTGGGCGACGTGTCCGACATCTATGTAACGAACTTCGGCAAGATGATGAACGACGGGAACTTCTCGCCCCGCGAGCTGGACGCCATCGCCTTCGGCTACACCCGCCTGCTGGAGGAGAGCAACGGCGTGCTGCAGGATCTCAGGCAGGTCATCAACGTGAGCACGCTCTCCATGACCGACAAGGACCGCATGGACGTGGTGGACCGCTGCTACTATGAGATGCGCCGCTACCGCAACCTGGTGAGCTATTACACGAACAAGAACATCGCCGTGAGCTATCTCCGTGCCAGAAAGAAGAACGACCTGGACCGGGTGATGCGGCTTTACGGGAATGAAATCTCCAAATACTGGTAGCCATGATGCCGTTGTCGATAGATTTTGCCAACCTGCATACCATACTGGCGACCCTGTATGACGATATGCTGCCCCTTTGCAAGGACATGATGGACGTGGGAAAGGGACTTGCCGGGCTGGGTGCCCTGTTCTATGTCGCCGTCCGCGTGTGGCAGTCGATGGCCCGTGCCGAACCGATAGATGTCTATCCCCTGCTGCGTCCCTTCGCCATCGGCATCTGCATCCTGCTTTTCCCCACGCTGGTGCTCGGCACGCTGAACACCGTGCTCAGCCCGATAGTACAGGGTACGCACAAGATGCTTGAGGGGCAGACGCTGGATATGGAACAGTACAGGGCGCAGAAGGAGGAACTGGAAAGGGAGGCCATGCTGCGCAATCCCGAAACCGCCTACCTGGTGAGCGACGAGGAATTCGACCGTCAGCTGGACGAGCTGGGCTGGTCAACCATAGATACCGCCTCCCGCCTGGGCATGTACGTGGAGGTGGGGATGTACAATCTGGAGAAGAAAATCCGTGACGCCTTCCGCAGCCTGCTGGAACTGATATTCGCGGCGGCATCGCTGCTGATAGATACCGTGAGGACCTTTTTCCTTGTCGTGCTCTCCATTCTGGGACCGGTGGCGTTCGCCTTCAGCGTATGGGACGGTTTCCAGTCCACGCTCGGGCAGTGGTTCACGAGGTACATATCCGTCTACCTTTGGCTTCCGGTCAGCGACCTGTTCAGCACCCTGCTCGCCAAGCTCCAGGTGCTGATGCTCCAAAATGACATTCTGGAATTACAGAACAACCCCGACTACTCGATAGACAACTCAAATAGCGTCTATATCATATTCATGCTGATAGGGATTATCGGGTACTTCACCGTCCCGACGGTGGCGGGCTGGATCGTACAGGCGGGCGGAGCCGGAAACTTCAGCCGTAACCTGAACCGCACGGCCACGAAAGCGGGCGGTTTCGCTGCCGGGACGGGCGGTGCCGTACTGGGGAATATCGGGGGAAGGCTGCGGGGCAAATAGGCTCTATGGCAACCCGTTTCCGTGAGTCGGCAACTTGGATTACCGGGTTGGCGACTTGTCGGAAGGAGCCGCCCGGTCATACCGGAAACATTTATTTATTCATTCAAATCAATCATTCGCTAAATGGAATTCAAGTCATTGACCAACATTGAGAGCAGCTTCAGGCGTATCCGGTTGATGCTGGCTGTCTTTACCGGCTGCTGTGCGCTCATTACCGGCTATGCGTTGTGGAGCTCGTACCGTTTCGCCGAGAAGCAACGGGAAAAGATCTATGTGCTGGATAAGGGCAAGTCGCTGATGCTCGCCCTCTCGCAGGATCTTTCACAGAACCGCCCCGCCGAGGCGCGGGAACACGTCCGGCGTTTTCACGAGCTGTTCTTCTCGCTCTCCCCGCAGAAGGACGCGATCGAACACAATATAGGCCGTGCCCTGCAGCTGGCGGACAAGAGCGCCTATCACTACTATGTGGACTTTGCCGAAAAGGGATATTACAACCGGCTGATTTCGGGCAACATCAACCAGGTGGTACACGTGGACAGCGTGGTGTGCGACTTTGCCGCCTATCCCTACAAGGCGCGTACATACGCCCGGCAGCTGATCATCCGTGAGAGCAACGTGACCGAGCGAAGCCTTGTCACCTCCTGTTCGCTCCAGAATACGGGGCGTTCGGACGACAATCCCAACGGGTTCATCATCGAGCAGTTCACCATACTGGAGAACAGGGATATAAGGAGTGTGGAACGATGAGAGGGAAACCTGCCGTCTTAAAACGTGCGGACAGCCGTATCCGGCTGTTCTGCCGCCGGCTGACCGGGAAGCAGCGCATTGTCTTGACAAGTGTCGTCTCGCTTCTGTTCACGGCAGCCTGTCTGTACTCGGTTGTCTCTTCCGTGTCCCGTTTGGGGGAACGGAAGGGCGACATGAAAACCGGGCATATCCGGCCCGTCATGTTACGGCCGGAAACAACAACCATTCATTCAAACATCCAGAAACATGAAAATGGACTTTCAGAAAATCAGGGAACGGCTGGGGCTGTCGAGTGACAAGCCGCTGACTCCCGAAGAGAAGCGCCGACGCGCGAGGTATATTGTCTATCCGTTCTTCTGCCTGCTGTGCGCCGGATTCCTCCTGCTGGTATTCAGCCCGTCGGAAAAGGACAAGGCGGAAAAGGAAAAGGGCAAGGGATTCAACGTGGAGATGCCCTCGCCGAAAGATTCGGAAATGGAGGGCGACAAGGTAAGCGCCTACGAGCAGGAAGCACTGGCTAAAAAGGAAAAATGGCGCAGGGGAACCTTCCAGGAGATGTCCGAGCTGCTCAACAAGGACAGTCAGGATACTGCCGGCCTTACCGCAGGAAAAGCCAACACGGAACTTCCGCCGGAACCGGAAACGGGGAAATCCCCCGGCTTTGTCCATTCCTCTGCGGAAGCCTACCGGAATATGAACCGTTCGCTGGGTGCTGTATATACCCGGAATGAAAACCAACAAAATGCCGATCTGCTCCGCCGTATAGAGGAACTGGAAAAAGAAAAGAGACCGGCGGAAGGACAGCCGGAAGGACAGACCCTGGAAGAAAAGATGGCACTGCTGGAAAAGTCTTACGAGCTGGCCGCCCGGTACAACGGGAAGCAGCCGGATGCCCCGGCTGCCGTGAATGGCCGGAGCGACCGGAAAGACAGGACAGCCGTCCGCCCGGTGAAACAGGTACGGAATCAGGTGGTGTCATCGCTTGCACAACCTATGGACAATGAGGATTTCATCGCCGAATTTGCGGGAGAGAGGAATACCGGTTTCCACACCCCTATAGGCAGGACACTCCCTTCCGGCAGGAATACCATCGCCGCCTGTGTACACGGTACGCAGACCGTATCGGACGGGCAGGTGTTGCGCATCCGGTTGCTGGAGCCGATGGCGGTGGACGACCGGCTCATTCCCCAAGGGACGGTATTGACCGGCGGTACACGCATCCAGGGGGAGCGGATGGACATCCTTGTAGAGACGGTGGAATACAAGGGCACGCTGTTTCCGGTGGAACTGGAGGTATATGATGCCGACGGACAGCGGGGAATCCTCGTGCCGAACTCGATGGAGTATGATGCGGCGCGTGAGATAGCCGCGGGTATGGGCACCTCAATGGGGAGCAGCATCAACATCTCGACGGATGCCGGGGCGCAGATTGCCTCGGACGTGGGCAAGGGGGTAATACAGGGCGTGTCGCAATATGTGGAAAAGAAAATGCGTGCGGTGAAAATCACCCTGAAAGCCGGACACCGGCTGTTGCTGCACTCTCCCGAAAAATGAAAAGAGAAAAGAAACCAACCATTTATTCACCAACCAATCAAGAACGCACATGAAGAAGATTCTGATGATTTTTGCCCTGATTATGGGCGCAGTGGCTGCATACGCGCAGCAAGGCAGCGGGGATTATTACGAGGGATTGAGCCGCAAGATCGGCTTCAGCCAAATGATTCCCCCGCATGGTCTGGAAATCACGTATGACAAGACCGTACATATAATTTTCCCCTCTCCCGTAAGATACGTGGATTTGGGTTCCCCCAACCTGATAGCGGGCAAGGCGGACGGTGCGGAAAACGTCATCCGTGTGAAGGCGACCCGGAAACATTTCCGCAGTGAAACCAATATGAGCGTGATAACCGAGGACGGCAACTTTTACACATTCAACGTCAAGTATGCCGACGAGCCGTTGCTGCTGAACGTGGAGATGTGCGACTTCATCCATGACGGGGAGTCGGTTAACCGTCCGAACAATGCGATGGAAATCTACTTGCAGGAACTCGCCGGGGAGTCGCCCCGTCTGGTACGGCTGATCATGAAATCCGTGTATGGGCAGGACAAACGCAAGGTCAAGCACATCGGCAGCAAGCGGTTCGGGGTTCAATACCTGCTCAAGGGGCTTTACGCACACGGCGAGCTGCTCTATTTCCATACCGAGGTGAAGAACGCCACGCACGTGCCTTTCGATGTGGACTTCGTAACTTTCAAGATTGTAGACAAGAAAATCGTGAAGCGTACCGCCATGCAGGAGCAGGTCATCTATCCGCTGCGTGCCTTCAACTATGTGACCCGTGTGGACGGGAAGAAGAACGAGCGGACGGTGTTCGCCCTGCCCAAGTTCACCATCCCCGACGGCAAGAAGCTGGTCGTGGAGATGTACGAGAAACAGGGTGGCCGCCATCAGTCGTTTGAGGTGGAGAACGAAGACCTTGTACGTGCCGGGACTGTCAATGAACTGAAAGTAAGATGAGTGCCATGAAAAGAAACTTCATTTTCATTATCCTCCTGCTTGCCCTCTTTACGGGGCAGGCGGAAGCCCAGCGCCGGCTGCCGGGGATGAAATCCGTCCGCTTTACCGCTGAAATGGCCGACGGCTTTTACAGCCGGGCAGACCGCCATGATGCGGGCTACGCCTTTTCGCTGGCTGTTGCCACTTACACAAAGAAAGGGAACCAGTGGGTGTTTGGCTGTGAGATGCTACAACGTAATAACCCTTACCGGAACACATATGTCCCACTGTCGCAATATACAGGGGAAGGCGGTTATTATCATACAATCCTTTCCACATCCGGCAAGTCTTTCTTTCTGAACCTCGGTGCTTCCGCCTTGCTGGGCTACGAGGCCGTGAACAACGGAAACCGCCTGTTGGATGACGGAGCTTCCTTGCGCAAGTATGAGTCCTTCATCTATGGGGGTGCGGTAACGCTGGAGGCGGAAGGATACCTGTCGGACAGCATAGCCCTGCTGCTATGTCTGCGTGAACGTTTTGTATGGGGCGGCGCTTCCGGCCGCTGCCATTTCCAGTATGGAGCCGGAGTCAAATACATTTTCTAACCTTAAAAAGAACATATACCCATGAAAAGAAGAATCCTTGATTTTATGATGACAGTCTGTTGCATGGTATTTTCCTTTCTTGCCCTTGTCGCCTGTGACAATGAGCTGGATATCAGACAAGAATACCCGTTCACGGTGGAGTCCATGCCGGTGGCGGACGAAATCGTAAACGGTGAGACGGTGGAAATCCGTCTGGAAATCAAGCCGGAAGGAAACTTTTCCGGAACTGTCTATACGCTGAGGTATTTCCAGCCCGACGGAAAGGGCAGTCTGAAGATGGAGGACGGAACGGTACTGAAACCCAATGACCGTTATT
>OBVD01000712.1_pt1 | contig 18049 bp, 10 predicted proteins | sample 1495031 | NCBI WGS metagenome assembly OBVD01 (sample SAMEA2579967, study PRJEB22360) | human gut metagenome
TGCCGCACTTCATCCGCAAGGAGCAGAAACTCGACGAGTACAAGGAACACAAGTTCTCCGACGACGACCGGAAGAACCTGCGCGAAACGGGCAACCTCGGCAGGGTTGTGGACCTCGTGGACAGGGAAACGGGCGAGATCATCCCCTCGTTCGTCAGCATCGACCGCAAGACGAACGAAATCACGGATGTCCCGGCAAACAAGGTGCGCATACCGGAGCGCATCGGCAAGACGGAAATCACCAAGCAGGAGCAGGACATGCTGCGTGCCGGGCTGCCTGTGCGCGACAAACTCATCGAGCGCAAGGACGGCAGGAAGTTCGTCACCACCCTGCAAGTGAACGTGGAGCAGCGCGGCGTGGAGTTCGTGCCGGGAACCGGCAGGTCGCCACGTGCCGCACAAGCACAGGAAGCCAAGAACAACCCCACACAGGGACAGGCGCAGGGTACGGAAAACACAGCCAACACGAACAAGGAGCAACGCCGCAACACGTGGACGAACGCCGACGGCAGCATCCGCCCCATCAGCAAATGGAGCGGCGTGAGCTTCACCGACCAGCAGAAAGCCGACTATGTGGCGGGTAAAGCCGTGAAGCTGGAGAACGTGACCGACAAGCAGGGCTTCCATGCCACGATGTATATCAAGTTCAACCCGGAGAAGGGACGCCCGTACCGCTACGACACGAACCCTGACAATGCACAGCAGGTTGCTCCGTCCAACGAGAGCCGCACGCAGGTGGCGGTGAACAACGATGGCAAGACCAACGAGGCTACAAAGAATCTGAGAGAGCCGTTGCAGAAAGGTCAGACCAACCCGAAGGACGCCCGCCAGCAACAGCAGCAGGAGAAGCCGCAGAAGAAAACGGGCAAGGGCATGAAAATGTAATCCCGTGTCCGCCACTGAATCCAAAATAAAATCCAAAGTATCAACAAAAAAGAAGAAGACATGAAGACAATCATTGCAGAAAAGCCCTCCGTGGCACGTGAAATCGCCCGCATCGTGGGCGCGACAAAGAGAGAGGAAGGATATTTCGAGGGAGGCGGTTATGCCGTGACATGGGCATTCGGACACCTCGTTCAGCTTGCCATGCCCGACGGCTACGGCGTGCGCGGATTTGTCCGTGACAACCTCCCGATTATTCCCGACACATTCACGCTCGTCCCCCGTCAGGTCAGGACGGAGAAAGGTTACAAGCCCGACAGCGGCGTGGTGTCGCAGATAAAAGTCATCAAAAGACTGTTCGACACAAGCGAACATATCATCGTGGCGACCGATGCCGGACGCGAGGGAGAGCTTATCTTCCGCTACCTCTACCACTATACGGGTTGCACCACTCCTTTCGTGCGCCTGTGGATCAGCTCTCTCACCGACAAAGCTATCCGCGAGGGACTGCGGAAACTCGAAGACGGCAGCAAATACGACAACCTCTACCTCGCCGCCAAAGCGCGGAGCGAATCCGACTGGCTCGTGGGCATCAACGGCACACAGGCGTTATCCATCGCCGCCGGACACGGCACGTATTCCGTGGGGCGGGTGCAGACACCAACGTTGGCTATGGTATGTGAACGCTACTGGGAGAACCGCCGCTTTACGTCCGAAGCATTCTGGCAGCTCCATATCGCAACGGACGGTTGCGACGGCGAAGTCGTGAAATTCTCATCCTCCGAGAAATGGAAAGAGAAAGAACCGGCGATGGAACTATATAATAAGGTAAAGGCGGCAGGTTGCGCCACTGTCACGAAAGCCGAGCGCAAGGAGAAGACGGAGGAAACTCCCTTGCTCTACGACCTGACCACGCTCCAGAAAGAAGCCAACGCCAAGCACGGCTTCACGGCGGAACAGACGCTTGAAATCGCGCAGAAACTCTACGAAAAGAAGTTGATAACCTATCCGAGAACGGGAAGCCGCTACATCCCCGAAGACGTGTTTGCCGAAATTCCCAAACTGCTCGCTTTCATCGGCACACAGCCCGAATGGAAAGACAAGGTGCGGGCAAAAGCCGCCCCGACACGCCGCAGCGTGGACGACGGCAAGGTGACAGACCACCATGCCCTGCTCGTCACGGGTGAGAAACCGCTCTTCCTCTCCAAAGAGGACAATACCATCTATCAGATGATTGCCGGGCGCATGGTCGAGGCATTCTCTGAGAAATGCGTCAAGGATGTGACCACTGTCACGGCGGAATGTGCCGGAGTGGAGTTTACCGTAAAAGGCAGCGTCGTGAAGCAAACCGGATGGCGTGCCGTCTATGGCGAGGAAAAAGAGGAAATTACCATCCCCGGCTGGCAGGAAGGCGACACGCTGACACCGAAAGGCTCGTCCATTACCGAAGGAAAGACCAAACCCAAGCCGCTGCATACCGAAGCCACCCTGCTCTCGGCAATGGAAACGGCGGGCAAGGAAATTGAGGACGACGCACTGCGGCAGGCGATGAAGGACTGTGGCATCGGTACTCCCGCCACACGCGCCTCCATCATCGAAACGCTTTTCAAGCGCGGTTACATGGAACGCTGCAAGAAGTCGCTTGTTCCCACCGAAAAAGGACTTGCCCTCAATTCCGTCGTCAAGACGATGCGCATCGCCGATGTTGCCATGACGGGCGAATGGGAAAAGGAGCTGGCGCGTATCGAGCGCGGGGAACTGTCCGACGACACCTTCCGCAAGGAGATAGAGGCGTACACACGTGAGATAACCTCCGAACTGATCTCGTGCGACAAGCTCTTCGGCAGCCGTGACTCCGGCTGCGCGTGTCCCAAGTGTGGCACGGGCAGGATGCGGTTCTACGGCAAGGTGGTACGCTGCGACAACACGGAGTGCGGACTGCCCGTGTTCCGGCTGAAAGCGGGACGCACCCTGTCCGACGATGAAATCAAAGACCTGCTCACCGAAGGGCATACCAAGCTGCTCAAAGGGTTCAAGAGCAAACAGGGCAAGAGTTTCGATGCTGTTGTCGCCTTTGACGGGGAATATAACACGACTTTTGTGTTCCCGGAGGCTAAAAAGGACAAGAAATTTTCAGGACGGAAGAAATAGTATTAACTTTGCCACTTGTTCAGAGTAATGAATTGTTCTTCGATACCGGATTACACTCATACTTTGGATTTAGTGGTGGCACTCGGAGGGATACCGGGTGCCTTTTTCTTCTCGTTTTCCAACGATTATCCCTATCATCATTATCAATCCACTAAATTCCAAAGAAATGAACAACAAGAAGAAAAACGAGGGTCGGACCGACTTTTCCTATTACGGTCTGTACCTGCTGGACTACCTCACCACGAACAAGTTCGAACAGGCAGCCGATGAAGCCTTCATCCGAGAAAGAACCGACCGTGCCGCCGAAGCGTATGAACGGGCAAGGCTCGAAGGCTATCCTGCCGACGGGGCGCAGGAACTGGCGATGAAGGTGCTGACGGAGGGCCTTCGCTACTCCAAGCACGCCATCCTGCGCGAAGTCGTGGAGAACGAATTTGCGGGTGAAGTACCGGGAGAAAAATGTGAAGCCTTTATCCAGAAGCTGCTACCGCTTGTCGGAAACGTATTCTCCATCTATGACCTCTCGGACGACAATTTCGCCCTGTCGCCCGAATATGACCTGCTCTACACGGAGCTGACGGGAGCCGTCATCCTCTATATCGAAGAGTATGGCGTTTAACCGCAAACAGAGGCTGCGGGACAACATCGAGGCGATACGGACGGCATTCCTCCTTGACAGGGAACAGCGCACACCCACCGCACGCGAACGGCTCTTGTTAGAACGTTATTGCGGTTTCGGGGGACTGAAGAACATACTCAACCCTGCAAGGGAACTGACGGATGCCGTCCACTGGGCGAAGTCCGACCTCGAACTGTTTGCCCCTACCGTGGAACTGCACAGGTTGCTGCGGGAGAACACAAAAGACGAGACGGAGTACAAACGGAATATGGATGCCATGAAGCAGTCCGTGCTGACCGCCTTCTATACCCCGCCGGAGATAACCGGGACCATCGCGGACGTGCTGCATGAACACGGCATCCGTCCCGACCGGGTGCTGGAGCCGTCGGCAGGTGTCGGTGCATTCGTGGACGCCGTGCTGGAGAACAGACCGGACGCGGACATCATGGCTTTTGAGAAAGACCTGATGACGGGCAAGATACTGAAGCACCTGCATCCCGGACAGAAAGTAAGGGTACAGGGCTTCGAGAAGATAGAAAAGCCGTTCATGAACCATTTTGATTTGGCTGTCTCCAATATACCGTTTGGCGATGTGGCGGTGTTCGACCCGGATTTTTCGGGCAGCAAGGATCCTGCAAGGCTCTCGGCGGCACGGACGATACACAATTACTTTTTCCTGAAAAGCCTTGACGCGGTGCGTGAAGGCGGAATCGTGGCGTTCATCACCTCGCAGGGGGTACTGGATGCCCCGACCAACGCGCCCATACGCGAGTATATGATGAACCATGCCAATCTGGTGGGCGTAGCCCGCCTGCCGAACAACCTCTTTACGGATAACGCGGGAACGGAGGTGGGCAGCGACCTGATTATCCTGCAAAAGAACAGCGGAAAGAACGGGGAACTGTATTACAACGAAAAACTCTTCGTGCAGACCGAACAGACCCCTATCGGCACTTCCGTAAATGGGTATGTATGGAGTATCGGTTCGCTTTCACACACGGATTTGATCAGAAGTACCGACCCGTACGGGAAACCAGCCTATAAACTCCTGCACTGTGGGGACATCGCACAACTGGCGGAAGACTTGCGGGAGCATCTGAAAATAGAACTGCAACAACTTGACAGGAAACTGTATGAGAGACACAGGCTGCATCCGACAAAGGAGGAAAGCACGGCTGCGGAAGTGCAACCTGCTCCGAAAACAGAAAAGGTATCACCTTCTGTAATAGCCCCCGTTTCTGTAATTGAGCCTGTCAAGGGAGTGGAGAAGCCGCAGGCACAGCCCATAGAGGAAAAGCCGGAGATTGAGCCGCGCCAACCCAATCATTCGTCAGCCGTGCAGCTTACCCTGCTCGACCTTTGGGGTATGCCCATAGAGGAACCGGTAAAAAAGAAAAAGGCAGCGAAAAAGGAAAGCAAGCCGAAGCCTATGCCGTCCACGCCTAAACCGCAAGTCAAAGTTACTCCACCCGTTGAAGCCGCCAAGCCGATAAACGGTAATAAGGAAGAAAAGCCGGAAAATGCCGAAAAGCCAAACGACCCGGACGACATTTACGCCACTCTGGATTGGGAAACCAATCCTCCCATCAACGGCTTCTATGAGACAATGATGAGCCTGACAGCGGAACGGCGCAAGGCCCTACGGCTTGAGGCAGAACGGCACAGGCAGGAACAACTGAAAAAGATGGGTATCAAAGAAACGTTGAACCCAGCTTTTGCGCCTTCTTCGGACAATATGGATAAAAAGCCGGAACAAACGGAAGAAATAAAGCAACCTGAAACACCGGCAGAAGTTGTGCCTACTTCCGAAACGGTTGCCACTTCCCTGTTCCCGGAACTTGAAACGGAAAAGCCGAAGGAGGAAGTCATGGACCTTTCTCCCCGTCCGTTCAACGGCCTGCTGGAGCCACACCACCGTGACGGCTCGATGGTGCTGGATGCTTCACGCAATCTCGGTTACCTGAAAGACCTCACGCCTTACGGTGCGACCTTCCAACCGCTCGACCTCCGTGGCTATCAAAAAGAGAAAGCGATGCTGTATATATCGCTCCGTGACGCTTACGAACGTCTGTATAGCCACGAGACGGAGAACCATACGGAACACAAACCGCAGCGCGGGTATCTCAACACCTACTACGATGAGTTTGTCATGCGTTACGGTAACCTCAACGCCAGACAGAACGTGAAACTGGTGATGATGGATGCCGGAGGGCGCGACATCCTTTCGCTGGAACGTGCGGAGGACGGCAAGTTTGTCAAGGCGGACATCTTCGACCGTCCCGTTTCCTTCCCGGTGGAGAGCCGTGTCAATGCAGGCTCTCCCGAAGAAGCCTTGTCCGCATCGCTCAACAAGTTCGGCACGGTCAATCTCGGCTATATGCAGGAGATAACCGACACTACGGAAGAGGAACTGCTTGGTGCCCTCAAGGGGCGCATCTTCTACAACCCGCTCGTAACCGGTTACGAAATCAAAGACCGCTTCATCGCGGGGAACGTGATAGAGAAGGCGGAACGCATAGAGGGCTGGATGGAGGACAATCCCGAAAGTGAGCGGATGCCGGAGGTGAAACAGGCGTGGGAGGCATTGAAGGAAGCCGAACCGCAGCGCATAGCCTTTGAAGACCTCGACTTCAACTTCGGTGAACGCTGGATTCCCACGGGCGTGTATGCCGCATACATGAGCCATCTTTTCGACACGGACGTGAAAATCGCCTATTCCGCCAGCATGGACGAATTTTCCGTGGCGTGCGGCTACCGCACCATGAAGATCACGGACGAGTTTTTAGTAAAGGGCTATTACCGGAACTATGACGGTATGCACCTGTTGAAGCACGCCCTGCACAACACCTGCCCCGACATGATGAAAAGTATCGGCAAGGACGAGAACGGCAACGACATCAAGGTACGCGACAGCGAGGGCATACAGCTCGCCAACGCGAAGATAGACGAAATCCGTAACGGGTTCTCCGAATGGTTGGAAGAACAGTCGCCGCAGTTCAAGGAACGGCTCACGACGATGTATAACCGCAAGTTCAACTGTTTCGTGCGCCCGAAGTATGACGGCTCGCACCAGACTTTTCCCGACCTCAACCTGAAAGGGCTGGCAAGCCGGGGAATCAAGAGCGTTTACCCGTCGCAGAAGGATTGCGTCTGGATGCTGAAACAGAACGGCGGCGGGATCTGCGACCACGAGGTGCTGCGCCCATAAGGGCATATAGTAAATGTAGGCTTAGCAACCTACCCGGCAAGGGTTTTCAACGCCGGTCATTAGCCAACTTATCCACTTAGCCGAAAGGCGGTGGGGAGTGTCGCATGTTGGAAACGGCATAAGTCAGCTAACTATCATGCTGCTACTGAATGTCTAAATGAAATGATAGATATGAGGATGAAGACTATACTGTTTGAACGACAGTCCGAGTTGTTAGTTGGTAAACCCCGACGGAAGATAGTTACAAACGTCGGGCTGCAATACTTCTACTTTCCTACCTCAAGTACGAGAGCCGAAAACCGATTGCAGAACAGCCGCAATAAGCGGAAAAGGACGAAAATCGCATCCGACAATCTATTGAGCTATGTTACTATATGTCTAAATGGGGATTGTCTAAGTAGGAATGCCGAAAGGCTATGGGGTTTGCCCCCTGAATATCCTATATGACAACAGAGTCTCCGTAGTAGTCCGAGCAAGGGAAAGCCTTGTACATGGCGAAGGGAGACAGTGAGTTATTATTTAATATGTTTAACGAATGATGTGTGAGACATTATGAGAGATTCAGCAAATGTATTAAACAGTCTGGCTGGGCACAGCCAAGACCCTAATTACAAGTTTGAACGGCTTTACCGACTGCTGTTCAATGAAAATCTGTACGCACTTGCCTATCAAAAGTTGTCGCAGAATGCGGGCAACTATACGAAAGGCACAGACGGGCAGACCATAGACGGAATGAGCATAAAGCACATTCACTCTATCATTGGACAGTTGAAAGACGAAAGTTACCGTCCGTGCCCTGCACGGAGAATTTACATTCCCAAAAAGAATGGCAAGCAACGTCCTTTAGGCATACCAGCCTTTAAGGACAAACTTGTACAGGAAGTTGTAAGGATGATTCTTGAATCCATCTACGAAGGTCATTTTGAAGACTGCTCGCATGGATTCAGACCACACCGTGGCTGTCATACGGCTATGGCTTCCTTACAAAAGGGAGGTACGGGAGCACGTTGGTTCATCGAGGGAGACATCAAGGGTTTCTTTGACAACATCAACCATGATGTTTTAATCGGAATCCTTGCTGAAAGAATCAATGACGAGCGTTTCCTGCGACTGATACGTAAATTCCTCAAAGCAGGCTACATGGAACAATGGGAGTACAAAAATTCCTATATCGGAACACCGCAGGGAGGCATAATAAGTCCGATTTTGGCGAATATTTATCTTGACAAACTCGATAAATTTATGCGGAACTACATAAACGTCTTCAATAAAGGTAAAGCACGTGTACGCAACCCCGAATATAAAAGGGTTGCAAATCGTAAGGACAAACGTGTAAAGAAACTGAAGAATGAAACAGACGAGCAGAAGAAAGAAGCATTGCGCAGGGAGATAGCCATTCTCCACCGTGAGATGCAACAACTTCCTGCAACTCTTGACATGGACGAAAACTTCAAACGCATGAGGTATGTACGCTATGCCGATGATTTTCTGATTTGCGTAATCGGAAGTAAAGAGGACTGTGTAAAAGCAAAGGGGGACATTAAGACCTTTCTGCAAGATACGTTGAAACTCGAACTTTCGGATGAAAAGACGTTAATCACCAACTCACACGACGCAGCCAAATTTCTCGGCTTTGATGTTACAGTCCGCAGTACGGACAAGACGAGAAAGGATTTCAGAGGAATCCCCATACGCTCACTTGACCATAAAGTGGTTCTTCTCCTGCCTTATGAGGTTATGAGAAAGAAACTGCTTGACTATAATGCGATGCGCATAATAATCAAGAATGGCAAGGAAGCATGGGAATCGACCTCACGCCCGTATCTCCGTAGTAATGATGACCTTGAAATACTCAACCGATACAATTCGGAAATTCGGGGAATCTATAACTACTACTGTATTGCAAACAATGTCAACATTCTCAATAGTTTCTATTACTACATGAAAGAGAGTATGTATAAAACATTATCATCCAAGTATGAATCAACCGTAAGGAAAATAATCCGTAAATATTGCCGGAATAAAGTCTTTACAGTAAGGTATGAAAACAACAAGGGCGAAATGTTGGAACGTACTATTTATCATGGAGGGTTCAAGCAGAGAAAAGACGCGCGTATTGACAATGCGCATATCATGCCCAGTTATCGCGGGACTGAAAGTACCAGCCTTATGGCTCGGTTGAAAGCCCGTGAATGTGAATATTGCGGAGCGGAGGACAACCTTAGAATGGTGCATGTCCGCAAGCTAAAAGACCTGAAAGGCAAACAGGAGTGGGAACGCTTCATGATTGCCAGACAGAGAAAAACAATAGCAGTATGTGAAAATTGTTATCGTAAGATTCATGAAAAGAAATAGACTGAAAATAACCATGGAGAGCCGTATACATGGAGACGTGTACGTACGGTTCGGTGGCGAGCGTTTAGAAACCTACCGTCCGAAAGGACGGCAAGGCGCTTTGCGCTTAGCCTGTGGAACCGGCAAGACGCTGATAATGTGCATAGCGGCACATGAGATGAAGCGTCTGAACTTGGCGCACAAGCCGATGATTATCGGGCTGAAAGCGAATGTGGCGGAGATTGCCGCCACCTATCAGGCGGCATATCCCAATGCGAGGATTCTCTACGCTTCTGAAAAGGATTTCTCGACCGCCAACCGCGTGCGTTTTTTCAACAACATCAAAAATAACGATTACGATTGCGTCATCATGTCGCACGACCAGTTCGGCAAGATACCGCAGTCACCGGAGTTGCAGCAGCGCATCCTGCAGGCGGAGCTTGACACGGTGGAGGAAAACCTCGAAGTCTTGCGGCAGCAGGGCAAGAACGTGTCGCGGGCGATGCTGAAAGGGCTGGAGAAGCGCAAGCACAACCTTGTGGCGAAGCTGGAGAAGGTGGAACACGCTATCAAGTCCCGCACGGATGATGTGGTGGACTTCAAGCAGATGGGCATCGACCACATCTTCATTGACGAGAGTCACCAGTTCAAGAACTTGACTTTCAACACCCGTCATGACCGTGTGGCGGGATTGGGAAACTCGGAAGGAAGCCAGAAGGCCCTGAATATGCTCTTTGCCATCCGTACCATACAGGAACGCACGGGCAAGGACTTGGGGGCTACGTTCCTTTCGGGCACGACCATTTCCAACAGTCTGACGGAACTGTACCTGCTCTTCAAATACCTGCGCCCCAACGAACTGGAACGGCAGGACATCCGCTGTTTCGATGCTTGGGCTGCCATCTTCGCCAAAAAGACGACCGATTTTGAGTTCAACGTAACGAACAATATCGTTCAGAAGGAGCGTTTTCGCTATTTCATCAAGGTGCCGGAGCTTGCCGCCTTCTACAACGAGATTACCGACTACCGCACGGCGGAGGATGTAGGTGTGGACAGACCAAACAAGAATGAGAGACTGCACCACATACCGCCCACACCGGAGCAGGAGGACTTCATACAGAAGCTGATGCAGTTTGCCAAAACCGGCGATGCCACTCTGCTTGGCAGGTTACCCCTGTCGGAAACGGAGGAAAAGGCGAAGATGCTCATCGCCACCGACTATGCGAGAAAGATGGCTCTTGATATGCGCATGATAGACCCGAACTACGAGGACCATCCCGACAACAAGGCAAGCCATTGTGCCAAGATGATTGCAGAGTATTACCACAAGTACGAGGCGCACAAGGGTACGCAGTTCGTGTTCTCCGACTTGGGGACATATCAGCCGGGGGAAGGATGGAACGTGTACAGCGAGATAAAACGCAAGTTGGTGGAGGATTACGGCATACCGGCAAGTGAGGTGCGCTTCATTCAGGAGTGTAAGACGGATAAGGCTCGTAAGGCGGTGATAGATGCCATGAACGCCGGGACGGTGCGCGTGCTGTTCGGCTCCACCTCCATGCTCGGAACGGGTGTGAACGCACAGAAAAGGTGTGTAGCAATTCATCATCTCGATACGCCGTGGGTGCGACATGAAGTCGCATAGATAATTGTTGGAATGATACTTACGGGTATCAGTTTTAACCCGCTGTTCCGTCAGCGGTAGCCTACCGACCGGTGCACCTTAATGTTGTATTAAGCGGTCGGGACAAAGTACACTTTCGCAAGACAAGACAGAACCGTGAGGGGAAGTCAAGTACGGTTAGTATCATACCGTAGAGTGGCGAGGCTGGATAGTATGGTTAGCGCAAGCGAACTGTTAGTAAACTTCGTAATGTCACGAAAGAGTGTAAGATACTGGCACACTCTACCCAAAAGGGAAGCGGTCGGTTAATCCTCTCCATGGTAGGATTACACGGATATAAGCACCGCCGGAGGATGAGACAGAACCTAACCTATCCGTTAGTTATCTATGTGGAACATGGTAAGCCTGTACATCTCCTGTCAGACAAAAGACAGGTAAGCTGAAAGTAATGGATGCTGAATGATGTGCAGGTATAAGATAACAGAGAAAGCGAATGCCGTTCTGTAATGGGACGGATAGGGTTTGAGCCACTTATCACGAGTTGACAAGGGACAACATCAACCTACCACGAAAGTGGGCAGACTTCTGTGGTAATGTTTGGGAGGCAAATACCCAACATTAGCCAAATGGTAATTCTTTACAATAAACTTTTAGAACTTTTTAAAGTAGGAATGCAAATGAACGATAAAATCAAAGAAAATCTCCTCGACCAATCGTGTGCGCCGACTGACAACCTGCAATCAAATTGGGACAGAATAGACTGGACTAAGGCGGAGCAAGCTGTTAAGAAGCTTCAAGCTCGTATTGTAAAGGCTCAGAAGGAAGGCAGACATAACAAGGTGAAAGCCTTGCAATGGACGCTTACCCACTCTTTTTACGCAAAAGCCTTAGCCGTAAAGAGGGTTACTTCTAACGGGGGTGGTTGTACTCCTGGGGTTGACAAAGAAATATGGGATACCCCTAAAGATAAAACGCAAGCAATAACCCAACTCAAACGCAGAGGCTACCAGCCAATGCCGCTGAGAAGAGTTCATATCAAGAAGAGCAACGGCAAACTGCGACCGTTGGGAATACCGACAATGAAAGACAGAGCCATGCAAGCACTCTATCTTATGGCATTGGAGCCTGTATCAGAAACTACAGCTGATACTCGTTCATACGGTTTCCGCAAGGAACGCTGCTGTATGGATGCAATACAGCAATGTCATAACATTCTCCGAAAGGGATATTCTCCCGAATGGATTTTGGAGGGTGACATAAAAGGGTGTTTTGACCATATCAGCCATGAGTGGTTACTTGCCAATATCCCAATGGATAAGGCAATACTCCGAAAATGGTTGAAATGTGGCTATGTTTTCAACAAGCAAATGTTCCCGACCGAGGAAGGAACACCGCAAGGTGGTATAATTTCTCCGACACTTGCCAATATGACTTTGGACGGATTGCAGAAAGCTCTTGCAGATAGATATAAGCGCCATCATGTTAATGGTAAGTTGTATTCACCAATGGTGAACCTTGTACGTTATGCGGATGATTTTATCATCACTTGCGAGAACAAGGAAACTCTTGAAAATGAAATCAAGCCATTGGTTGCTGAATTTATGTCTGAAAGAGGTCTGACCTTATCAGAGGAAAAGACGGTGATAACCAACGTGCATGACGGTTTTGATTTTCTTGGCTTTAATATCCGCAAATACGGCAAGGACATATTGACCAAGCCGACAAAGAAATCCGAGAAACGCTTTATGGAGAATATCCGTAAGGTAATTAAGGAGAACAAGGGTTGCAGACAGGAGTCGTTAATCAGAATGTTGAACTCTAAAATCCGAGGATGGGGAGGTTATTATCAGCATGGAGCGACACGTGATTCTTTTCACAGAATCGACCATCAGATATTCCTCTCACTATGGCAATGGGCAAAACGCCGTCATTCCAAGAAAGGGAAACGGTGGATAAAAGACCGATATTGGCATGACATTCGAGGGAACAAATGGACTTTCGCTTCAAAATTCAAGAAACCAAACGGAAAGGAAGACCAATTGACATTATTGTCTCTGACTTCATCGTTTCCATTCCTGCAATACACGCAGATTAAAGGAGACATGAACCCGTTTGATGCAGACTGTCGTCTGTACTTCTATAAAAGAAAGAAGTCGAAAATGCTTGTTACGCTAAAAGGACGCAAGTCACTGCTGTACCTATGGGAAAAGCAAGGACGCAAATGTCCTATATGCGGTGAGCCTATTGATACGCACAAGGCATGGAATGTCATGCCAACCGTTCAAAACGGAAAGAAATGCAATCTGTTGGTTCATGATGAATGTTTTAAATTATCCCGCAAATCAAATGGAAACAAGAAGTAGTTTGAGCCGGTCTCTGCATACAAACAGAGGCTTAGAAAAGCTTGAGCCGTATGAGGGGAAACTCTCATGTACGGTTCTTAGGGGGGAAGAGGGCAGCAATGCCCTTGACCTACCCGATCGACCGTCCGACCTGCAACAGCGTGACGGACGGGGTGTTAGAGCCGGGAACGAGATTGCCAAGCATTTTGCCGAGAATAACGTGGATGTCATCATCTACGCGGTGGAAAAGTCGCTGGACAGCTACAAGTTCAATCTGCTGCACTGCAAGCAGACGTTCATATCGCAGCTCAAAAGTGGAGCGATGGGCGCACGTACCATCGACGAGGGAGCAATGGACGAAAAATCGGGTATGAACTTCTCGGAGTATATGGCGTTGCTCTCCGGCAATACCGACCTTTTGGATAAGGCGAAATTAGAGAAGCGTATCGCCTCGCTCGAAGGGGAACGCAAGTCGTGGGGCAAGGGCAAGCGCGATTCGGAGTTCAAGCTGGAATCCAAGACGGGAGAACTGCGCAACAACACGGCTTTCATCGAAGCCATGACGGAAGACTGGAACCGTTTTCTTTCCGTTGTGCAGACTGATAGGGAAGGCAGTCGTCTTAATCTTGTCAAGGTGGACGGCGTGGATTCAACGGATGAGAAGGTCATCGGTAAGCGTTTGCAGGAAATCGCCAAGAACGCCACGACTGGTGGACTGTACAAGGCTGTCGGGGAACTTTACGGCTTTCCGATAAAGGTGGTCAGCGAGAGGACACTCAAAGAAGGTCTGGAGTTCACCGACAACCGCTTCGTGGTGGAGGGCAACTACAAGTACACCTACAACAACGGGCATCTGGCGATGGCAGACCCGATTGCTGCCGCACGAAACTTTCTGAACGCATTGGAGAGGATTCCGACCATCATCGACCAGTACAAGTCTAAGAACGAAGTGCTGGAAAAGGAGATTCCGCAGTTGCAGGAGATAGCGGGCAAGGTGTGGAAGAAGGAGGACGAGCTGAAACAGCTGAAGTCCGAACTCGCCGCACTGGACCGCAAGATACAGCTTGAGCTGGCTCCGGCTCAGGAAAACACGGAAGAGAACCGGCAAGGCAACGAGAAAAAACAGACGGAACAACAGCCGGAAAGCCCGCACGTGGACTTTGTACGCAGTCATTTAATTATAGGGAGACCCGGTTTATCGGAATCCAAAGGTGTAAAACTTTAATATCGAAGTCTTGACAGAAAAAGCCAGTGGTTGAATTTTTCACCACTGGCTTTAATTCTAATAATTTTTCAATCTAATATGACCGAATCTATAACGTTAAATCATAGATTATGTGTCTATTTGTGAAGAAAAAGACGTAACTTTGTATCAAAATCAAATAAGCATAACAATGGAGCCATCTATATCTATATACAGTTTTTCACTTTATGCCGCACTGCCGTTGATGTTATTCTTCGGCTTTTATTTTTTGTTTGCAAAGACTCCTGAAAAGAAAATTTTCAAGAATTATCTCCGCTCCCGACAGATTATGGGTATAGCTATGCTGCTGCTTTCGGCAAATTATTTGGTACATTTCTTCTTTGGTATCCGATTCAAAAATGCGGATTCTGCCATATTGATGAACATGTCCACATACTTCCTGTGCTATTCTCTGTTCAGTTCGGCATTGATAATGTTGCTTGATCGTTTTTACATTACCAAACGGCGTGTGTGGACACATATCATTTTATGGATTATATTTTCAACTCTTTCCGGAGTTGTGTTGTTCCTGTTGCCAAGCGGAATCATGCAAAAATTCTCTTTATTTGCTTTAGCTGTATGGTTTAGTCGTTTTTGGAGTCGTTTTAGCTCGCAGAGTCATAATTGCATACCGTAGAGCCATTCGGATTTTCAATGAAACTCAGGCGGATGATATAGGTACATATATCGAATGGCTTTCCATATTCACTTATTGGGCTGTTATCTTCGGTGTCGGATGCGGATTGCTGACATTTCTGCCAGACAAATATGTTTTTATCTGGATTTTGTCGTCAATACCGTTCTACAGCTATCTTTTCTACAGCTATCAGAACTACCTGCTGTTCTATGAACAGGTGGAAAATGCTTTTGAGCAAGATATACAGTCTGAAGAAGAACTTCTGACAGATACAGAAACAGAACCTGAAATAGTTTCTGAGAAAGAAGTTCCAGTGTCCTATACAGAAATTATAGAGAAAGTGGCCAACTGGATAAAGACAGACGGCTATGTCCAGCAGGGACTTACCATAAAAGAACTGTCCGAAATACTTCATACGAACCGTACCTATCTTTCCGCTTATATCAAGACTACGTATAAAATGACATTCCGCGAATGGATAACCGGTCTCCGGTTGGAGTATGCGAAAAACATACTGAAGGAGCATCCGGAAATCAATATACAGAAGCTGGCTGAGTCTTCCGGCTTTCTTTCTCGCAGTAACTTTATCAAATCATTTACCGAAAAGGAAGGATGTACGCCTGGCAAGTGGAAAAAAGCAAATCTGGAATAATTTGTGTGGTAAAAAGCCGATGAAAAAGGTCTCAGAAGCCCATTTTCAAAAAGTGCTCAAGCGACAAAAAAAGTGCTAATTCGACAAAAAGGTGCTCTAACGACAATTTGAAAAGTGCTCAAACGACAATTTTTTATAAAACGCTGTATTTCAACAGAAAAAGTTTTTGTAATATTTTGGGCGCTGAATGGCATTTATTACCTTTGGAGATGACAAAGATAATGAATTCAAGTTTATATGAGCAGAAAAATCACTTTTCTTACCCTGTTTCTGTGGCTGATGACGCTAACTTTTCCTGTCATTGCGCAGCAGAAAGCAGACACGACCTACACTTTCCGGTTCGTTCCGCAGAAGGACATGTTCTACGTTCCTTGGAAAGGCAATGACACTGAACTTGCCCGCCTGTTGGAATGTATCGAAAACAACAAAGCAATAATTCTTGACGGCAAAATGCCGCTACTGGTTGACGGATACTGCAATTCGCAGAGCAGTGAAGCCGAGAACCTTGCAACGGCGAAGATCCGTGCCAATCGAGTAAAATCCGAACTGATTACACGCGCGGAAATAAAAGAGGAGAATTTCATTACCCGCAACCATGCGACTGAGGGTGATTTTGTTACCGTGCGCTTGACGGTACCGGTAAAGGAAACAGCCGTGACGGATGCGGACGCGGAAGCACGACGCAAGGCGGAAGCCGAACGACTGGCAGCCGAGAAGCGTGCCGAGCAGGAACGGCTTGCCGAAGAGCAACGTAAAGCGGAAGAAGCCCGATTTGCCGCAGAAAAGGCAAAAGCCGAGAAAGCCGCTCACCAAAATAAACTTACCGACATGCCATTGGAAACCCCAACCGACTATCATTTTTCCCTGCGTGCCAACCTGCTGCGCTGGGCTACCCTGACACCAGATCTTGGCGTGGAATGGCGCATCTGCCCGTCGTGGGGCATTGCCGTAAACGGCTCGTGGACCTCTTGGAGTTGGAATGACAAAGATTGCCGCTATGCACTCTGGGAAGTGGCTCCGGAAGTACGTTACTATATGGGTGAGAAGAAAGCCTGGTATCTGGGTGCGATGTTCAAGACCGGACAGTTCAACTACAAGTTCTCCGAAGCAGGCAAGCAGGGCGACCTGATGGGTGGTGGCATCACCGCCGGCTATCAGCTGCGGATGAACAAGGCATTGGCTCTTGATTTCAACCTCGGCTTGGGCTACCTGAATGCCGATTTCGAAAAATATGAAGTCATCGATGGTGTGCGCGTGCGCTGTGGCAACGAGACAAAAAATTGGTGTGGCCCCATCAACGCCGGTGTGACATTGGTATGGAAGTTATTCTAATACGGAGGAATAGAGTATGAAAGCAAGACAATATATAAATATGGTAGGAATGGCAGCCGCCGTGCTGCTCTCTTCCTGCGTGAAGGACACGCTTTATGACACGCCGCATCCCGACTATGGGAAAATTGCGGTGACAGCCGACTGGTCGGCCTGCGGTGAGGGTATCAACATACCTGCCACGTGGACGGTCACCATGGGCGACTATACGGGTACGGAGACTTCCGCCACCCATGCCCCCGACCATCTGTTTGCTCCGGGCAGCTACACCCTTGCGGTGTGGAACCCGGCCGAGGGAATCACGGTGAACGGCACTACAGCCACCATTGCCGCAACCACGGGAAACCGGGCAGGCACGGATGCCTTTGTGAACAATGCCCCGGGATGGTTCTTCACCTATACGAAACAGGTGAGCATCGAGAAAGACAAGGACTATCCGCTGACCGCTGCAATGAAGCAGCAGGTACGCGAACTGACGCTTGTCGTCAAACCGACGGGTGATGCCGCCGGACGCATCACGGAGATTGTTGCCCATCTGACGGGTGCAGCCGGAACACTCGATTTCGCTACCGATACCTACGGAGCCGCTTCAAACGTCGTGCTGCCCTTCACCAAGATAACCGAAGGTGACGATGCCGGCAAGTGGAAAGCCACGGTGCGGTTGCTGGGTGTGACCGGCACGGAACAACTGCTGACGGCTGAAATCCGCTATGCGGACGGCAACCCGAGCCCCACCACGCTGAAAAGCGACCTCACAGAAGCTCTCAAGGAGTTTAACACCAGAAAGGGCAAATCGCTGACCCTCGGCGGAACGCTGGTTGAGACTCCCGAAGGCATGGAAGTGGACGGAGCCGAAATCAACGGCTGGGAAGAAGTGAAAGGTGATGATGTAAATGCTGATTTGTAAATAATAAAATTATAGATATAATGAAGACAAGATTTTTTACACTTGCAGCGCTCGCCCTCGCACTGGTAGCCTGCAACAACGACAACGAGAACCTGAACGGTGACCCCGTGGCCGCCCAGTTT